>QWCN01002823.1_pt1 | contig 21688 bp, 17 predicted proteins | sample 1972711 | NCBI WGS metagenome assembly QWCN01 (sample SAMN09866707, study PRJNA288562) | Human gut metagenome isolate term1_stool, whole genome shotgun sequencing... | isolation source: gut | host: Homo sapiens | place: USA: California
GGACAGGGCGTCGAGCTCGATGCCCTTGGCGTTCAGCTTGTCCTGAATCGGGGATACGCGGCTGTAGTAATCCTTCATCATGGCATCATAGGCACCCTGGTTTTCAGGAGAAACCGCGGACATCCCGGCGTGGTTACCGTTGTTGTGGTACCCGTTGTAGGCGAAAGCGGACACGCCGGAACCGAGAACGATGGCGGAAAGGGCGAAAGCGGCGATAAGAGCGCGAGTCTTCATAGTGTGTACTCCAGTAATGGTGTTTTGATTGAAAGGTTGAAGCCAAACGGCTTGTTGAGCATATAGCAACAGGCGTGCCAAAGTATACGTTGTTTTGTAATGCATGAATTTTATTCATTAAAATAAAAACGCGTCATTCAGCGCTTCACGAGCGGCCCCGTGAGTGGGTAGAATGGAACCACACCGCGTTTTCGAGTGTGTAAAAACGCCACACCCCTTGGGCAGGGGCGGGGTGGAGACGCCGGGAACCCTGCGGATAATGGGGGGCGAAAGCGGTTTCAATCCGGGAATGGTTTTTGCTGTACCTTAGAAAAAATTCGGATCCGAGATCCGGCAACCGGATGCCGCTCCGCAAAAGGATATTCACGTGTATATGTCGTCGTTAAAGAAAATGCCCCGGTGGCTCACGCTGTTCCCGTGGTTCGTCATGGTCTGCGCCTTGCTGTTTTCAGCGGGGATCGTGGTGTTCGGACTGCACAACGCCAAACGCGAATCGGATTTCACGTCGCAGCTGACCCTTGAAAAAGGGGCGGCGCTCATCAGCGCGCTGGAAGGTGCGTTGCGGACCGGTATGGGATATCACTGGTCCGATGAAGTGCTGAGCGATCTGCTCAACAAGGTCGGGGAACAGCCGGACATCGTTTCACTGGTGATCACCAACCGTAACGGGACCGTGCTGATGGCGGCCGATACCAAACTCATCGGCACGAGTTTCTTGTCGCCGGAAGTTCTGGCGGAGCTCGATCCGACCCGGCAGGTCAAATGGAATGCGACGGAATTGCCCGATGGGATGCCCGTATTCCAAGTGTATAAGCAGTTTTCCGTCCCGCAGGGGGAACGCCGCAGGCATGGCGGCGGGCACAGGATGATGAGGCGCGGGCTGGACGGCGACTCGTGCGGCATGTTGGAAGCGAGCATTGCCGAGGGCACATCGCTGGTTATTTTCGTCGAGTACGATCTTACACCCCTTGAGGAGGCACAGGCTGCCGACGAAAAGCATATGGCGGTCATGTTCGGCATTCTTGTTTTTGTAGGCTTGGTGGGCTGCATTACCCTGTTCCTGATCCAGAGTTACAGGCGCTCGCGCAAGCTCGTACAGGAAACCACGGCCTTTTCTTCGGAAATCCTGCGGACGCTTCCGGTGGGCATCATTTCCACGGACATGGACGATCGCATTACATCCATCAACCCCGCCGCGCAGGACATCACCGGGCTGACCCGGACGGCGGCGACGGGGCGGAGCCTTCATGACCTGCTGCCCGGCGTATGGGCCGTGCTCGAAGGGCGGACGGCGCAGGATGCCGCGAGAGAGCAGGAGGCATGGTGCACGGTCGGTGAGCGTCGGGTTCCGCTGGCGATCAGCTCCTCGCACATTGTGACCGAGGAGGGCGAAGCCATCGGTACGGCTTTGATCATGCGCGATCTCGGGGAAATCCGGCGCCTCCAGAGCGAACTGCGGCGGCGGGACCGTCTGGTGGCGCTCGGCAATATGGCGGCGGGCATCGCCCATGAGGTCCGCAACCCCCTCAGCGCCATTAAGGGGTTGGCCCGTTTCTTCATGGAAGCGAGCCCCGAAGGCAGCGACGAAAGCCGCATGGCTGACATCATGACGAGGGAGGTGCTCCGCCTGGACAAGGTGGTGGGCGATCTCCTCGATTTTGCGCGCCCCGATGTGCTGAACCTGACCGATGTCGGGCTGAACGAGCTTGTGGAGCGGGCCCGCGACATGGTGCGGTCGGATATGGACGCCCGCAGGATCCGGTTTGAGGCCGAGCTGCCGGAGCCGCCGTTGTCCGTACGGCTGGACCGGGACCGCATGACGCAAGTGTTGCTCAACTTGTTTCTCAACGCTGTACAGGCCATGCCCGATGGCGGTAGGCTGATGGTGCGGGCCCGGATGGAAGGTACAGAGCTGGCGCTGGATGTTGCGGATACGGGGTGCGGCATCGCCCCCGAACGTCTGGCGGATATTTTCAGCCCCTATTTCACCACCAAGGCCAGCGGCACGGGGCTGGGGCTTTCCATCGTGCACAAGATCGTGGAAGCGCACGATGGCACGATCGAAGTCGCCAGCACGCCCGGCGAGGGCACGGTGTTCAAGCTTCGTTTCCCGTTTGTGGCGTAGGCGGGGGTGGGTGAGAGCCGGGGGAAGGGAGGGCAACCTTTCTGAAAAAAGGTTGCCCTCCCTTCCCCGGACCCCCAACCCTCTTTTTCCAAGACTTTTGGCTTGATTGAATCCCTTATCGCCGTTTTCCCGGATTTTTTATGAGGTTCATACTGTGGCGGAAGGCGGAAGAGAAAGGTTTGTTGGGATTGTGTGTATTGGATTGATCGAGAATCAATTGAGGAATGGCATGGCTGAGAAAGGTTCGCATACGGTTCTTGTGGTGGATGACGATCCGGGGCATCGCGGGATGCTTGAGGCGCTCCTTGGGCGCTGGGGGCTGGCCGTCACGTCAGCGGGGGATGGCAAAGAGGCTGTGGCGCGGGTATGCGAACGGCCTTTTGACGTGGTGCTGATGGATATCCGTATGCCCGACATGGACGGCATCACGGCTCTGAAGGAAATCCGCAAGTACAATCCCGCCGTGCCGGTTGTGCTCATGACGGCGTATTCCGCCGTGGAGTCCGCCGTGGAGGCCATGAAGTCCGGGGCCGTGGATTATCTCATCAAGCCCCTCGACTTTGATCAGCTCAAGTCCACCTTGTTCAAAACGCTGGAACACAGCGAGGCCGTCCGGTCCGGCGAGCGTTTTCCCGTTCCGGTGGAGGGCATCGTGGGAAACAGCCCCGCCGTCCGGAGGATGTTGGAGATGATCCACACTGTGGCCCCTTCGGAGGCGACGGTATTGATCAACGGCAAGTCCGGGACGGGCAAGGAGCTGGTGGCGCGGGCCATCCACAACCAGAGCCAGCGCAAGGACGGCCCGTGGGTGGCGGTGAACTGTGCGGCCCTGACCGAAAGCCTTCTGGAATCCGAATTGTTCGGGCACGAGAAAGGCGCTTTCACGGGCGCGGACAAGCGCCGGGACGGGCGTTTTCTGCAAGCGGACGGCGGCACGCTGTTTCTGGATGAAATCGGTGAAATTTCCCTGCTCATGCAGGTCAAGCTCCTGCGGGCCATCCAGCAGCGGGAGATCCAGCGCGTGGGAGGCGACGCCACCCTCAAGGTGGATGTGCGCATCGTGGCGGCGACGAACCGCAACCTGCTGGATGAGGTCGCGGCCGGGCGCTTCCGCGAGGATTTGTATTATCGGCTCAACGTCGTCAGCATACAGGTCCCGTCCCTTCAGGAGCGGAGCGAGGACATCCCCCTTCTGGCGGAGCACTTCCTCAAGGTTTTCGGCGAGCGGAACCGCAAGGATGTGAAGGGATTTACCCCCAAGGCGATGGACATGCTGGTCAAATACCCGTGGCCGGGGAATGTCCGCGAGCTGGAGAACGCGGTGGAGCGGGCCGTGGTGCTGCTGTTCGGCAGTTACGTTTCGGAACGCGAATTGCCGCTTGCCGTAACGCAGGCGTACGAACAAGAGGATGATACGGAACCGTCATCGCTGTCCGTTCCTCTGGAGGGCGCAACGCTGGAGGATGTGGAGCGCGAAGCCATCCTTCGTATGCTGGACAGTGTGGGCGACAACAAGAGCGAAGCGGCGAAGCGGCTGGGCATTTCCCGCAAGACCCTGCACACCAAGCTCAAACGGTACGGGCAGGAGCAGGACTGATCACTCCTGACGCGCCTTGTTGCGCTGCCAGACGAAGAAGTGGAGCAGGGCCATGCAGCCGTGTCCGATCAAATACAGTTCGATGAGGAGCGTCACGTTTTTATGGGTTTCCAGCGCCAACCCTGCGAACGATGAGCCGTTCCGCCAGAGGATGAACCAGATCAGGCCGCTCAGCACGACGAGCAGCAGCGCGCCGAGCCCGAGCCCCTGCACGGCGGTTGCCAACCCTTTCGGGCGCGGCGGAACCATCTTGAAGCGCAAGCTGGCCTGAATGTCCTTTTTGAGCTGTTCCGTATCCCCCCAGAGGTACGGGAAAAAATAGTGAAAACCGCGCTTTGTGAGGCTGTCCGCCGCAAGCAGCAGGCTGAGGATGACAACGAGCAAGCCTGACAGGATATGATACCACGAGGCAAGCCAGCTGCTGAGGGCGGGATTGATCTGCCCGGACGAAAGCATATGCATGGCGAAGCTGCTCAGGATTTGCAGGATAACCAAGACGGCGATGATCGCGTGCAGGAACCGCAGGTAGGGTTTCTGGAAAAAACCAAGGAATTGCCAGAGCAGTTTGGCCTGATTGCCGAGTGCGGACGTGACGGACATGGGGTTCTCCTTTTCCCGTCATCATACGCGAACGGCTCAGGGGAACGCCATGATAGAAAAGAGGGTTGTGTTGATGGAACATTGGGGGGAGGAGAAACTTTCTCTAGAAAGTTTCTCCTCCCCCCGATTCTTTTATCTACCTCAACAAACAATACGAAGCGTGCTTGAGGCCTTCGGCGGCCAAACGGGACTCCAGATAAAGGGAGAGCGCGGCGACGGCCCGGTCGCACACGGGGAATACGGGGATGCCCCGCCCGCGGAGGGCTTTGCGGAGCGGTTCGAATTTTTCGCCGCCGTCCATAACTGCGACCATGGGCTTGGAAGTGCGGGAACGGACATCGGAAAGCAGCGTCAAAATGCCGTCCGGGGCGTCCATGCGGAAGGCATCGATGTCCGTTTCGGCAAGCGAGTGCGTGACCGGGGAGAGGGGATCAAGGCCGATGACGACGGCGTCGATGTTCTCGTCGTTGAGCAACAGCTCGGCCATGTAGGCATGAACCTCGTCGTCCGCGCCGGGGTTTATGTCGAGGGGATTCTTGATCGGAACCAGCTTCTCCAACCCTTTTGAAGCGATGAGCCGTTTCATGGCCAGCCGGGTTGTTTCGGAATAAGTCCCGAGGGACATGCTATACTCGTCGGACTGGAGCGAATCCGCCATGCCCACGGCCTCGAATCCGGCACCGCTGACCGCACCGAGCCGCTTGCCCCGGATGGTCGCGTTGGTGAAGGTTTCCGCCAGAAGAATCAGATCCTGGAATTCCGTGAAGTTGCGGGCCATGATCGCGCCCGCCTGCCGAATGCAGGTTTCACAGACCATGTAGTCCCCGGCGAGGGATGCCGTGTGGCCGCTGGTGGCCGTCTTGCCTTCGGGCGTCCGCCCGGCCTTGTAGAAAATCACTTGCTTGTCACGCCGTATGGCCTCGCGCACGGCCTCCGCAAACTGGAGCCCATCGAGATCCTTGAAGCCTTCCGCGTAGACGGCGATGACATCCACTTCTTGGGAGTCCATGAAATGGCGCATCATGTCCCCGAGCGTGAGATCAGTCTGGTTGCCCATTGAAATGAGATAGGACGGGCTCATTTCCGGCGTCTGGCTGAACCGATTCAGAAGGAAAGCACCGCTCTGGCTGACGATGGCTGTGCGGCGGCGAGGGTATTGCTTGTAATCCGGCATTTTGGCGGCTGGGATGAACCATGTGTCGAATTTGCCCGGACGGGAAATCACGCCCATGCAATTCGCCCCAAGGAAGGCCGGGCCGCCGTCTCCTCCGGCGGCGAGGTTCTTGTGGGCTTCGGTGATGCGGGCGATCATGCGCTCGGTCATTTCCCGGCTTTCTTCCGTTTCACCGAGGCCGCCGGGGATGAGCATGACGCTGTGCGCGGCGTTGTTTTCAATGATTTCATCCACCAGAGGCGGAACCTGTTCCGCTCCGATGGCGACGATGAACAGATCCAGGGGGTCAGGAAGCGCACGGAGGTTCGGTGCGCAGCGCACCCCGCTGGCGTCGTTTTCGCCGTCACGGATGATGACGAGTTTGTCGCGGTCAAAACCGGAGTCGATGATGTTTTCAAGGATGATCCGCCCGAAATTCCGGCGCTTGGAGGAAACGCCGATGATGCCGATGGATTTCGGGTGCAGCAGGTTGGCGATTTTTTGGATGGGGCGGGGGGTGGCCCGTTCGCCGGGAGTCGAGAAGCGGCACATGCCGTCCAGCGGAACCATGAGGTAATCCGTGAACGTGAACGGGTTGATCTCCAGTTCTTCGATAATGAACGGCGCATCGGGGTTGCAGGGGGAGAAATAGTTCCCCATGCGGATGAACGACTCGAAGCATTCGATAAGCTGGTCGTCGGTCACGATGCGGCGTTGCCCGCGGGTCAGCCCGGCCAGTTTCCGGTAGGAGACGGTTTTCCGGAAAAGCTCGAAGAAGGCATCGCCGTCGGTCAGTTCCGTCAGTGCGGCGACAATGGCCTGCCCTTTGCGGAAACGCTCGGCGTAGAGCTCGGTGTCCGTACCGCCGAGGCCCGCGCTGATGACCATGCCGAACTCGCGTGTGCGGCGCAGGCCGACGATCAGCTCGTTGCCGAACGATGCTGAGTCCGGCGGCATGAACTGCACTTGCAGGACGCCCTTGAGGTCTGCGGCGATGGCGTTCTGGAGCGCGGTTCCCACCAGTCCCTTGTAGCTTTCGGGCGCGGAGGCGGGGCAGCGCTCGATCCATTCGGCATAGCGTTCCGGCACCTCGGAGAGCATACGCCGCACGGCGGAACGCACTTTGTCGGGCGTTTTGGGGACGATGCGCACGCCGCCCACTTCGGTCTTGTGGACGATGGTGGGGGAGATGATTTTCAGCACGGCCTTTTCGCCGGGCAGGGACATGATCTCCTCTTCCATCGGTTTGGCGTTCCGTGGGATGAAGGAGCATTTGGGCGGCGTTTCCGAACCGGAAAGGCTCAGCAGATTGTACACTTCGAATTCATAGAGAAAATGCCGCCCCTCAGTGTGGGCGTTGCGGAACAGCTCGGTAATGGGCTGATATTCAACAGTCAGATTCATGCGAGTCTCCAGCTGGTTGTGCGGTCGGAAAGGGAATCGTCGCTTCCGAACCGTTTTTATCCTTTTTCGCCTGGAGAGGGAATCTCGTTGTAGGTGGAGGCGTTGCAATTTGGGGAGGAGCCTTTTGTCGGTTATATGCCCGCACCGGGGATACATCCAGCCTGGCACACAATGAGCATTAGATTCTTTATCCCTGCTTCGCCCGCGCAATGGCAACACGCAAGACCGGGATGAACTCCGCCCATATCTTGAGTTGGTTCAGATCTTCTGGGAGGAGTTCCGTTCCGGCGTTTTCCGCTGCCTTGAGCACGCTTTCCGCAAAAAACGGATCGGCTGAAGAGGTCGGATGGCTGAAAGCCGAGGAAGGATATTGCAGCAGACCATAGTGGAGGGGGAGCTACAGAGCGTTCTCGTCGCACACCATGATGTGACGAATCGCACTCCGCGTGTCCTACAGGTTAGTTGGGACGAGAATTTTATCCCTTTCTTATCCCCAAAGAGAAAGCCCCTACAGGCTTTCACCTGTAAGGGCTTGGAAAAATTGGTGGGACGTGCGGGGGTCGAACCTGCGACTCTCTGCTTAAAAGGCAGAAAATATGAAATAAATAGACTTTAATCGATTTTTATTTAAATAAATATTTTAATATGTTAGTTATGTATATTGCCAATGTGCGTTAATGAAAACAAACTTGATTTGTCCTGATTTGTGGGGCATAGTGTGGGGCAAAAGAACGCTCTGACAAATGGGAGCCCACAATGGCAAGTCGAAAGCGTATCGCGGTAAAAGGGTATGCAGGGGTCTTCTATGTGGAGACAACACGGGTGAATTCGTCACAGGCCGAACGGGTATATTATATCCGCTATCGTCGTGACGGGAAGCTCGTCGAAGAAAAAGCGGGGTATCAATACCGTGATAACATGACCCCGGCCAAGGCTGCGGGGATGCGTGCCGCGCGCATAGAAAAACGGGAAAGCAACAACGCGGAAAGACGCGTCAGGGAAAAACAGGAGCGTATTGCTCGGCAGGAGCGTTCCACTGTGAGTGATATTTTTTATGCATACCAAGAAAGCAAGCCGGATCGAAACTGGGCCACGGATCGAAGTCTGTATCGGCATTATCTTCTCGCTGTAGTCGGGCAGAAAGCGCCGTGTGAGCTGGCGACCGCCGATATGGACGCTATACGTACAAGCATGTTCAAGGCCGGAAAGTCCGCTCAAACCGTCAAGCACGCCTTGGCGTTGGTTAAGCGTATCATACGGTTTGGCGTCAAGCGCGGTATGACTCCCATGCCTGATCCCTCGCGCCTCTGTATCGAGTTGCCCAAGGTCGATAACGTGAAAACCGAAGTATTGACCCCCGCGCAGTTGGCGGCTCTTCTGCGTGCATTGGATGAGGAAGACGATCCCCTTCTGACCGGGCTTGTGCGGTTGGCGATGTGTACGGGGATGCGGCGCGGTTCTTTGCTTGGTCTGCAATGGAAAGACATTGATTTTGAACGGGGCTTCATCACTCTGGAAGGGGCGCACGCCAAAAAGAAACAGACAAGCGTCATTCCGATGAACGCGCAAGCGCGCCATATTCTGGAGAATGTGCCTCACACTTCAAGTCCTTTCGTTTTTCCGGGTAAAAACGATGATCGTCCCCGTGTAGACATCAACCGCTTTATGCGTCGTCTCAAGGTCAAGGCAGGGCTGCCGGAGGACTTCCGCCCACTGCACTCTCTGCGGCATACCTTCGCTTCCTATCTTGCCAGCTCCGGGCAGGTAAGCATGTACGAATTGCAAAAATTGCTCACCCATGAATCGCCGCAAATGACGCAACGCTACGCCCATCTGCATGATGAGGCTTTGCAGCGGGCCTCTGGCGCGATAGAGGTCATGTTTGACAAGGCCAGACGAGCGGACGCTGAGACGACGAGCCTTGACAATATAACTCAAGGGTAATATTTTATGGCATGGCAAATTATTTTATGCGACGAATTCGAGCCGGAGTTTGATGCTCTGCCATCACCGCTTCAAGACGAACTCCTTGCCCATCTGAAGGTGCTTGAGGCAAAGGGGCCGCTGCTCGGCAGACCGCTGGTGGATACGCTCAAGGGGTGCACTTTGACCAACCTGAAAGAACTCCGTTTTTCGTGGAATAACCAGCCATTTCGATATCTGTTCGCCTTTGATCCCAAGCGCTCCGCTATTGTGCTCGTGGGCGGCAGCAAGGCGGGCGATAAGCGATTTTATGAGAAAATGATTCCCGTAGCTGAACAACGTTTTGCACGTCACCTCAAACGGGAAGGAGAAAAGCAATGAGCCGTACCCTGAACGACATTATAACCGGATTGCCGGAAGAACGCCGCCAGAGCATCGAAGCCCGTGCCGCAACACTTCTGGAGCAAGAAATCCTGCGCCAGTTGCGCAAGGCTCTGGGGCTTTCTCAGAAGGATTTGGCGGGACTTATGCACATCACACAGCCCGCTGTCTCCAAGCTCGAACGTCAAACGGATATGCAACTCAGTACGCTTGCTGGCATTGTGCAAGCCATGGGTGGCACGCTGGAAATAACCGCACGGTTTCCAGATAGGGAACCCGTGCGACTGACGTAGTGTTGTCTTGACATATTATCTGCTAATGTTTTCTTCGATAGAAGCAACATGAGTATTTTCTTGTTCAGCTAATAATTTTTGTGCCTGTGCCATATTAAGCTCTGCAAGATTTCTTTGAACGATGATATTGTTATATACATTGATATCTGTTTCAAGATACATATCACAAAGTCCATTGTCTATATCTTTTAGTAAAGTATCTATTTTTTCTTGTATGATATTGTGTTTATTGTCATAGTATTTTTCGTCTAATGTTTTCATTCTGAAAACGAGCAATGCGTTTACCTCAAATGGAGAAAAGTGCTCACACCAATCTTTGCCACTAAAATCTACAAATTTTCCATCATCAGATATGCTAGAATAACGCATAATTGTATTTACATATTTTTTAGCTAGGCTTCTTAATGTTCGTATTTTTAAATCTTTATTGAAATATGTTTCAACATCAATAAAAAATAAATTATCAATGTATCCATTTGAAATTTGTTTTTCTATTTCTAATAATTCTTTTAAATTGATATTTATATCAAGGAATTGAATATTTTTTATTGTAAATTCACCAGATACAGGTATAGAAATAGGAATACCCAATTTGTGTAGTGCAACCAATATTGCTCTTTTTTCAGATATTAAAAAATCTGTATTAAATTCTTCTTCAGCCATTTTATAGGTTTTATCTTTTTTGGCGTATTTTTTAAATATTTCTATTGCTCTTTTTGCTAAATTACGTATCGTATTTTTTTGATCCTCATTATATTTATTTAATCTCCTTGCTCCCCAATACGTCCCAATAATTGCCGATATGATCGGTACCGCCATATACATCGTTATATATTCAACTACGTCCATTTTTATACCTTAAATACCTTCATGACTTCATCACCCAGGTGGTTGATGACCTTCACTGCGATGCGTCCGCTTTCCGGTTTATCGAAAGCGCGTGAAGTATCACCGTAGAGGGTTTCCCAAGTATCCTTATCGATTTCGGCTTTAAGCGTATTTTTGAGGGCTTTGTACGGATCGTTTGCGCCGAGGAAGTAGGCTTGGCGGACAAAGAAGCTTTCCTCGTTGTAGTCGGTATCAACAAACCAGCAAGCGATGCCGTCGGCGTTGTCCGAGCGGATTTCACCAGTATTAGGGTAGAACACATCTACGCCATTGACCTTGACGCGGATTTTGCCGGTTTCTTTCCCCTTGGCGTCGGTTTCAGGCAGGATGGAAATATCCGGCTCGCCGAAGACGACAAACAGGTTTCCCTTGCCGGTATTCTTGAGGTCTTCGCCCATGTGCAGGTCGGCATTCATCCGGGCCTTGAGTACGGGGATACGGCCCAGCTTGTGGAATTCCGAGGCGTGAGCTTCGTAGTTGAAGGCACACGCAATGAGAATATCAAAGGCGGCGTCTCCGGCTTCACGGGCGGCTTGCACCAAGTCCTGACGGCTGACGGTGCCGAATTCCGGACCGATGAAGATCCCGGCGCGACGTTCGGTTTCGCCTTCCATGTAACGGCCTTCGGCGCAGATCATTTCTCCGGGCCACGGGTTCAGGCTGGTGAAGTCAATCTTGTCTTTCTTGCTGGCCTGCTGGACTCCCGACGTTTTGAGGTTGTCCAGAATCATGGTTACGAAGTCGCGGCTGTCCTCACCGGCATGGGATGCCGCCGGATCAAGCAGTTCGCCGTCCGCGCCGATGCCCAGCACGCGATGCGGAGAGAGGCTTTCCACGGTGAAAGGGCCTGCTACACGGACTTTTTTCTTGTCCTCATAGGGCTTATCATACAGATATTCGTAGTCCGCCTTGGCTGCGATGGAGGCGTCGATTTCCTGCTGGCGGGCGATACGCGCTTTCCACCAGTCGACGTGCAGCTTCATCGCTTCCTTGTTCCATGCAGTATCAGGTTCGCGGGGGATTTCCCACTCTTCCCATTTATTACCGAGTACGTCATTGAGCTTGGCGCGCAATGGTTCCAGCGTCTGTTGCCATTTGTCGTAAATAACGTCGATTTCGGCGTTATTGGCGATGGATTTCAGCGTGATATGCGGTACGCGCTCGTAGACGAATCCCAGATTGATATTATTGAAGGTGGGAGCCGTGGAAGCCGCGCGGTTGTTTAGTTCCGCTTCTTTGGTCTGACCGTCCTTGCTGTCGGCCATGAGATAATAAGGATAACGTGCGCCCATGATGCGAGCACGAGCCAACGCCAGCGCAACACGAGAGGTATCTATGGTGATCCAGCGGCGTCCCCATTGTTCGGCAACGTAAGCCGTTGTGCCGGAACCACAAGTAGGGTCAAGCACGAGATCGCCGGGGTCCGTGGCCATGAGGAGGCAACGTTGGAGAATCTTGGTACCCGTTTGTACAATATAAGTTTTATCCTCAGAATAACCTGTCATTTTTGTATCATTCCAATAGTTTGCAATTGGAATTACCGGAAAGTCTTTAATAAAACGCTTGTACATTAACGTATTACCAATTGGGCGCAATCGAGTTGCTTTAGCTAGCTTTTTTAAGCCATTTTTATCTGTTTTAAATGTTCCTTTTCCAGGTGAAAAGTTTTTATTACGAAAATAAAAACTAGTAACATCAGTGCCTTGAGCTGGTCTCTGGCTGGTTAAGTTATCACATGCAAAAATATTATCTAATGGAGTTGATAGCAAATCGCTATCTAATATACGATGATCAAAGTCACCCTTATCAGCAACCCAAACATATTGTGTTGTCCCGGCATCCCCAAGAATTTTTTTACGATAGCAAAGCCTACTCTTGCAATATTCTTTATTCTTTGAAAACCAAATAATATTATCAAAAATGGAAGCTAGTCTATCAGTTGAACTACTACTTGTTTTTTCGACAGCTATTTGACTTATAAAGTTTTCCTCTCCGAAAACTTCATCCATTACAGCCCGTATCCGATGTACATTCTCATCACCGATCTGGACAAAGATACTGCCAGAATCCGTCAGCAAGTCCCGCGCAATGATGAACCTGTCACGCAGATAGCTCAGATACGAATGGATCCCATCCCGCCATGTATCCCGGAAGGCTTTTACCTGTTCCGGTTCACGAGTCATGTTGTCGAGCTTACCGTCCTTTACGTCTCGGCTAGTGGTCGACCACTGAAAATTACTATTGAATTTGATGCCATAGGGCGGATCAAGATAGATGCACTGCACCTTTCCCCGCAGCCCTTCCCGTTCCGAGAGGCTGGCCATGACCTGCAACGAATCCCCCAGAATCATGCGGTTCGTCCAGTTCTGGTCGTGCTGATAAAAATCCGTTTTGTCCGCGCCTTCAGGGATGCCGTTGAAATCGGAAAACAGGCTGAACTGTGTTTGAAGCGGTTTCTGTCCGGCCTTGCTCTCTTTCAGGAGGTCTTCAATGAGTGCCTTGGGATGCACCTTTTCCTGAATGTAAAGCGGCGGAGCCTGTACGGTCAGCGTATCATCGCCGTCATATTTGCCTCGCCAGATGAGCTGGGGATCAAGGTCAGGATTCCGTTTTTCATAGCTGACGCGCACAGGCGCCTGTTCTTCCTGCTTCATTACAGACTGATACTCCGCTGTCGGGATATTGGTACGCCGGGCTTCATGGGTAATGGTTTCAATCTGTTTCGGAGCGGATACTTTTTTAGCCATTGAAGAGACTCCCGGCGGTTTGAATCTTGCTGTCAAAAGATTGAGCTACTTTTTCTGCAAACTCGGATTCTATCCGATACACTTCTTTCAGTTCCACAAAGGCCCAGCGGCCAAACGTCTTCAGACGATTGACGCCGGGAACCCAATAGGTTTCCATCGTGGACTTCTTTTCCTTGGCGTTCTCAGCACGAAAGCCCTTTATCTCCACGACAAGGTGCAGCAAATCGTCTTCGCCATGCCCGTCATCCACCAGAACAATAAAGTCCGGGATATAGTCGTGTGACTCTCCACCAAGGGTATACGGCACGGTAAAGCCCATGTTATGATTCTTGACATAGGCTTTAACCTGAGGATGCCCCTCTACCACACGGCAGAATTCTCCTTCCCAGTCGCTGTCCAGCACCACCCAATTGACATGGCACCTGCGCGGATCAGTCTTCCAACGTGATTTTTTGGATGTCGTGAAATTGACGTGTCGGGTAGAGCCTTGCGGGTTATAGGGATCAAGCATGACCTTGACCGGGCGCTTGTCCGAACAGGAACGGGTGATGGCGCTGGCTATGCGCTCGCAGGCCATATCCGCGAGCGTTTTATACAGCAGTTGAGCCGGAAAGGTTCCGCCTGCACAGGAAAAACAGGAATGGAACCATTCCCCGGCAATGCGCTTGAGCTGTCCGAACAGATGCAGCTTGGGCGCTTCCCCGGCATCACGGAATTTGTTCATCAGCAGATGCTGCGTCAGGTGCATGAGTATCGTATTTTCCCTAACCTGCTCCAGGTGCCTAAGGCTCAGGTCTACCTCTTCGCCGATAATGCCCGCGTTCTGCGTAACGGAAGCTCCAACCATCTCCGGCGTCAGCGTAAAACATGACTCATCGTTGAATTCGGCGGAAAGCTGTTCTTCCGGCAATTCGATACGATACCCAGTGACCCGGGGAAAGACGATTTCCAACGCATCCCGCTCCGGGCGGACAGCCTTGACTTGTACCGTTTCATGGGGAGGCGCAGGTTTGCTGATAACGGGCTTTGCCGTAAAATCAAAAGGAATGCCCAATACGTCCGAATATTCGACATTGAACAGTCCTTCTTCATTCAGATCGTAGGACTGTCGGCGAAGCGCACGGCCAATGACCTGTTCGCACAGCAACTGCGTACCGAACGCGCGGACACCGAGGACATGCGTTACGGTATTGGCGTCCCAGCCTTCGGTGAGCATGGAAACGGACACGACGCAGCGGATGCCTTCACCAAGTTGTCCCTGCTTGCCGACCGTATTCATGACTTCGCGCAAGACGGTCGCTTCGGATAGCTCGCCGCCACGCAATAGTTCCGCCGCAAGCGACCCGCCACGCTGCATGATCTCGCGCTTGAAACGGGCAAGTTCGTCCTTGGCGGCTTCAGCGAATCCCGAATCAAGGGCATCTCCAGATTCCAGTTGCTGCGAATCAATCAGCAACGTATGCGGCCGCGCCAGCGGTTCACCGTTGTCGTCAAAATTGCGGAATAATGGTAAACGTCCATTTTCCAGCATCCGCGTACCGTCCGCATTCTCTCTGTAAAAGCCGGAGATGTAGTCGTAAACAAGCTTTGATGTGGACGTGTTGTTGCAGACGATGATGAAACAGGGCGGTACGGAAATATCCTCTTTTTTCCACAGGTCAAAGACCGTTTCATAATGCCCGTAAAGGGCATCAAGTGCCGTGAGCAGTCGCGTGGGAAGCGAAAGCGGATCAAGCGAACTGTTTTTGCCTTTTTTGGGCATGTCCTTTCGGATATGTTCCCAAAGGTTGCGGAACATGGGTAGATCGTTGCCGGGAATGTTGTCCGCCACAGGCACACGTGGCAGCTTTACAATGCCGCATTCAATCGCATCCATCAGTGAGAAGTCGCTCATTGTCCACGGAAACAGCGTACCTTCAACATAACCGGAACCGCTCAAAAAGAACGGTGTCGCCGATAAATCGAAGATGCGCAGGATATTCAGCTTACGCTGGAGAATTTCTAGACCCGAAATCCACAGCCGGGCGGCTTCGCGGTTTTCCTTGGCCGCATTCCGGGCTTCGGTCTTCTCCGTTCCAGTCAAAGTTCCGAGTTCTGTTTCCAGCACTTCATCCGCATTGGGCTTTTCCCTGTAGCAATGGTGAGCCTCATCATTGATGACCATCACACGCTTCAGATTCATCAGCTCCGGCATGACCCGCTGGAGCATTTCTCCTTCCGTTTCCAGCGTGGAGAGAGCCTCTCCGCGCCAACCTTCGAGAGCGGAACGTGTCCCTTTGGATAAATCCAGCTTTTCGCGTAGCTTAAACGCGTGGTAGTTTGTAATGACAATGCGCGCCTGTTGGAGGTCTTGCAGCATGTCCGGGGGAACGAGTTCCCGGCTGGCATAGTAGGCATCGGGATCATTGGGTTTCAGAACCCGCAGCCGATCTTTGATGGTGATGCCCGGAACGACGACCAGAAAGCCCTTGGTAAAACTTTGCTTGAGCGGGCTGCGGACAGCGTTCAATGTCTGCCATGCGATAAGCATCGCCATGACTGTTGTCTTGCCCGCACCAGTGGCCAGCTTCAGCGCCAGCCGTGAGAGTCCGGGATTGGCATCCTCACTGGCATCTTCGAGGTGTTCGAGATACTTTTTATACTTGGGCTGACTCGGTGCCACCTCCGTCAGCCAGATAGCCGTTTCAACGGCTTCGACCTGACAGAAAAATGGACGGATACCGCTAAATTTGTGATTACGCCAATGATTCAGCAACCGAGCGGTTTCAGGAGTGACCTTCCACTGTGATTGAGGCAAGGAACGCCAATCCGCGACGTGATGACGGATTTCGTTGATCAATGCCTTATGGTACTCCTGCTTCTCCGTGGTAATGGACTGTGCCGTTACGTCAGCAAGCAGGTTCCCTTGTTTGGTTTTATTTTTTTGCTTCTTGGGTGTGGGAATAGGTGTAATGAAATCCGCTATTCGTCGGGAATGTATTATTTTTTGTGTCGGCTGCCCGTCGGCGGCAAGCTCCCAGTGCCGAGATGGACATTCGTAGGGCGAATTGAGTATCGGATGCTCAAAAAAGGCGTTCACGGCTGAAGTCGGCATACTGTGTCCTTCTCTGGAAATGGATTTCTGCTTTACTGTATAACCTTGTTTTTAACGAAAATAAAGAGAGTAAAAAAAGATTAACCTCCTTTGAATCATTAATTTTTTCTTGCAATCAGAAAGCCCCCTTGCACAACAGGATACCTCTCCTACCACACAAGGGGGCTTTATTGGGGCAGGAGGAAGTTCCGTATATTACCTCCCCCATCCTTGGTTTGATTCGCGCGTCAGCCTTTTAAGCGTGCGTTCAGCTGCTGCAACAGCCGCTCCAGCTTCTCGCAAACGCTGCTCAAGTGCGTGACTTGCCTGTTCAAGTCTTCTTGTTGCGTTTGTACGGTCTGGAGCGTTGTCTCTTGTGCGCACGATCTCGCGTCCAGTTCTATAATGGCACCCGCTTGCGCCTCCTGCTCCCAGCGTATTCCGTTCTCCATCCGCTCCAAACATTCCTGCAACAGTTTCACAACTTCGTTCATGGCTTACTCCAGTTTGAGGGCCGGGGAATCTCCCCAAGCCCAGTTGTTCTTGATTGTGCTGCCCTTCGGCAGAACGATGAACCGTCCGCTCTTGTCTTCCAGCAGACGGATTCCCCACGTTTTGACCTGTAGTTTGTTGACCGTGTTCGTTAATTCTGTTCGTTGTCCCTTCAGTTCGTCGATTTCGTTCCAGAGGCTCTCCAGACGATGATTGATGAAGAGCATTAGTCCCCACGAGGCCGCAATCATCCCCACGAACAGACACATTCCCAGCAGGCTGTGCCCCAAGAGTGTTCGGGAGAAGATCTTTGTCCATTGTCTGTGCCGCTTGTCCAAGCGTATGATCTCCGCGTTCAGCGATTCTGCAAAGGTCACGCTCTGGCTGCGGATAGCGTCTTCCGTTGTACACAGCACGTCGTTCACGCACGCGCTCAAGTTCTGTTGAAAGAGCTGCAATTCGAGCTTTGCGGCTTCTTCCCACTGCTTCCTGTCCTGCTCCAGTCTGGAGCTGATTTTGCTGTCCAGCTCGCCAAGCTTCACAGTAAATACCTCCTTTAAGCCGGACACGCTGGCCGTCTTCGTCTTCAATGGTTAGATACTGTTTTCCCTTTCGCGGGACTTTGAGGCCCAATCCTTCGATTTCTTCTATGAGATTGGCACGATTGATTACGGTTCCTTCTTCAATGCGCTGCAGAAGGAAAGCTGTAAGCTGTTCGCGGGCGTTGGTACGTTCATCCGGCGTGACAGCCTGCCCCCAACGCTTGAGGCGTGCCACATGGATATCCGCATGTTCTGGGGTGCGAACCCGGAAACGAGCCGGATCATCCGGTCGTGTCCAGCCTTCCCGCCAGTTGTACACATCACGCAGCGGATCAAGGTCTTTTTGCCATCCGGGAGGAAAGGGGTTGAGGGCCTTGCCCGTGGAAAGTTCCATCCGTGGAATGACAAAGTGCAGTTCGTGATGTCCTGCGTGGCTGTGACGTACCCAAAGAATGGCGTACTGGTCTGGAGCAAGGCCCGCGAAGGCGGTCTGCTCGAAGTCGTCCATAAGCCGCTGTTCCTGCTCTGGCGTCACATGGTCTTCTGGCCCCCATGACAACACCCCCGCACAGAATTTCCACTGCCGGTCTTGTGAGGCAATGAGTGCCTTTGTCAGCTCTGGCTCACCACGCAGGACAACGGGAGGATTTTCAGTCCGACCGGGATAATCCATGCGAGTGAGGTAGTTGACGGCGGCTTGCCCGGTTCCCTTGCCGTGTGGAAAAATTTTTATGTACATTGGCCATCGTTCCCCGCCACCAAGACCCTACGGAGGCTTTCAAGAGCCACAACGATGCGTACAGTCTCTATATCGCTCTTGTAAGTGTTGGCCCAGCGGGCAAGCTGATTCAGATTATTCGCGGCTCGCGCGAGCAAACGGAGATGCTCCCGTTCCGCTTGTGTTTGCCGTGTACGACTCCCCGCAACAGTTCGCCGGATAAAATCAGAAAGAGTCAACCCGGCGAGTTGCGCCTTGTGTTCAATCTCAGTCTTTTCCGACTCTGAGACGCGCACCTTGATCATGGCGGTTCGCTTCATGCTTTTGCCTTTTGTCTTTCAGGGTTCGAAGGGGGTTCCCCTCGCCAGCCCCGGCAGGGGACACGCGGCAGCGTGGCCACAACGGGTAGGCTGGCTTTCACAGAACAGGCTGCTATCCTTTCATTCCTTTTCCTGGCCGGGGCATACATGCTCAATAAAATAGCGGTGAAGGTATATCTTTTCAGGCAAGCGGTGTGTTTTCTCTGGGGAAAGGATGGCAGTCCTTTCCTCTTGGGTGAGGTTTTCGCACCAATGTTCAAAGCGCTTCTGAAGCAGGATGCTTTGCTGTGTATTCGCCTTCCGTTCTTCTTCGGCCTCATCGCGTTTCGCCTGTTCTTCCGGCGAGAGATAGCCGTCTGGACGAGGGAAGTAGCCTTGCCGGGCCAGTATCGTGAAAACCCATGCATTCGGCGAGCGTACGGGGTTTCCTGAAGAGTCGCTGAGTGTTCCGTGAGCCAGGGCCCACTCTGCGTGGTTCAGGCTCTGAAAAACACGCTGTGATGGAATGGCCACTTCGCGATTGCGGCGCAGAATCTGACGGATTTGATCTGTACCGAATCCGGTTTTTGCAAGCTCGGGCCAGTGAAAGGCGATGTCATTCTCGGAAAGCTGCTCCAAACGTGTGACAATTTCTTCAGAGGAGACAGATAGATTCTTTCTATCTGCCTTTTCTAGAATAGAAGGGGTGTGCACACTATCTTCCTGTACGGGAATCCGTTCGTCTCCCCGGTATACGGGGAGGGTATCGGGTGACGTTCGCGGGATATGAATGCACAGGCCGTGCATTTCCACCTTGAGTATGACTCCCCGCAGGGTTCCGCGTCGTGCCAGATGATGGTGCAGGATGTTTCTTGCGCTCAGTCTGTTCACCACAGCACGTACGGATTCCGGGCTCTGGTGCAAGAAAAAATAGGACATGAGTTGCTGTGCAAGTTGTGCGTAGGAAATGATCCGCATGTTTGCCCGGAGCGCCAGCGCCAGTACATTGATTTGCAGCGGAGAGAAACCCTCCGCGCAGCGAAAAGGAAGGAGGTCGCCCGTACCGTGTTCGGCATACAGAGTGCCTGCCCGTGCGTACGGTTCAGCGCACGCGTATCCGCATGCTATGCTGTATGGTAATCCGTGCGGCATGGCTTGTATCCGTTCGGGCATTCGTACAGTATCTTGAGAGGAGGCGGGGGAAAGGAGTGAAAGGCTAGCCATGGAAAGCCCCTTCAGTGTCCAGCGTCTCTATGAGGCGTCTGGTAGCGAATGCCTGAAGGTCGCTGATGTCGTAGACAACACGTGCGCCAAGTTTGCTGTAGCGAGGCCCACGCCGTTGGCTGCGCCATACGGCCAGTGTTCCGGGACTGAGGCAAAGGTACACGGCGGCTTCACGGGTATTGAGTTTTTGCTTTGGCATAACAATTCACCTTGGTTGCATGAGATTGACGCGCATGAAGCGGTTGCAACCAAGGTGAATCTTTTTTTATAGAGAGAAAAGATTTATTTTCAGAATTGATTATTTGTTTTTATTTTAACAAATAAAAACAAATAGATATATAATATATGGTTTCTAAAGCATTTTTTTGCTCGGCCGCCCAGCTCCCTTGCGCATATGAGCAGGAAGAGCTTTCCAAAGCTCATTTTGCAGTTGTATGTGGATTTCATCAAAATCTAGTGGGCAGTCATCAAAACATTTTTGGTAACTCTCTGAGATTATAAAACGCTCATTGATAAATTTATTCAGTGTAGTATGAGTATATGGTTTATCTATTTGTTCTTGTTTCATAATATTTAAAGCTATAGAAACAAGTTGATCGATAATTTTTTTCTTAACTATAGCTTTTTGTTCATTGCCAGCAGAAGCCTTTGCTGCATTTAATTGCTTTCTGAGTTTTACATTTTCTTCTTGTAAAATATTACATGATGTCTGTAAGCTTTTAATTTGAATTTCATAAGTATCAATTTGGCCTATTAATTTATTGATTTTTTCACCGCTACGTTGATTGACTGCATTATTTATAGATTTTATGCGTAAGTTGAATTCATTTTCTATAAAAAATAACCGTCCTTTTAATGCGAGTTGTTCTGTTTTTTCAAAAGAATGAAAACGAGTATTGAATTCAAGATATGGTTTACCGTACACAAATTTATATTTATATGTTCGCAAGTCGTATTTTGATATAAATAAATTGAGTCCATATCTTTTTGCTTCGTTTATTTGTTCTTTAATATCTATTATACCTATGGAATTCATAGCAGTCTTGAATTCATTAATTTTATAAAATTTTGAATAAAACGGATAAGGTATTTTTAAAATATAGATAATGATAAATGCAATAATAAATTGCGTAAAAATAACCATACAGAAGAGAATGGTTTGTATTGTTTGTATGTCATTCTTATGAATTGCTATAAGTATAAGTTTGCTAAAAAAAATAGATAATAATATGATACATATAGATGAAAATGCAGCGTAAAGCGACGCGTGCAAAAACCATTTTTTAATGTGAGATACACATGCTGAGTAAAAATTAGCTATGAGCATCTTTAGTGTAGTCCTTATGGGCTGGGTATCCATGTATTCTCCTTGAATGTATCAATCAGTTCCCAATATCTAAAAAATGAGACGATGCAAAAGTGTGGGGCAGAATGTGGGGCAAATTTATGGCAACAAAAAAAGCCCTCACAGTTTTACCTGTAAGGGCTTAGAAAAATTGGTGGGACGTGCGGGGGTCGAACCTGCGACTCTCTGCTTAAAAGGCAGATACTCTACCTACTGAGTTAACGTCCCGTTCCGAATTTGAGTTGATACGCTTTAGAGTGTTCTCTGTCAAGGTTTAATCCGTTTTTTGCAGAAAAAACCAGCTTCTTTTACACGGGAGATACATTTCACTGGCGATCGTTATCGAAGCATCCCCTTTGCATAAGATAGATCATCTACCGATGCGTAAGACAGATCATCCTCCGAGATAGGCTTCCTTGACCTTGGGATCTTTGAGGAGTTCCTGTCCTGGGGCCTCGGCGACGACGCGGCCGACTTCGAGTACATAGGCGTAGTGCGCGATGGACAGGGCCGCGAGGGCGTTCTGTTCCACGAGCAGCACGGTTTTGCCCTCGGCGTTGATCTTCAGGATGATGTCGAAGATTTCCCTCACCAGCAGCGGGGCGAGGCCGAGCGAGGGCTCGTCGAGCATCACCAGATCCGGGCGGCTC
>QWCN01002824.1_pt1 | contig 21686 bp, 17 predicted proteins | sample 1972711 | NCBI WGS metagenome assembly QWCN01 (sample SAMN09866707, study PRJNA288562) | Human gut metagenome isolate term1_stool, whole genome shotgun sequencing... | isolation source: gut | host: Homo sapiens | place: USA: California
CCGCCTCTGTCCCCAGATCTCGGCTGTCAGACAGTCCTTCGGGGGATTCTGTCTCCAGCTCCGCCGCAGCCTCATTGATTTCCTGCACCAGAGCTTCGCAAAGCTCAGCCAGTTCATCTTCCGTTGACTTCTGTAAGGTAAAGCCGGCCCGTTCCGCGAAGGTCAGCCGCTGATAATTGATTCCGCAATTCAAAGTAAACAGAACAAATAAAACAATCGCGAATTTTACCACAATTACTGCCAGTCTGCGCAGCCGCAGCCGTCGCCGGATCACCAGAAGCAGCCCGGCCAGCGCCAGCAGTATCGCCGCGTAAATCAGAAGCTCAATCAGGGAAACTGGTACAAGGGCGCTTACACGTCCCAGGCTTCCGACCCAGATTGGGTAGATTTTTTCCGCGTACCACTCCGCAAAGGCCGGAAAAAGCCGGGCCGCAAGGTCCAGCGCCAGGGCAGCCAGAAGGCTGCCGCTCCAGCACACTGTACTCCTTCGTACCCGGCTTTTATGCTCCGCACGCCTCATGAAAGGGCGCTCTTCTTTTCATCGATTTCTCCCTGATACTCGTCAATCAGGATTTCCTTGCGGGCGATTTCCTCGCAAAGCTGCTGAAGCGGCACATCGTCGATACTGCCCGCAGCCGCGAAGCGCTCGTATACGATTTTTCCGATGGCCTCGTAATCCCGCTTCATGTCGCGCTCCAGACTGAAAATCTGATTCTTCAGCTTTGCCACGCCTGCCACCTCCGTAGCCTTGCGTCCCACCGTATCTGCCGCTCCTGTCACTGCTCTTCCGATGTTATCCCAGATATTGTTGTCCATACTCTATACCCCTTTCTTTTTTCTTCTATACATAAGCTCTGCCAGAGCTGTGGAAGCCGCTCCCACCAGAAACGGCATCAGCAGCTGACAGGCCATGGTTTCATAAACGCCCGCCATCAGGAAGGCCAGCGCCGCGAAATTCCGCAGCAACATATGCCACAGATAAATATTGGCGGAATCCCTTTCTCCTATCCGGGCCAGTAAAGATCCCTTTCCCAGATCCGCAAAGGCCAGCGCCAGACTGAACAGACCGCCCGCCGTCAGGATACTGCCCACATACAGCTCGTCATATCCGCTCCACAGACATTCTACCGACGAAAGGAGCATACCGCCTGCCACAAGCGCCATTCCCGCTCCCCTGTGCAATTGCAGCCTTCCCTGCTTCTCCCGGCAGGCAAACCAGCTGCCCCACAGGAAAAACGGAAAGCCCGTCAGCCAGAAGCTTCGGAGCCAGCGGACCGGCACCGCGATACCGGTCAGTCCTCTTCCCTCTCCCAGCATCAGATTGGCTGCCAGCAGTACCGGAATCAGAAGATATGCCCTTTCCTCCAGGCGTTTACGCGCCAGCAACCGGTAAAACAGGTAGCAATACACCAGCGCGCCCATAAACCACAGATGAGGCGCCATAGCTGTCCGGTTAAAGAACAGCAGATCGGACACCGTCCTGCCTCCGTCCGGAAAAAGCTCTGCTCCCATCTGCGCGAAGGTCCGCTGGGACAGAAAATACCGGATCGCGGCCCACAGGTAATAAACCGCCACCGCTCCCACATACAGCCGGAGAATATGGATTTCCCGCCGTCTCAAGACAGCGTCCTCCCGTCCATAGGCGAAATATCCGCTGATCAGGAAAAACAGCGGCACCGCGAACCGGGCTATTCCTTTTATGATTTCCCCGGGAACACCGGGCAGGGTGCAGTGAATCAGCACCACTGCAAAGGCGGCAATTCCCTTCCATACATTCAGACAATCATTCTTCGTCTTCATGACTTAATCCTGCTGCTCCAGCTCCAGCACGCCCCGCATGGCGATAACCGGACCGCCCCGATGCTCAATATATTCTCTGGTAATCGTGACGCGGCCGATATTGTCATCCTTCGGCACCTCATACATAATATCCAGCATAAATTCCTCTATGATAGCACGGAGCGCTCTGGCTCCCGTATCCCGCTTCAGCGCCTCTTCCGCGATGGCCTCCAGTGCGCCGTCGTTGAACTGCAGATCCACCTCATCCAGAGCCAGCAGCTTCTGGTACTGCTTGAGAATGGCATTCTTCGGCTCCTTCAGGATCCGAACCAGCATATCCTTGTCAAGCCTGCCCAGGGTACAGATTATCGGCAGACGTCCCAGAAACTCAGGAATCATACCGAAGGCCCGCAGATCCTCCACGGTCACCTTTGAAAGCAGATTCGGCTCTTTGTCGTATTTATCCTTTAAATCCGCCTGGAAGCCCATGGAGGACTTCTGGTTCAGACGCTCCTTAATGACATTCTCCAGATCCGGGAACGCGCCGCCGCAGATAAAGAGGATATTGCGGGTATTCACCGTGGTCAGCGGTACCATGGCGTTCTTGCTGCTTGCGCCCACAGGTACCTCAACCTCCGCGCCCTCCAGAAGCTTTAAAAGTCCCTGCTGCACCGACTCTCCGCTGACGTCCCGATGATGGGTATCCTTCTTCTTCGCAATCTTGTCAATCTCATCGATAAAGACGATTCCCCGCTCGGCCTTCTCCACATCATTGTCCGCCGCTGCCAGCAGCTTGGAAATAACGCTCTCGATGTCGTCGCCGATGTAGCCTGCCTCGGTCAGGGACGTGGCGTCCGCAATAGCCAGGGGCACATCCAGAAGCTTCGCCAGCGTCTTCACCAGATAAGTCTTGCCGCTTCCGGTGGGACCTATCAGCAGAATGTTGGACTTCTCAATCTCGATATCGTCCTGGGTTCCGGTGGCCACACGCTTGTAGTGATTGTATACAGCCACAGAAATAACCTTTTTGGCATGATCCTGTCCGATAACGAATTCGTCCAGGCTGGCCTTCAGCTTATGGGGTGCCGGGATGCTCCGGATATCAAACGCAGGCTTCGGTCCTTCCTTCTTTGGCTTTTTCTTCTTCACCTGCTGCTGATTGGACATCATGTTCTGTAAATCTGATAAATTCATAAAGTTGACGCCCTGAAGCCTGGAGAAGTCAATATTTCCATTCTGAATCGTATCCATCGTCTTCTGCATACAGTCCGGGCAGACACTGATGCCATCTGTCAGGGTGATCAGCTTCCCGGTCTGGCTCTCCGGACGGCGGCAGAGGAAGCAGAACCGCTCGTAGTCATGTTCCTCCTGCTCTGTACTTTCTGTATGGATTACCCCTTCCGGAGTGTCTTTTTCCTTATCGTTCTCTAAGTAATCTTTATCCTGCATATATTCCTGTTCTCCTTTTCACACAGTATATCATAATTTACCCCATTGTGAGCGAAGAATTAAAATTTCATATTCTTTATAAATCCTTTCGATTATTTTATCAAATATACATATCTGATGATTTTATCCGTTTTTGTAAAATTATCCCAGTTTAAATATGTAAAAGAGACCGGCTGCACGTTTTACGCATAACCGATCTCTTCGATTCATCTGTCTACTTATTGGCCGCTTCTACCTCTGCCTTGGTGCTCAGAGTCAGTGATACTGTTTTCTCCACATAGCTTCCATTTTCCGGGGACTGTACTGTCACTTCCACCGTCTCACCGGCTTCATAGTATTGCAGGCGATCCCGCAGCGTATCATAGGTTGTCACGCCCATTCCGTCGAAGCGGGTCAGGATATCTCCCTTTTTCAGTCCTGCCTTATCCGCCGCGCAGCCTGCTACCACAGACTTCAGATAGACGCCCTCAGGCATATCATACTGCTGGGCAATGTCGCTGGTCACATCCTGACAGGTAACGCCCAGATACCCCATTTTCTCACTGTCTACTTCAGAACGGGTCTGCAGATTCTGCAGATCTCCGATGATGCCCTCCACATCGGAAATGGGGATTGCGTAGCCCATACCCTCTACATAGTTGGATGAAAGCTTGGCCTCGTTGATACCGATGACCTCACCCTTCATATTCAGCAGTGCGCCGCCGCTGTTGCCCGGGTTGATGGCCGCGTCCGTCTGAATCAGCTTATTGCTGATGGTACTGCCATCGTCATTTTGCAGGGTTACCTCCCTGTCCAGCGCACTGACAATTCCCTTGGTCACCGACTGTCCATATCCCAGCGCATTGCCGATGGCAATCACCTGATCGCCCACCTGCATCTGTGAGGAATCTCCAATCGTGGCTGTCTTAATCGCAGACATGGTCTCCGCCGGAATATCTGAAAGCTTCACGGCAATGACGCCCACATCCTTTGTGGCGTCGCTTCCCTTAATCTGAGCCTCCACCGGAGTAGTTCCATCCTTGCCCTCGTCCACGCTGAATACCACAGACAGGTTGGTTGCCCCTGTGATGACATGGTTGTTGGTGACAATCAGAAGTTCGCTGTCATTCTGACCGATGATAATGCCGGTTCCTGTGGATGTGGACTCCTGCTGCTGTGGCTGACTGTACCAGCCGAAGCCCCAGTAATTCTGTACCTCTTTTACGCTGACATTGGTTATAGCCACCAGGGACGGCATGCACTGCTTCACAATCGCTGATACGGACGCAGCGCTGTCTTCCGAACCGCTGTTTCCGGTCTGGGGCTGTACGGTTCCCACCTCCGGTGCCGCCGTATCCGCTGACGCATCCTGGCTTACAGGAGCCGTCACCTTATCGCCGAACAGCTTCTGTCCCACAAAATTCGTGCCCTGGAATGCCGCTCCGGCCACCACGCCAAATACCAGCGCAATGCACACGGTCTTCGCAATGATGCGGCCAAAATTCTTCTTTTTCTTCTGCTTCTTCGACACGCTGCCCTGGAAACTGCTCTCCGTATTCCGGCTCTCCGTGCGCTGATAATCTGTATCCTGATAGAACGGACCGCTGTAACGATACTGGCTGCCTGTGGTTCCGCTTTCAGGCTGCGCTGCCGTACTGTCTTTTCCTTCCGCTCCGGCGTTCTCTGTATCTCTTACATCTGCTCCTGTTTCATTTTCCATATCCGGATTTTCAGACAGGTTTTTATTTTCCTCATCGTACATAAAGATGCACTCCTTCCTCCACTCACTTATATCATTATCCTGTAGTGTAACAGGCAATTGTGTTCAAAGTGTGAGCAAAGGATTAAAAAAAGTTTATAAATGCCCGCGCCCGTATAATTCAAAAAAATCGTGCAGCTTCCGTAAAACTGCACGATTCCAGGCTGCGGATAACAGGACTTGAACCTGCACGGGGTTACCACCAGAACCTAAATCTGGCGCGTCTGCCAATTCCGCCATATCCGCGAATGTCGTCCACTTCGTTCCCGACATCCGCCGATGATGCACAGAAATGACACTCCGTGTCATTTCGCGCCCACTTAACTCGGGATTTTGGCATATCCATGCCAAAACACCTCGCGGAACAGGGAAATGTGGACAATTGTATCAGTATACCTGATTTCATCTAATAATTAAAAAGACCGAAAACCCTGTATTCACAAAATCTTCGATCCTCTCATGAAGCATCCGGGATTCGAACCCGGGACAACTTGATTAAAAGTCAAGTGCTCTACCGACTGAGCTAATGCTCCTTATTCATAATAACTGCGGAAGGTTTTCATCCGCCCAACTGGGCTAACTGGATTCGAACCAGCGAATGCAGGAGTCAAAGTCCTGTGCCTTACCGCTTGGCGATAGCCCAAAATTTTGCTCTCGCAAAGGGTGGATAAAGGGATTCGAACCCTTGGCCTCCAGAGCCACAATCTGGCGCGCTAACCAGCTGCGCTATACCCACCATATCTTGCCAAGTAACGGCATATGCAAATCTTACAATCTGCAAATGTGCTCGAAGGGATTCGAACCCCCGACCCACGGCTTAGAAGGCCGTTGCTCTATCCAACTGAGCTACGAACACAAACCCTTCGATAGAAGTGTTATCTGTAAGTCAGGCTCGAAAATACCTCACCAAGTACTCACAGTCAGCGGGTGATGGGAATCGAACCCACGTATCCAGCTTGGAAGGCTGGTGTTCTACCATTGAACTACACCCGCAGAGTATCATCGGGGTGACAGGATTCGAACCTGCGACCTCCTGGTCCCAAACCAGGCGCTCTAGCCAAGCTGAGCCACACCCCGAAGCTGTTCACCGCCGCGTCACTCATGACGCAAAATATATTCTACTGGATAAAAGTAAAATTGTCAACAACTTTTTTTAATTTTTTTCAACTTCTTCAAAAATCCTTTTTAAATGTATTTGATAATGTAAGAGGCATTCCCATTTCCATCAATTTCCATTACCATATAGCTGGGCTTCCTGCCCTCCTGACGGGGATAGGACATGCTGCCCGGATTCAGCACCGTTACATCCCGCTCCTGCTCCAGATAAGGCCGGTGGGTATGGCCGAACATGGCGATATCGAAATTCCGCGCCCGGGCTTCCTCCTTCAGCATCTCGGTTCCCATGGAGATATAGTAATAATGGCCGTGGGTCAGAAGCACCCGGTATTTTCCTATCTCAAATTCATCTTCCCGGGGCAGATCGCAGAAAAAATCATTATTTCCCGCCACCATGTGGACCGGACAGCCTGCCATTTCCCGGATCTTTTCCTCACTGCCCTCCACATCGCCGCAGTGAACCAGCATATCAAAGGGCTTTTCCCGTTCCATAGCTTCTTTCAGGTTGCCTTCTTTTCCATGTGTATCGCTGACAATCAGTACCTTCATGCATTTACCTCTTTTAAAACTTCTTTCATAGCCCTTAAAGCCTTTCCTCTGTGGCTGATTTTATTTTTCTGTTCCATGGTAAGCTCTGCGGTGGAACAGCCGAATTCCGGCACAAAGAAAATCGGGTCGTAACCAAAACCGCCTTCACCTCTGGATTCGTAGCCGATGATACCCTCGATGGTCCCCTTTGTGGTAAATTCCCGTCCATCCGGAAGCACTGCCGCAATGACGCACACAAAGCGTGCGGTCCGCTTTTTCTCAGGCACGCCTGCCAGCAGATCGAGGATCTTCTGATTTTTGATGGTATAGGGGGTGTCCTCTCCCATATAGCGGGCGGAATAGACGCCCGGCTCGCCGTCCAGGTAATCAATTTCCAGGCCGGAATCATCCGCCAGCACCAGGGCGTCGGTCTGCGCTGCCACAGCCCGGGCCTTAATCAGGGCATTGGCCTCAAACGTGGTTCCGTTTTCCTCGGCGTCACTTGTGATGCCCGCTTCTTTCTGGGACAGAATCGTGAGGCCGGGCCGTCCCAGAATCTCACGGATTTCTTTCATTTTTCCTGCATTTCCGGTAGCAAATATCAGTTTATCCATTTTCTTCTCCTCTGTTTCCTAGTTCCGGTCCGAAGCATATACCTTCAGACACAGATTGCTCTGCTGCTCCGTCTCCACACGTTCCCAGTAGAGATAGCCGTCGGCACTGATATACCCCTCGCCATCGCTTAAATCTACTGTGTCCTGAAGCTCGTCAGACGCGTATTCCACAGCAATCGGATACTGGCTGCCCGGCGTGGTTATCTGCACAATCACGGCAAACCGGTCACCCGCACACACGGATACCGCTTCCGTCAGATCTACGGTATAATAGCCCGCGTACTGCAAATATCCCGACTGCAGAATCTGCGCCTCCCCAAGAGACGTTGCGTCGGTAAATTCCGGTTGGATGCTGATGCGATATTCCGTATCCGGTCCGGTAGCATAAAAGCCTACGGCTTTCAGCTCCTGATTTCCGACCGCCTCGTATACATTGGCAAAGCTGGCCTTTTCTGTATTGTAGCCAATCTGTCCGCACCAGCCGCACAGATCAGACTGATAAAGCGTATCATAATTGTCCGGGGCGTCGATACGGGTATACGCCACATTATCGCTTCCAATATTCGTGTCATAATAGGAGACATAAAATACACCGTCTTCCCCGAACTCATTTCCCCAGCTGTTCTGACAGATAAAAGCGCCGTCTCCCTGCATAGTCCGATTGAAATTATCTGCCGGATACCCATCGTCCCAGCCGATGATCACCACGTCGTGATTGGACGCCTCCTGCCCGGTATAGCCATAACTTTTATGCTCCTCGCTATAGTAGTCGGATTGCCCGGTATATTCGGTAAAATCCATATAAAGGGAGCTTTCCACACCGCCGTAGAGATACACGGTCTGCTTGATGGCCTGATAATCCTTGGCGTCCGGCATCCGCACCTCCTGCACATGACAGACTGCCTGCAGATCGTCGGGGGACTGCCCGTCGCCGTACGGATCGTCCTGCTCCAGCATCGGTCCGGCCCAGGACGTCAGATAAGCCATCGACATGATATAGGAACCGCCTTCTTCTGTTCCCATTTTAAAATGATTGTGATAGTTCAGGTGATCCGGAGAAAAATCATATTGCTTTTCCGGCATCAGTGCCGTCTCCAACGCGGTCAGGCCCGCAAAGGCCCAGCAGGTACCGTGCTGTCCTTGATCCCGGGCCGGAACACTCCTGCCTTCCTCCCGGTAATCATACCGTTCCGGAAGTTCGATTTCTTCCTTTGTCCGGTCAATAGCCAGACTCTCCGCGGTTTTGCCGGCCTTTTCCTCCAGCATGGATTCCACCAGGGCCGCGCCGCTCACCGGCGCCTCCGTCGGCTGAATATCCATATCTCGTATCACAAGAAAACAGCAGACCAGAAATGCCAGCACTGTCAGGGTTCGAAGTTTTTTTCTCATACATCCTGCCGCGGTCTCCGGGGCGGTTTGGGTCCCGGAAACTGATAGAAATAGGTTTTCAACATGCCATTATAGATTTTACGGTTCTTCGCCGCCTTGCGGCCCAGATACCGCTCCGCGTCCTCGTAGCCGGTGATCAGGTACATGGACCAGTCATCCAGGCGGTCATAGGCCTCGCCAATCTCCCGGTACAGGGTCGGCAGGGCTTCTTTTTCCTCCAGGCGCTCGCCATAGGGCGGATTTGTGATGACAAAGCCGTATTTTTTCGGATGGCGGAGCTCAGAGACCGGCCGCGCCTGAAAATGAATCAGGTGATCGACGCCCGCTTCTCTTGCATTTTCCCGAGCCGCCTTTACCATGTCCGGGTCGATATCGTAGCCCTGGATGTCGGTTTCGATGTCGTCCTGGATGAGGTCGTTCGCCTCTTCCACCGCGTTGTACCAGAGTTTTCTCGGGATCATGTTTTTCCAGTCCTCGGCCACGAATTCCCGGTTCATGCCCGGGGCGATGTTGGCCGCCATCATGGCCGCCTCGATGGGAAATGTGCCACAGCCGCAGAACGGATCTACCAGGATGCGGTCGCCTTTCCAGGGTGTCAGCATAATCAGGGCTGCCGCCAGAGTCTCGGTGATGGGCGCTTTGCTGGTTAGTCTTCTATAACCGCGCTTATGCAAGGAGACGCCGGAGGTGTCCAGACCTACCACTGCCTCATCCTTTAAAAATGTGATACGGATAGGGTAGGAGGCTCCGTCCTCGCTGAACCATTCCATCTTATATCTGGTCTTCAGTCGCTCTACCATGGCTTTTTTGACGATGGACTGGATGTCCGACGGGCTGAACAGCTTGCTTTTTACGGACGTGGCTTTTGTGACCCAGAATTTTCCGTCTGCCGGGATGTAGTTTTCCCAGGGGATGGCTTTGATGCCCTCGAAGAGCTCGTCGAAGGTCTCTGCCTTGAAGCGGCCCACCTGAAGCATGACGCGCTCCGCGGTCCGAAGGAAGATGTTGGCGCGACACAGGGCGTCCATGTCGCCGATGAAGGTGACGCGGCCGTCCTCGACCAGGCTTACGTCATATCCCAGGTCCTGTATTTCCCGTTTCAATACCGCCTCCAGGCCGAAGTGGCAGGGGGCAAGGAATTCGTATGTTTCCATTTATCTCTCCGTCTTCTGTAACGGTTCCGCCTGAACTGTTACCATTTTCTTACTTTTTTGCATTCAGTTTGACGGCAGACGCTTCTGATTGTTTGCTCCTGCGCCTGCCGTCATCCACTTATAGTTTATCTTAATATGCCCTTTCCCCGCTGTCAATGATTTTTCTGCGCCATGCCGGGGCTGAATCTCTAATACTGTTCCAGATTCCGCCCTTTGTAGGACTGGATACCGCCCACTAAGGTCAAGACCCGGTAGCCTGCTTCGGCCAGCTCCCGGGCGGCTTTCATGCTGGTGCTGCCGCGCTCGCAGTAGAGGATCAGGGTTTTGCGGCGGAGCAGGTACACGCGGTCCTGCAGGTTCTCGTAAGGGATGCAGACGGCGCCTTTGATGTGCCGGCGGCGGAAGTCCCGGGGAGAGCGGATGTCAATGAGGATGTAGTCGGGTTTAAAGAGATAGCTGTCTATTTCCCTGGGGGAGATGGTGCCAAAGTTCATGGGATCACCTTTTGGATAGAAGGGTATACTTTATAGATATGCGGGAGGCAAAGGGAATGTGAAGAACGGATGCGTGAAAATCGCCCGGCTCTGCAAAGCAGAGCGGGCGATTCAGATGACACGTTAATTTGTGGACAGATAGGTCAGGCAGGCAGCTACGTCTGCAAATGTGCGGGATACCGGGATTTCCTGGCGGATAGCCGGGTTGGCAGCCTGCAGAGTGCAGCCCTGATAGCGGCGGAGCATTCCCAGATCGTTATGGGCGTCGCCAATGGCGGCGATCTGACCCCGGAAGCTGATGGCTTTGGTCAGGATAGCGATGCCCTCGGCTTTGCCCAGGCCCCGGCTTACGATGTCGGCGTTGTTTTCGTTGACAAAAGCCTCTGCGCCTGGATAGCGGGCGTTGATGGCCTCGGCTGCTTTGCAGGTTTCCTCGTTATTAGAAAAACGCACATGGACTTGCAGGACTTCCCGACAGGCTTTCCGGAAGTCTTCCTGTGTGATGGTCTCGCGGATGCCGTTGTACATGATGGGATCCTTCTCCGGGTCGGTTCCTGTGATGACCTGTTTCCGGAAGCTTTTGCAGGTGACGTCTACTGGCATTCCATATTGTTCCAGCAGATAATCGGTTATCTGCAGTACCTCGACCGTATCCATTATTTTCTCATACAGGACTCTGCCGTCCCAGCTTACGATACGCGCGCCATTATTGCAGATCAGATAGTCCGCCTCGGCTTCCCATTCTTCCAGTTTTTCCCTGAGAATGCTTTCTTCCCGTCCTGTAGCTATGACGAACAGGTTGCCCTGCTGCCGCCAGGTTTCCACTGCACGGGTATTGGCCTCTGTGATTTTGCAGTTTACATAGAAGGTCCGATCGAAGTCGGACGCCAGCATTTTACCCGATTTTGACAATGCCGTTTTCTCCATTCTGAACTGCGCCTGTTTTCTGCAGCCCTACTTTTTCTCCGCTTGTGAAGATGACCGGAGAGACTACGGATTTTCCCTGCGCTTTCAAATACTCTACGTCTACTTTTACCAACAGGTCACCCTGTTTTACGGTATCTCCCTGCTTTACTTTTACGTCAAAGCCCTGTCCGTTCAGCGCTACAGTGTCCATGCCGATGTGTATCAGGATTTCTTTTCCGTCATCGGTGTTGATGCCATATGCATGTCCGGTAGGAAATGCGGTGGCAATGGTTCCACTCACAGGCGCGGTTACCTCGGCTCCGGTCAGTTCGATCGCAAAGCCGTCTCCCATGATTTTTTCGGCGAATACCGGATCCGGACACTGCTCGATGGGGAGCAGGGTTCCGGTCATCGGTGATACGAATTCTTCTTTTTTCTTACGGCTGAATAATCCCATTTTTCTGGTTCTCCTTTGCCTTTTTGGCGCGTTCTTTTGCTTCTTTTGCCATACGGCGGGCCAGAAAGGCAGACAGTCCCGTGTAGTTCTCAGGTTTTATCATTTCTTCCAGTTCCTGATCGGTGAAGTTGTCGGATAATACCGGATCTTCTTTCAGTACGGTCAGGTAATCTTTGCCGTCCAGCTCTGCCAGCATCGCTTTATCATATAATAACTCATGGGCGCGATCCTTGCCAAGCTTTTCCGCTATTTTCATCATGACGCATTCACTGTTGTCGAGACCTTTATTTAACAGGGCGTTCTGATACATGCGCTCTTTATTCACATGCAGGGTGGCGGTCAGCTCCTCCGCGCGCATCAGGACTTCTGTCGTCAGTTCCAATGCTTCCTCCAGCATACCGTCGTACAGCATGTAGGCGCTGGAATCTCCCTCAAACATCCGGACGCCGGTAAAAAGTCCGGTGGATATCAGGGAATAGAGCTTCTGTGAGTTGGCTATGATGCCCTTCGCCAGCTTCGGATTGATTTTCTGGGGCATGGTGGAGCTTCCCACTGTACCCTTCTGAAAAGCCTCGCTGACCTCCCCGAATTCTTCCAGTCCCGTGTAGTAAACTTCCTCCGCTATTTTGTGAAGGGCGTTACATAAAAGCGCCAGGTTCATGATGTATTCTTCTTTGTGACTGAAGATATTGCGGGAGGGAACCGGCATGCTGTACATACCCAGCTTCTTGGCAAAGCGCTGCTGCACCCGCCAGCCGGTCTCGCCGGTGGCGTTGAAGGCGCCTACCGCGCCTCCTGCCATGGCCTGGAATACCCGTTTTTCACATTCCTGCAGGCGCTCCTGCGCGTTCAGGAGCTCGCTGATCCAGACAGATACTTTATAACCGTAGGTAATCGGAATGGCGTGACGGCCATGGGTACGCCCCGGCATCACCGTCTCCGCATGAGCCTCAGCCAGATCGCCCAGGTGATCCAGGATATCCGCCACATAGGACTGGAATATCCGATGGATTTTATAGGTGACATAGAGCTGGCCGGTCTGCTGGATATTCTGGGTGGTCACGCCGTAATGGACGTATTTTCCACCCTCCTCGCTGCAGGCCTTTACCAGCACCTTTACAAATGGCACAAAGCCATGGCCCACCTTTGCCTGAATGCGATCCATTTCTTCCAGATCGATTCGCTCCAGTTTCGCATTTTCTATGATATTGTCTGCTGCGCTGCGGGGAATAAAGCCTTCCTCTGCCTGCGCATCAGCCAGCGCAGCCTCCGCAAGGAGCCAGGATTCTATCTTTGCTTCCTTTGTAAGTAGCTTCTTGATTCCTCTGTCATTTCCTTTGCTCTTTGAATCATATAATGCTCTCATTTTTTCTTATCCCTTCAGCAATTTATCAACGGCATTTCTTACAAATTCCACGTGCGGTCCGAATACCACGTGAATATGATTCTTGGACGGGAAAAAGATACCTGCGCAGCCGGAATCACGAAGACCTGTCTGATTGACCTGCTCCGGATCCTTCAAATCGATACGAAGTCGGGATACACAATTCTCCACATGTACGATATTCTCCGGGCCGCCCAGATTCTCGACTACGATGCGGGCGATTTCCGGCCAGTTTTTCTCCTTCAGTAAGGTGCTTGCGGACTCCTCAATTTCGAAGGACTCCCGTCCCGGCGTCTCCAGGTTCCATTTTCTGATGAAGAATTTAAATACAAAGTAGAAAATTACAAAGTTTACGATACCCAGCAGAATCAGGTTCAGCCAATGGGTGTTCTCATACATCAGACCGAAGATTCCAAAGTCGAAGATCGTTCCGCGGATGTATCCGATGCTGATGTGCAGGAACTGATAAGGAATGGTCATCAGGCCGCACAGTACGCAGTATACTGCAAAAAGCTGCGGAGAAATGAACAGGAATGAGAACTCCAGCGGCTCAGTGATATTTCCAAGGAAAGCAGTCAGTACACAGGTCATGATGACGCCCTTGCACATCTTGCGGTTCTTCAGATATGAAGTATGGTACATCGCCAGACCAATGGCCGGGATACGGAACAGTGTAGTCAGCATCTGAGAACCTCCCAGGTAGCTGGTCAGCTTCGGCATCAGCTCTGCCCAGTAGGGACTGTCCGGACCCAGGTTAAATAAAATCTCATTGACTGCCGGAAGGATACCTACATACTCTGTGCCATTGATAAGATAAGTTCCGCCTGCCTCTGTAAAGCGGACAACCGCTGCCAGTACATGGTGCAGTCCAAAGGGAATCAGCGCCCTGTGCAGCATATAGTAAATACCGCTTCCGATGTAGTTGGTGGTAAAGATAAAGGAAATGCTGATCAGGAAGCTGATTAACAGGCTCCATATAATCGGCAGCACCAGGCCAATCGGGATCATACATACGAAGGTAATAATCGGAATGGATTTCTTTCCTCCGAAGAAGGCGAAGGCCAGCGGCAGCTCCAGATTGTAGAACTTATCTGCTACCTTGGCAGCCACCAGACCGGAAATCAATCCGCCCAGAGCCTCAGTCTTCAATGTCTGTACGCCCAGCACCATGCCCTGGCCTACCTGCGCCATGGTGTCGGCGTCTGCCAGCGTACCCGTGTTTTTCAGGAATACATTCATGACCGTATTCAGCGTCAGATATCCGACGACAGATGCGAATACGGCGATTCCCTTTTCCTTCTTTGCCATTCCCTGAGCTACGCCCATGGCAAACAGAATCGGAATATTGTTGAAAATAATACTGGTAATATCCTTCGCTCCACTGATAATCAGTTTCAATACGGCTGCGTCCAGAATCGGAAATTTCTCAATCATGTAGCTCTGCCCCAAAGCGCTGCAGATACCCATAACCATACCAATCGGTGCTAAAAGTGCAATCGGAAGCAGCAGTGAACGTCCAAAGGTCTGGATTCCGTCTTTAAAGCTTCCCGCTTTTTTCTTGCTCATCATAACCCTCCTGAATTCTTAACAATTACTCATCCTCTTATTTTTCTGCATCCTTTGGCCAAAGATTAATTATACTATAGCCCTTGTGCGTTTTCTCTTCAAGGTCACCTTTCGACCTGAAAAAATTACAAAATATGACCCTTAAGCCGAAAGATCTGCTATAATACGGCTATATGGGGGAAATGAACTATGAGTATTCATTCTTACGATTTACAGACCTGCGCTTTTATCCAGGAAAAGCAGACGCTGTCTCTGGAAAAATGCAGCCGGCTTTCAGGCAAAAGTATTGCGTCCGTGAAGCGGAGCATCGCTGCGGTCAATGAATATCTGGCGCCTGCACAACAGATTCTCATCAGCAACAATCAGGCTATTTTTCAGATGACCTATCCGGAATATCTGGCATTTATTCAATCTCTGACCCCGGAGGATTATGTGCCCTCCCAGAATGAGCGTCTGGATATTATGGTTATCTATGCCTTTTTTAATCCGGCCTTAAATATGTCTCATTTATATGAGACGCTTCATTTCAGCCCTTCGACTAAGAAAAAAGATAGCCGCGCCCTGTCGGAATGGTTGAAAACGCAGAATCTCGGCACGGAAGTGGTTCCGAAAACCGGCGTTCGGATTGTGGGAGATGAACTGACTTTTCGTATCTGCGTCACCAGTATTCTGTCCCGCTATCTGGAGGTTGGACAGGATTTTCAGCTCACCCGGCGTCTGGCCAATCATCCGCTGCAGACCATGATTGCTGAATATTTTCTGATTCAGGCTGACGCAGAGATCCAGACGGTACGAACTCAGTTAATGCAGCTTATTGAGACCTGCCATTTTCGAATTTCCTATGCGTCTGTGAAGTTCCTGTATATTTATCTGTCCTGCGCGTATTTCCGTCAGCATTTCGGTCATCCGCTGGAGACTTCCCGGGAGCTGCCCGTTCCGGTACAGGATTATCATCTGATGAAGCGCACTGCGGAAAATACCTTTGTCAATCATCTGATTTCCTCCCTGGATTTCAGCACACGGGTCATGCCTCCGGTAAATGAGCACCTTTTTGCCATCACCAGGGAACTGGTACGGAAAGTCCAGAATAATATCATTACCCGGATTTGTGACGACCGTTTTATTTATGAAGAGGTATATGCGTATCTCCATAAATCGCTGATACGAAATACCTATCATTTTTCTTTTTATGATAATAAGCTGGAGGAAACAAAAGAGCAGTATCACCGGCTCTATGATATTCTAAGCAGCGCTATCTCTGACTATGAGGAAACTTATCAGACCCGGCTGAGTCATTTTCAGATTGCTTCTCTGACCCTGATTTTCCGAAAGTTTACCAATCGCAACAAGCTGGCCGGACGCAATCGGAAGAAACTGGTGATCGTGACCAATTCTTCGATTGAGAAGATTGATTTTTTCATGGAACGCATGAAGTTCCGGGTGGATGTGGAGCTTCTGGATGTGATCAATATCAATGAGTTGTATCTGCTGGAAAAGCTGGATTACGATTTTTTGATTGTGTTTTCGAACCGTATCTCCACAATGCTGGATTCGCTGGGATACTCCTGTGTAAAGCTGCATTTTTATCTGACGGAGCAGGATTTTGAATTGCTGAATCATATGGGGTTTTCTACCTCCAGACGGAAGCTGAAGATCGGGGCTTTTCTTGCGGAAATTCGGGGAATGGAGGAGAGGGAGGCTACAGATTATCTGTTGGAGAGGTATTCGGATTTCTTTTTGGAGTAGAGAGTTTCTGCATTTGGCTTCACGTGAAAATCGCCCGGCTCTGCAAAGCAGAGCGGGCGATTCGGTTGTTGCTGTATTGACTAAAATAATTTAGTAGCTGCAGTCCTCGGACCCGCTTTTAGCGTTCCTGCTGCTCTTGGCGGAGTTTTTGGACTTTGCGCTGTTTTTGCCGGTGGTGTTTTTTGCGGAGCTCTTGGCGTTGTTCATGTCGGTATAGCTTTTGCTCTCGCTGTTGTTCATATTGTCAGTGTAGTTTGCCATGGTTTCTGCCTCCTTGTGAAATGCTTTTGATTTACACTTCTAGTATGGCAGGTATGACGTAAATTATTTTTCCAGATTCTGGTTTTTTACCAGCCACCGAAAATCATCATAATCAGCCGCACCAAAAGCAGCACTATCACCACCGGTATCAGGAACGGCAGTACCAAGGACAGAATGCCGCCGATGATGGCGCCGATCAGGACAATCACTGCGATGATGACTACGGCCACCAGGAGTTTGCCGTACCAGGTGTTAAAGTTGAACTTCTTATATTTGATGTCTATGCCGCCTTCGTCGTTGATTTCAGCGTGGAAGCCCTTCTGTTCTTCCGGCTCGTCGTCATAGTAGGCATAGGTCTGGCTGCTTTCATAGCTGCCGTCCCCCTGTGTATCGATGATGGTTCTGGCGATCAGCCTGGGATCGCCAAGACCATCCAGTACTTCTTTTTCGCTTTTTCCGGACGCGATTTCCTGGGATATATAGTTCTGATAATAGCGCACGTTATCTTCCACAATGGCCGGGGAGACTGCCCCGGTCAGGGCGGCGCGCAGTGTGCTTACAAATTCATTTCTGTCCATGCTCTACCTCTGCCTTTCTCTGGCAACTCTGTTGTCTGTTCAGTGCCTATATCATAGCCTATCCCTGTATTTTCTGTCAACTTATTCTTCCGTCTCTGTCGCAGTGTCCACATCTTCCGTCGGTTTTTCCGGCTCCGCGCTTTCGTCCGGCGCTTCCCCTTCCACGCCTTCGGAATTCTCCTCTGGCTGCTCTTTCGCTGCCTTCCGCGCTTTTCTCTTTTTCTTCAGCCTCTTGATTGCAATCAGCAGAATCAACAGAATTGCCGCGGCCGCGCCAAGTAGAATATACATCAGCGCTCCGCCCGGCTCCTCGGTCACGCAGAAGGTGTTCTCGGTGCTGTCCGCATCAAATACCAGATAGCTGCCGTCCTTCTGATAGGAAATCTTCTTCCAGCTGCCATCTGCATTCAGTCTGTACAATCCCGGTTTGCCTTTCATCTCAGGCGCAATGAAACGAAGCTTGTAGGAGGTGCCGTCAGTCAAAACCGGATCCCGCAGGGTGGAAGTCCACTGCTCCAGTACGCGACCTCTGGTCGGCACCCTGGAAATATCTTCATCTGCCTCTACTAGCACCAGCTTGGCATCCAGACTGAAGGTTCCCTCTGCCAGTAAGGTGGAGTGGACCAGATCGCGCATCTGATCGCTGGCTACCGCTGTGGATTCTGTGGTATACAGGACGTTCAGGTCTTTCGAAAAGATCATATCAGACAGATCTGCCTCTTCCCATTTTCCATTATATCCATCCTTCTGCGGAATATCCGGATACTCCACGTCGGACAGGTCCGCTCCATACTCGAAGGGCACCGTTTTCAGCACTTCGTCGTCCGCCACGAAACGCAGTTCAAATTTCAGGAAGTCCGTTGGTACGTCCGCTTTTTCTGTCAGCGACGCAAATTCTACCGGCTCTGCTTTTCCACCGTAGCTGATATCATCCACAGCGCCATACTCGTCGCCCACATAGATATTGCCGGACAGTTCTCCGTTTTCATCCACATCACCGGCCACGCTTCCGATGTACTCATCGGCCTTGGTGACCTCCAGCATGCTGACGCTGTCCTTGATGTCGTGGCCCCAGCCTGCGATGCCGCCCACATAGCTGCCACCCTCCAGGGTGCATTTCGCATAGGAACGGCGGATGCTGGAATCGGAATAACCAGCGATACCGCCCACATAGCTGCCGTTGGTGCTTAAAATACTGCCGTATCCCTCGCTGTCTGTCACCAGACCCAGAGCCATGTTGCCGACAACGCCACCCGCATTGTCCTTCTTGGACGTCACTTCACCCTTATTGACGCAGCTCTGGATGATGGCTTTGGTCTCCAGCGTAAAGCTCAGACTGTTATTGCCCAGCTTGGTAATATCGTCCTCCGGGTCTGTATCATATTCGATGGCCATGGAACCGGCGATGCCGCCCACGTTTACATCGCCCTCGATCTCACCAAAGTTCTGACAGCCGTAGGCCTTGCCCCGGGTGGTTTTCTCTATCTGTTCGTCTGATACGTCTACAATTTTATCCTCAATGGAATCGCCGGTGTCTGTGACGTCTGTCACCAGATCCACCATGGTGTTCATCACCTTATTGAACTGGGCGTTAATGCCCTGGAAGTCGTCGATCATGTCTCCCGTCATATCAGAAATCTGATCACCCAGCTTTCCAAGCTGCTCGGAAATACCGCCTACCGCCGCGTAGAGACGATCGCCGTCTGCCCGGAAATCGTCGCCCAGCTGATTAAAGGACAGGTCAATACCTGACATATCTGCGCCCAGCTTATCCAGAGCCGCTTTCATGGCGTTCAGTGCTTCCTCAATTTCAGAGCTCATGGTTTTCAGACCGTCCAGCGCTTCCTGCGTCTTGTCCTGAATATCCGGATCCTGCAGCAGGTCATTCAGCTTATTCTGCGCGTCGTTCAGCGCGTTCATGCCTTCTTTCAGGTCATTTGCCGCATCGGTCAGCCCGTTGATCAGATTGGACAGATTCTGATCTGTCTGGTACTGGTTCAGGGCGTCGGAGGCTTTCTTGGAGGCGCTGGCCAGCTTATCGGAAGCCGTGTTCATGGAGTCCTTGATGCTGTTTACCTCGTCCGCATGCTCCGGGCTGTTGAGGGCATCCAGAATCGCGTTGATTCTCTGAATCTCTTCATTGACACTTCCGGCCACATTGGAAAGCTGGGTCAGGGCGTCCTTTGCGTCCTGTATGCCGGCCTTAATGGCCGCCTCAGACTTATTGACCTTTTCCAGGTTGCTGTCAGCCCAGTCTGTAGTCTTATTGGTCAGGGATTTGGCGCTGCTCTTGGCGTCATCCGTATAATCGGAAATCTTATCCATCCGATCGGAAATGCCAGACCGGGAATCATTCATATGATCAAGGGCCGCGTCCACCAGGTCTCCCAGCTTATTGATTTCTCCGCGCAGCTCCTCAATCTTATCTGCGTCAAAGCGCAGGGTCAGATCCGGCGCCATCTGTCCGGTGATGCCGCCCACGTCCTTACGGCCTTCTACGTAACCGTAGTTCCGGTTACCGCTTAAATATCCCGCGGAACGTCCAGCCACGCCGCCCACATTGTAACCGATATGGGGATAGCCGATGTGTCCTTCGTTGGTGCTGTTCTGCACCACACCGGAAGAGTAACCGCAGATACCGCCGGTATCCGTGGTGGTATTTACAATGTCGCTCTTTCCATCACTGTCGGAGAGCTGTTTCAGGTTCGTATCCAGGTTCAGATCCTCCAGCGTCGCGCCTTCCTCATGCTCGCCGGTATTGACGTCCGCCTCGTTGGAGCAGTTGATGATCTGCCCCAGGTTCCGGCCCACGACGCCACCGGTGCTGTGGGTTCCGGTGATGCTGCCGGAAGCAGAGGAGTTATAGATGGATCCGCTCTCCTCATTGATACCCGCGATACCGCCCACATTGGTCTGGGCGTCAATGGTTCCGTTGAAGGTACAGGACAGAATCTGTCCGCTGTTGCTGCCTGCCACGCCGCCGATATTTTTCTTGGTACCGGTGGGCGTCAGGGTTCCCTCTATATGTAAATTTTTTACTGTTGCACTTTCCTGCACATATCGGAAAAAGCCCTCGTTGGAACCGTCCCCGTCAAAGGTCAGGCCGGAAATGGTGTGTCCGCCGCCGTCGAAGGTTCCGCCAAAGGTTGGAATGGACTTAAAATCCGAATCCGCCAGATCCAGATCCCCGGCCAGCACCACTGTCTTTCCCTGGGACCAGGTATCCAATTTACAGTTTTTCGCAAGCCTCTCCAGATCCTCCACACCGGAAATCGTGATGGTATCCCCATCCGCATAAACGATATTTCCACCAGAAAAGGTAACTGACAGCGTCATGGCAGCCGCCAGAAGAATGCCCCCCGCATGTCTCATTTTACCAGTCATCTTCTTCGTCCTCCTCTTGATCCAGCTTCTTTATCTGCTTCACATCCACCACTGCATTGATGTCTCCGTCTACTACGCCGTGAATCTCCGCGTCAACCTGTCCGGAGATATAACCGCGCACACGGCCGTCCACATGGACCTTGCCGCTGACATTGTGGGTCCGCTCCGGGTACTTGATATTGAAGCTGGTGCGCTCCAGAATCTTATCGCCCAGAATCAGGATGGCCGGCAGGATGGCCATAACGAGAATCATGGAAATGATAGTACCACGGCCCAGACACACACCGATGCCGTAGATGGCCGGATTCGTCGTAATCAGCGCAATCAATACGCCCGCGGTCGCCAGGATGGCTCCGGAGGTAATGATAGTCGGGAACGCCTGATTCAGAGTCGTGATAATGGCCTCTTTCACCGGCATTTCCTTCTTCAGCTCGGTATAACGGTTCGCGATAACAATCGCGTAGTCGATGTTCGCGCCCATCTGAATGGAGCTTACTACCAGGTATCCTAAGAAGAACAGCGGGGTACCGGTCAGATAAGGCACTGAGAAGTTGATCCAGATACTTCCCTGGATAACGATAATCAACAGAATCGGCATACCTACCGACTTAAAGGTAAATAGCAATACGATAATAACGAACAGTGCCGACAGAATACTGATCATCAGGTTATCCTGGCTGAAGCTGCTGGACAGGTCATAGTCACTGGTGGAGTTACCGACCAGATAGATCTCCGCGTCCTCGCCGTAATGCTTCTGCGCCACCTTTCGGATGGTGCTTAAGAACTCAAAGGTCTCGTCATTTTCCTCCGGTAAGTTCAGGCTAATCAGCATTCTGGTATATTTATCGCTCTGAAGCTGATCCTGACCCTTGATCAGCTGATCGTGCAGATCGTCCAGCTTATCCACCTGATCCTGGTCCAGGTTTACATAATCCAGATGTTCGTAGGCAAACAGGAACATGTCGATCAGCGGAACGCCATAGCCGTCCAGGTTGTTGATGATATGGCCGTATTCCTCATTGTCTACCGCATAGGCCGAATAGATAATCCGCGCCTGTTCGATGTCCATATCCGCCAGCTCGGCGAACTGCCGGGGCGTCAGGGAATCTGTCAGCATATAGGAATCTGATTTCTCAGAGCTGC
>QWCN01002827.1_pt1 | contig 21657 bp, 17 predicted proteins | sample 1972711 | NCBI WGS metagenome assembly QWCN01 (sample SAMN09866707, study PRJNA288562) | Human gut metagenome isolate term1_stool, whole genome shotgun sequencing... | isolation source: gut | host: Homo sapiens | place: USA: California
AGTAACACCTTTTTTCTAAAAGCAAAAAAAATCAGAGAAATTTTTCCGGGCTCCAAACGGAAATCTTTAAAAAGACCATCCCCTCTTGTTTTCTGCCATATATTTCGTAATTTCGACACGTTAAATTAGTTTACAAACCGGGAAGTTGAAAATTGAATATCATGTTTCATTTTCAACTCTCAATTTTCAATTATATTATGGCAATAATCAGAGAATTAAATGGACACACGCCGAAATTCGGCAAGAATTGTTTTTTAGCTGAAAATGCCGCTGTTATTGGCGACGTAGAGATGGGTGACGATTGTAGTATATGGTACGGGGCTGTTCTGAGAGGTGATGTACATTATATTAAAATAGGCAACAAAGTAAACATTCAAGATAACGCAACAATACACGCAACCTATCAAAAATCTCCGACTAATATCGGTAATAACGTTTCTATCGCCCACAATGCCGTGGTTCATGGATGCACGATTCATGACAATGTACTGATCGGTATGGGTGCTATCGTTCTTGACAATGCAATCATCGAAAGCAATTCCATCGTGGCCGCCGGTAGTGTAGTGACCAAAGGTACTGTTGTTGAATCCGGTTGGGTATATGCCGGGGCTCCCGCTAAAAAATTGAAACAAATGGGTCCGGAACTCTTACGTGACGAAGTGGAAAGAATAGTGAATTCCTATTCCATGTATGCTAGCTGGTACAAATAATTTAATTTCTAAATTTTAAACTCTTTAAAATGAGCGTTATTGTTTCTCCCTCGCTATTATCTGCAGATTTTCTGCATTTATCAAAAGATATTGAAATGGTCAATCGCAGCCAAGCCGACTGGTTTCACTTGGATATTATGGATGGCGTATTCGTCCCTAACATATCTTACGGACTTCCGGTAGTTTCCCAGATAAAGAAAATGGCCACGAAACCACTGGATGTACATTTAATGATCGTGCAACCGGAACGTTACGTGGAGGCTTTTCATAAAGCCGGAGCAGACATCTTAACCGTACATTACGAAGCGTGTACTCATCTGCATCGCACAATCCAGCAAATAAAAGCACAGGGCATGAAAGCCGGGGTTTCACTAAATCCACATACCCCGGTCTCTCTATTGGAAGATGTTATCGAGGATATTGATGTTGTTTTATTAATGAGTGTAAATCCGGGGTTCGGAGGACAGTCTTTCATTGAACAGACAATCAATAAAGTTGACAAACTGAAGAAACTGATCATGGAATCCAACTCCCATACTCTTATTGAGATTGACGGCGGGGTTAATTTCGAAACCGGAAAACGCTTGGTAAATGCCGGAGCCGATGCCCTTGTAGCAGGTAGTTTCGTTTTCAACTCTCCCGATCCGGAAGCAAACATCAAAGGACTAAAGGAACTATAAATGGGAAATTGAAAAGATTCAGTGATTACAAAAACGGAGGCCTTGTGCGGTTGGAATCTAAAATCTAAAATCATTAAATCTAAAATTAATAAGGTGGAAGCAATTATAAAACTGGAAAACGCCGTCATCCGGCAACAAAAAAACACGATTCTCAAAGATGTATCCCTAGAGATCAAAGAAGGTGAATTCGTTTACCTGATCGGTAAAGTCGGGAGCGGGAAGACGTCTTTGCTCAAAACATTATACGCCGAACTTCCCCTTATTTACGGTAAAGGAGAAGTTGCCGGTTACCAGTTGAACAAGATCAAGAAATCACAAATTGCTTACTTACGACGCAAATGCGGGATCGTGTTCCAGGATTTTAAATTACTGACAGACCGGAATGTTTATGCGAACTTGGAATTCGTGCTGAAAGCCACAGGCTGGAAAGATAAGAAAGCAATCAAGGAAAGGATAAACGAAGTGTTGGATAAAGTCGAACTTCCAGACAAACGAGATAAATTCCCACACCAATTGTCTGGCGGAGAACAACAACGTATCGTACTTGCCCGAGCATTACTAAATGCCCCTCCTATCATTCTAGCTGACGAGCCTACCGGAAACATCGACCCGGAAACTTCCTATCGATTAGTTGAACTACTGAAAGACATCTGTGATAGTGGCAAAACAGTCGTTATCGCCACCCACCAATATGACCTAATAAAACATTTTCCAGGAAAAGTATTCCGATGTGAAAACGGTGTTCTTCAAGAAGATTTTTCGTTTGCAGAGAACCAAGCTGCCATGACAACAATCATCTCAGAAAATTCCGTTATTGATATTGAGAGTCTTACCGAGGAGATAGAGGAACCGACAGTTGTACATGAAGTTATTTCTTTAAATGAAGATCCGGAAATCCTCTCTCCCACTGAACCGACTTTACAAGAGATGCAAGAAATTACACTTGTAACAGAGGATTCTGAAATTACAGACTCCACAACAATATTAATAGAAGAAAAGATGACGGAAGAACCACAGGATGCCTCCGAAGAAAATATCTCATCCGAAAATGATAAAACAAAGAAAAAAGATGATAACGGTCCTGATTTTGTGGGATTTGAATTGATATGATACTTAAAAGGTCGGCATTAGCCGACCTTTTATTTAATCTTCATCTCGTATTTTAGTTTTGCTTGGAAATCAACAGCCATGCATCTGCAAACTCCGGATATTGTTCACGAACTTTTAATAATTCCTCACGAGCGGATGCCTCTTCATCAAATCCAGCAATACTTACCCGACTCATCCCTGCACTATTCTTCATGATAATGCTGTGATAACCCATCCCGTTCAATTTTGCTTGTAATTTCAAAGCATTGTCCACGTTTGAAAAACTGCCGACAATCACGTTATAACGTTTCAACACGTCCCCATGAGTCATAGTTACATTCTCTTCCCGAGAAACGACAGGTTTTGTATTTTCAGTTTTCTTTGTGGGATTTTGTGCCGTGGTTTGCACGTTTTCTTTCACTACAACAGTCTCTGTCTCTTCTTCCTCAAAAGGTGGTGCGTAAACACGTTTGTTAGTACCGCAACTGACAGTGATAAATGCCAATAAAATTACAGATACAATAATTCTCATTTTTCCCAATTTTTAATGTTATCAATCTTATATTAAAAAGGCAAATTTAGTGATAATACACGAGAATTAGATTGGAATAAAAAAGATTTTTTCTTACATGAACGTAAAAAGAAGAAAACACGGATAAGTCTAACACGCCTTACCCTTCTAGGCTATTATTAATTGTTATAACAATACGCTAAAACAAACATTATCTTCCTATCAAAAAAACGAACGATTAATAATCATACAAATATAGGTTATTAATGGTTATTTTCACATGAAATTATGTTTTTATTAATTTTTTTATTCTCAGCGTGAAAGAGTCTCTAGTTAGTATTTGGTCTTATCATAACGGAATCAGTACTTTTTACTATTATTAATCGTTGGTTTAAAGATACGGCATTTACATGGAAAGTCAAATAACAACAAATTTCTGGGGACAAGACAGCGATAAAGCTTTCCGCTATTTATATGACAAATACGCATCAACATTGCGCTATTTTTCAGCTAAATATGTCGATGATGATGCGACCATTGAAGATGTAGTACAAGATGCCTTTCTCAATTTATGGGAAAAAAGAAATGAATTTAAAACAGAAAGCACAATAAAAGCTTATTTATACAAAATCGTACGTAGTTTCTCTGTCGACACAATCCGTCGCAGAAACATTGCAAATCGATATGCCGAAAAAATTGTTCTCGAAAAAGAAGATCAAGAATTCTTTCTGGAAAATATCGTTGAATCCGAAGTCTTTCAAATGATCCAAACCGTCTTTAACGAACTCTCCCCTTCTTGCCGAGAAGTGTACCAACTCAGTCTTCATGGGAAATCTCATGAAGAAATTTCCCAGTTACTGGATATTTCAATAAACACCGTGAAAAAACACAAGAACAATGCCAATCACTATATGCGGGAAAGATTGAAACACGTTCTTTCCTTCCTATTCTATATTTGAAATTATATTTACTGAGAAAAACAAGGAAATAATATCAATTAGATATTTTGTCTGTGATTACAAAACAAAACTCATTTTTATTATATCTACAAATTTCTCATATCCCACCGATAATTCTACATATGGTCTACAAGTTCCATATAAAAATAATAAAGAAGAGTCGTATTTGTCAAGCAAATTAAATATTATATTTCCAGAGTCATCAATCTGCAGTACTTTTGCTTTTAAATCCAAAAAAGAATCATCTGCGATATGTTCTAATTTTATTACAAATTCATCACCTTTATGAAAATAATTTATGTAAGAAGAATCAACAAGTATCTTAGCTTGACATGAAGACTTCTGTATAATAATTTGTATTGGAAATTTGATCGTTCTTTCGTATTGAATAAAATGATTTATAAAGAATAAAACTAAAAACATCATTACAACCAAAAATATTCCTGCATAATAAATTTTACAGGGAATATTTTTTAATATTTTATTCATTTCCAAACAATGTTTTGTATGCTTTATTTTCATTCTATTATTGATTTAATTCTATTTGATCTTTAACTAAATTGAAATATAAACCTTGTTGCTTTATTAACTCATTATGTTTCCCTGATTCCGCCACTTGTCCTTCATTTATCACGATAATATTATCAGCATTTTTTATTGTACTAAGACGATGTGCTATAATCACAACTGTTCTAGTTGCAAAAAAATTATTCAAGTTCTCTAAAATTATTTTTTCATTGGTCGTATCCAAAGCATTAGTTGCCTCATCCATAAATATATAAGACGGATTCTTGTATATTGCTCTAGCAATCAATATTCTTTGTCGTTGTCCAGCACTAATACCATTTCCTTCTGCCCCTATAATAGTATGAAATCCCATAGGAAGCGAATCAATAAAACTTTTAAGATTAGCAACTTGAACAGCATAATCAAATTGTTGTATATTTGGCTTATCATCTTTTATAATAATATTTTGCAATATAGAGTCACTAAAAATGAATCCTTCTTGCATCACTACACCACATTGTTGTCTCCAAGCAGTGTCACTATAAGAATTCAGATTTTTATTCCCAAGATTAATTTCACCTTCAGTTGGATGATAAAACCCGAGCAAAAGTTTTAAAATTGTTGTTTTTCCACTTCCACTAACTCCCACAATTGCATTTACTTTACCAGTTTTTATTCTCATTGTCAAACCATCAAGAATTCTTTTGGAATTTGGACCTTCATACTGAAAGACGACATTATTAAATATAATATCTGCATTTTTAGGTATTTCTATATTTTTAGGTTTTTCTTCTGATTCTTCATCCTCTCTATTATATATTTCTCCTAATCGTTCAAGACTCATTTTTGCATCTTGAGTACTTCCCATAAAATTAATAAATTGCGATACTGGTGCATTCAACTGACCAATTATATATTGCATTGCCATCATCATACCTAGTGTCATAGAACCATTTATAACAAGACGAGCCGCTAAAAATGATATTAATATATTCTTCACCTGATCAATAAAAAGACCTCCTAATGATTGCGTTTGTTCTAGAGACAAAGAATTCAACTCAATATTATAAAGTTTCGTTTGTATATTTTCCCATTCCCAAAGTTTTTTTTGTTCACATCCATTTAATTTTATTTCTTGCATTCCTGTTATTAATTGTATTACTTTATTTTGATTTGCTGTAGAAACTTCGAAACGTTTTTTATCAAGTTCACGACGTTTTTTCAAAAAAAAAGTAATCCATAAAATATATAAAATACTTCCTGAAAAGAATATAAACAAAATTCCCCAATTATATTTTGCCATGATAATAGTATATACTATGAAAATAATTAAAGCAACAATTATACTGATAAATGTTCCAGTTAAAAAATTTTGTATTCGTATGTTGTCATTTATTCGTTGCATGATATCTCCAATCCTTTTCATATCAAAGAAAGAAATAGGGAGACGAACTAGTTTGAATAAAAAATCAGAAATAAAACTTATACCAATACGTGTTGTAATATGAAGCATTAATCGAGAACGAATCATATCATTTGCAACTTCTCCAAGTGTTATTAAAAGCTGAGCAACCAACAAAACAAATATAAAATTATAATTTTTATCGACAATACCAACATCAACAACAGCTTGCGTCAGAAATGGAAAAATTAAATTAATCACACTAGCCCAAATCATGGTTAGGAAAAACTGAAAGACACCTATATAATAGGGGGTTAAATAAGAGAAAAAATCCCGAAGTCGTAATCTTTCTTTCCTATCAACAATCATATCATAAAATTGTTGATTAGGCTTTAATTCCAAAACAAAACCTTTAGGATCGCTCTCTGAAATACCCCAGTATTCAAAAAATTCTTTTTCTGAATATTTCACTTTTCCAAAAGCAGGGTCACACACATATACAGTATAATTTAATTTTCCTTTTGATACTCGCTTTTTTATTTTGTAAATAATAACAAAATGATTTTTATTCCAATGAATAATACAAGGAGATTTAACATGTTTTATCAGAAAATCCCAATCCACTTGACGTGCTCTTGTTTCAAATCCGATACTCTCTGCCGCTTGTTTTAAAGAGAGCATTGAAATCCCTTGTTGTGAAACAAAAATCTTATTTATCAAGAAAGAAGAAGTCAATTTCTTCCCATAATATTCAGATATTATTTTCAAACATGTTGGGCCACAGTCCGTCGAATCTAATTGTCTATAAAATGGAAATCGTTTCATAAATAATTATTCAATATCATGCAAACAATCATTTATCGCTGGTGGAGCAAAGGGACATGATGGTTCCGGAAAATCCCAATTCTCTGAACCGTAAAAATATTGAACAGTTTTCCAACAAACACGGCTACCATTCTCTCCTCGACAAAGATTAAAATCACCACAAATCTTACAAGCACTTTTCTCTGAAATATCTTTACGAGATAAATGGTGAAGAGCTAAAGCTTTATCCGACATCCATACTTCCATTATACTTTTTTCAGTAATATTCCCTAATATAAATTGAGGATGCCAATATAACTCTTCACAAATTGTAACTTTACCATCCGGAAGTACCAACATATAGCTTAAATTACCCTCACATAAAGGACGATTCTGAAATTCTTTATCACGTAAAATTTTGTCCGAAAAAATACGACATAACATCGTTGTTCCGTTAACATGAAGGGTTTTATTTGGATACTTTTTTGCCAGTTCTTTTACAACATCCTGCAAATTTTTTAGCTCCTTTTCCGTTATTTTCAAAGAACCAAATGATTCTTTTTTTTTGTATAAAGAATAACCGGCTACATCAAAATTGATACAATTTATATTATTAAATAAACTCAAATCTGCAACAAGTTGTTCTGCATTTTCCTTAGAAGAATTATAGCGAGTTAAAATGCAATGGATTATAACTTCAATCCCAGCTTCTTCCAGATAAGAGATAGTTTCTTGCATCGCTTTGTAATAATTCGATTTTGTTTTTAACAAATAGCCAAGCACATTACTATCAGTGCTATCTAAAGATATTTGAATTTTCTTTAACCCTATACGCTTAATCCCTTGTACTAATTCGTAGCTTAACGGACATTTCGTGGAAATATATGGTTGAAATCCTTTTGACATAGAATAAGCCAATATTTCCAAACAATCAGGATGCATCAATACTTCTCCTCCATTAAAATCTATATTTATTGCACCAATATTTACCATCTCATCAATTAATTCAAAAATACGTTTCGTAGACAAACAAGTAGACACTTTTGTTTTACGATCAGCATAACAATAAATACAATCCGTATAGCAGTAAGTATTCAATATAATAGAGAAATAACGAAGCTTATATAACCTTCGTGAAGTTAAATCTATATCCGCCACTAAAGGAAAATCTTTATAACTATATTTTTTAAAAACAGGACACAAATCCACATTAACCAAAACATTAACAGGAAAATTCGTAATCACTTCTTTCAAATGTAGATGGAATGAATTTTCATTTTTTATTAACTTATGACAATACTCTTCTATACTTTCCCGATCTAAATATAAATATTTTTCAAGTTGGGATAATACTTCTTCATAAGTTTTCTCTCCATCAAAAAATGATAAAATTTGCGCATGTAGCGGATGGATTCTAGCAATAATACCTTCGGTATATTTAATTGATTGTATTTCATCATCCTTATCAACCGCAATAATTAATGAACGTTTTACATCGTCAAGTAAACGATAATTAGGATTTAAAACATAACGAGCAGAATAATTCATAACATTATAATTTATAGTTCTTTCACTCTATCTTCATTCTTTATTCCCCTACCACTTTTCCTTACACGGTCACTCAAGCGTCCAAAATTATAAACTAGTGTAAACGACACCCACCTACCTCGCCATTGTTCATCTTTGTGGTAATAAAACGAATCAGTTTCTTTCACATTTTCCACGTTGATATGTTTCCATAAAAACTTATCCACATCAACCAGGAAAGACAGCCTTGAGGTAAAAGCATATTCTCCTCTCAAAGTAGCTGTTGTGAGATATTCAAATTTTGTATGTTGTACAGACGTTGACATAGGACGAATATTTCCAATAATTCCAAGAGTTGCCTTTTTAAATAATGTAACATAAACTCCCGCAGCTGCTTTAAAATTCCAAAGTGGAAAATTACTTCTAGCGATAGAATAATACGTGTACTTCGCCCCTCCCGAACACCATACTTGAAGTTTATCAGGAATCTTATATTCAAAATTCATATTCAAAGAAAACATTTCCGAACGATTCATATTTCCGTAAGTAGTGACAAGCACACCTGCTTCATTCGTGTAGTCATAAGGATATATAGCATTACCCGAATGTTTGTACTTTGCCAAAAAAGCTAAACTCGTCTTTTTTGTATAGAAACGATAATTCATCGAGAGCAACTGGGATATTTCCGGCTCTAAATCCGGATTACCCACTTTCCAATGTGAAGGATCAGAACGATCGACAAAAGGATTCAAATAATAAATATCCGGGCGAAAAGAAGGAACCGAATATAAAATTGAAAACGCGGATTTCTGGCTTAATAAAAATATAACTGAAGCACTAGGCGTCACGTTAAAGAAATCCTTTCGCACCTTTTTGCTCCTATTGCTGAATTGCATTTCATTTATCGTTTTCTCAAAACTCACTTCTGCCCTTAAACTCATTTTGACCGTAGTAAAAGAATAACTTGCCCGAAATATCGGAACATATTGATCATAATTCAATTTCTCATCACTGCGGTACTGTCTGGCAACAAGTTTCGCTGTCAAGAAATACGAATGCTTTTCATTAAGTGGATTCGCAAAATCCATTCCTAGAGTGTGTTCTGTTAAACGCAATCTATTCTTAAACATTCCCCTAGAATCCTCTATCCCTAATTTCCTGGTTAACTCTTGTACATACCGTTTTCTCCCTTGATTATTTTCTATACCATACGTAGTAGTGAAAAGCCTTCCTTCTTTTTTCCGGAACGACTTCTGATAATTAATTTTTCCCTTCCATTGCTCCTCTCTATTCGTATTCTCATTTTCAAAAACATAAGATTGAACCTTGTTATTCTCTTTGTTCCATATCATGGTATTTCCTTCTTGAAACTCCCTCTCTCTACAATAAGAGTATTGCCCGGAAAAAGTAAGTAAATCATGGTCAGAAAAATCGTAACTTGCATTTAATTGTAACTCATGCGAATCATCTTTCGACCAAGTTACCAATTCCGATTCCGTTCTGTGTATCGTGTCATCCCCATAATTTATTACCTTCGTTCTATCTGACAACTCCGAATAATAGGTGTATCCCGGTTGATAATTCACGTTATACACCAATTTCCCAATTTTTGAAGTTACCCCTAAATTCGGTTTAATGAAGTCTTTACCGAAATCAATCATAATATTCCCGACAATACCATCCGGCAAATTCCCCTTTGTCACGATATTAATCACGGCAGTCTTATCACTGTATTGTCCTTGTAGCGAGGTGATTAATTCGACTTGTTTCATCTTATCTCCTTGTAACAGTCGAGCCACGTATTGATTTGCCTCCGAAAGAAAAAGATTCTTTTTCCCGTTAATCGTGATCACGAAATTCGTCCCTCCCATCACTTGCAATTGCTTTGTTTTCATATCAATGCTGACAAACGGAAGTTTTTCTAATATTTGCATTGCAGCAGAATTTTTAGCCATTGAATCCCGTTCGACATCATATACGATTTTGTCTACTTCCGTTGTCAGAAGTTTTTTTTCTTTTATCACAGACACTTCATCCAAGGTAATCCCTTTTTTCATTCTAAACACACCTAAATCCCCTCGATTTCCCTCTATCAAAATATTTTGTTGTAAAATCTCAAATCCTACACAGGATATGTTCAATTTATACATCCCCTTTTCCACAGCTTGGATTAAAAAGAAACCATCATCACCACTTATAGCATGGGCAACAACCTTTAAATCTGAATTTAGTAAAATAACATGGGCTTGAGAAACAGGTTTCTCCTCCAATGTTTTGATATAACCTTGTAAGATTTGTCCCGTTCCTTTACAAACGACTAAGAAAAATAATATTAAAAATAATAATCCTATTTTCATTTAACCTCTTAAAATTATATATTTAAGGCATAAATTTCTTATAAAAGGAATGTGTCTTTCCTTTTTAATAGTAAAAACTAAAAATTGACACATTCCATAAATCAGCTTACTTTTTATTAGATTCTCGACAACCAGCTTTACAATTTTCGGTACAACCTGTTAAACATCCAGTTAAACTGCTATCATCTAATTTCCAAGTATGCCCACAGTCTCTACAATGAAATATCGGAGGTAAAGACAATGTTCCATTTACGTTATTACTACCACATTTTGGGCATGTACCATTGCTTGTGGTTCCACCCAAGATAGATTTCAGTTCTTCTTGAGAGAGATCTCTTACATTCAATTCTTTTTTCTCCATAAATTTGAAATTTAATAATGTCTACTCTATTATTCGTTTTCGACTTCCCGATGATAATCTTATTTTTATCTCTTTACCCACTTCGCAGCATCCGCAAAAATCAGTTGCCCGGGGAAAGCGCCCAGTCATATAACTTCATCTTCACTTTACCCTTTTCCTGATAATATATCCCGACTGGCATTATTTTTAATATCAACAAAATATCATTTCAAATCTTAATAAAATTTTCAATCTCGTTACCCCCCGGATTGGTATCCAAAACCATCCCATCCGGAGAAATCAAGTATAGAGTAGGCAAAAATTCTACCTTATAATCATCGGCTGTATCACTTCCGTTTATCTCCTGATCAACACGTAATTGTTTCCACATAGGTTGATCCTCTTCCACGGCTTTTAACCAATCCTCCTTTTTCTTGTCACAGGAAATAGCAATCACTTCAATCCCTAATTCTTGCAGATGACCATATTCTTTTTTCAACTCCTTAATCTTCATGCGACATGGTTTACACCAAGAAGCCCAAAAGTCAATCAATAAATATTTCCCCTTGTAATCCGACAATTTTACGTTTTCCCCCTTTAGATCCGGCAAAGTAAAATCCGGGGCTTTACCCGTTAATTGTGTTTGTTTTGCCGCCTGATATTTTTCCGTGATCTCCTTTCTGATTTCCGAATCGGATCCATGCCCCATTGCTTTTACAGCTCGTGTGAATAATTTAAAATCATAACTGATTATCCACATATTATCCTGTACCAACATGGCCGCCACGAAAGTACCACTGAAATCAGTCACCATATCCAATAGCAGATCGTTCCCTTGTTTCCATAATCGTTCATTTTCTCGTCCCAATGACTCTAAATCCCCTTCATCACTTGTTTCTGCCATCCGTTTTTGCAAATCGAACCTTTCCGTCGAGTTCTTCTCGATCTTTTCGAGATGAGCGTTTAACCGGGATTGCATTCCTTCCTGCCCGGTCTCGACTAAATAATTATTACCTATCTTTTTCAACTGGTACTCTCTGGGTTCCGAATAAAAATAAACTCTTCCACCATAGTTTCCCATATTTAAATAAAGCAAACGATTCTCCGCCTTACCTTTTAATGTAAAAGTACGATCCCCGCGTACCGTACTTTTTGCAAGAGTATCAGCGCCTTTCCCTTCCCTCGAGAGTAAATAAACTTCAGTGGCTTTACTATTTTCGGGCAGGGTACCCTGAAGGGTATAATAATCCGAAGGTGTACATGCTAGGCACGCCACACCCAATGCAATACAATCTATAATTTTCATGTTGTAAGAGGTATATATTTCAAAGGAGACGCTTCAAGCCTCTCCTTTGAAAAACGATTCATTAAAAAGAATTAGGAAAATAACTGTAACTAACCATAGACATAGACGGATCGACATAATGCATCTTCACCACTTTCCCCTCTCCTTCCAGCACACGCACCGGCTTCCCATAAGGCTTACCTCCTAGAATCTCGTATAAATACACTTTATACTTTCCATCCTTACGAGTAGCAAATACCAAATAATCAAAGTTTTTATCAGCATTATCAGAACCCGACCAGTAACGATTACTAATATAAGTAATCTCTTCTCCCGTAGCCATATCCGTCGGACGAAGTAACTCTTCCGTATTCTGCACCAGATCATACATATACAATTGATTATCGTTTACAAAATACATCACTTTAGCAGTCAACTCATTCACGGCAAACAGATTCGCCCCGTTCAATTTAGACGAAGTTGCAACTTCTGTTACCTTTTCAATCGGGTTAAAAGGATCCATTCCCAACACTAACTGGTAAATATAATGTTTTCCTGCAGTATTCTCATCTTCAAACAAAGCATACCCTGTACTCTTTTTATCCATGTAATTCTTTCCAAAGAATTTCAGATGGTGAGTTATACCGTTAGGTTTATTTGGCTTTTCTTCATTATTCTCGTCTAAATCACTATAAGTATGCAAACTACCATTATAATCCAAAAACAAAAAGCGTCCTTTCAATTCGTCTAAATAATAAAAACAAGTACTTGCGAACACACCGTTTCGATTAGGCTTTGTTTCCTCGTCATCATTTACCATAGCGGGGAATCCGAACTTTCCCGTTCCTAACAAATCCCAAAGGGATGCCTGTGTGGAAAAGTATGCTCCTTTATCTGAAATATATCCGACCCCGTATGCATTTCGCCACACATAATACGCTTTTCTTCGGGAGCCTCACCACCAAGGAACATGTTACTATGAGTGTAAATCGTACTCATATCCTCGATATTAGAAATTCGGACATCCTTCTCCGTGCAAACAGTTAAAGCCTTCGTGATCACGTATTCTGCCGTGGTTTCATCAACAAAACAATATCCGGGATCTAACCCTAAGCTAACCGGCGCATCAGGCATATGTTCCCCATCCATTTTCAAGAAAATATTATCCACTAAACTGTTATCAGAAGCGTGCAAATCCACGTCTGTTGAATTTCCCATATCTTTCAACAGGTAGAAACCTTCTGAAAATTTAGTCACCACGCTCAAAGACATCACCTGATACGTTTCCAGCTTATTGCTCTTATTCGTTACCCGAAATGTCAAATCATAAAACCCTTGTTTAATATTTACCGGAAAATCCAACACCCGATCAGTTCCAATCGTGTCCAGTATTATTTCTATTTTATTGGAAGTCGTACCCGACCCTTTCGTCAGGTTCAACGTCCACAAATATTCAAAATCACTCTCCCCACCCGTTGCCGTAACGGTTGGTTCCAGATGAAGAACATCCTGGTAGGACGTTTTCGTGTAACTCTTTTCCAATCCTTCAGTATTAATCGTACTGATTTCATAATAGTCATAGTTTCCCTCGTCGTCATAACATGCCGAAACAAGTAACGCAAATAAACAGACTGATAATATATTGTATATTTTCTTTTTCATAACTTGTCATTATTATCTTTCATACCGGGTAAATCTAACTAACGCTCCTTCCGTTTCACCGGGCTCTGGTGCCTCTCGAAGAGGTTCTTCACCTCTGGCAGCTCTCGCCTCATTTTCAGCAGCCAATTTCCGAGTGAAGAAATAGAACCAATAATCCGTCATTCCCATGTCAACACTATTCGGATTGCCAACTAACGAATAGAAAAAGTCATCGTTCATCTTGATTCCTAAATCTGCCGTGGCATCAATCATAAACTGATGCTTCACTTTACCATATTTTCCAGCAAAATAATACGATGCATAAAAATCCCAGTATTTCGGTTGCATCAATATATCTGCCACCCGAATGATCTTCTTCTGATATTTTTCGTAGCCGGGAATAAAATTTTCATTGTGACCGATCTGAACACATAATGTCACCTCCTGTTGTTTTAATGAAGGATCACGTTTTAATATTATCGGAAAACGTACGGTATTTTTTCCCGCTGGAATTTTGTAATAATCGGCAACAAGCGGATCATCAAAAGCAATATAATGCTTTCCTGCCACGGCTTGTTCTCCCTCTCCTTTCTTCACTTGTTCCAGTGCAAACGAACGTTCATGATCTTCGACATACCCCATCGTTTCAACTTCCAACCAAACGGTATCGAATACCCGGGTTTCAACATCGTAAACAAATGTACGAGGAATCACGGTATCGGCCATCGTGAATGGCTCATATATAAAATTCAAACGATTCTCCGGTGAATTATACACCCCCATCTCATCTTCACATGCGAATAATCCGAAAAACGGTAATAACCATAGTATATATTTATTTATCTTTTTCATAGCTTTCTACTTTTAATTTGCGTTCAGTTCTGTACTTGGTAATGGCACAATATAATCCTGTTCGCCAACCTCCCGATCCGTCTTCCATAACATATTTTTTATTCCCAAACGTTTGTAAGTATAAAACATTTGTCCTTCTCCAAAGAATTCTCTACGATATTCCCGGATTATCTCGGTCATCAACTGTTCTTGTTGTAAAGGAGACGCATCCACGTTTCTCGCTTTCATATAAGGAATATAAAGAGCATTAGCCTCTTTCAGAGTGGGAGCAGATTCGATAGCAATCAAATACATCTCGGACAAACGAATCAATGGAACCACCTGTTTCTGCGTGGCCAACACCTCCATATCTGTGTTCGTGGTTGAGGACGGTTGATTGTATTTCTTTAATAAAGGTTTTATAGCCCCTTGATTATCAGGTGTACGATCCCACACTTGCACTCGGTTATTCACGGCCGTAGATTGTCCGGCAAACAAATCATTATTAAACTGTTTTTCTGTAAGGTATATTTTTTCAGCTTTATCTGATTTAAATAATTTTTCTGTATTACTTTCAATCTCGTAATTACTTAAAGCCAAAATACACTCTGAAGGCAAAGCAAAATTACTATTGCTAATATCTCCCGTTCCCGCCAATTCCAAAACTTTCTTACCATTCTTATCGACGGCATCAATAATTTCTTTTGCTGCAGTATATGCTTCTGTTTTCTTCCCCATATACATATACAACCTTGCCCGAATCGCTTTCACTGCATAATAATTGAAACGGAAACGTCTAAATCCCATAAACTCGTCCGCCAGCTCTACATTATAATTTTTTGTATCGAAGAAATTATCCAATTCTTGGAAAGAATAAGTAAATAACGGATCATGATCTTTAAACAAAGCTTCAGCCGCATCTAAATCAGCAAGAATTAAATTCGTGAAATCATTATATGAATAATGCGGAATCATCACCGTGGACACGGTTTTAGCATACGCCAAAGATACCTGTTTATCAGAATTTTGCGGCATTTGCCCAAACAAACGTAATATTTCCATGTGACAAAATGCCCGAATCGTTAATGCCTCTGCCTCTACAATTGCCCGCATATCCTCGTTCGTGATCACCTCCTTGTGATCGGGCATATCCTGTAATATAATATTGGCTTGGGCAATTGTATTATACATCTCCCCGTAAATTGCGGATATTAATGTCTTCGGATAATCGTTTTCATATTTGAAAGCCTTGAGATCCTCTGCCCCCCGATAATTACTCTCCTGATAACTCCAATGTTGGGCCATAAATTCAATATCCGTAATCGTCAAACTTAGCCCATATAAATTTTGGGAATTCAATTTAATATAGCAAGCAGTCAAGGCATTTTTAAACCCGGAAACCGACTCGAACATATCTTTTTCATCGGTTTGAGTCTCCGGCTTTACATCCAGCCAATCATTACAAGAGGCTAGCGATAAAGTTGCGAATAACGTGATATATAGTAAAATTCTTTTCATAATACCATTGTTTAAAACATTAATGAAAGGGTTAAAGCCAGTCTGCGGGCAAACGGATAAGAAGTTCCTCTTTCACGCTTGATAGAAGAAATATAGAATATATCCGACATATTAGCCCCGATACTGATTGTCTCAACTTTCCACTTGTCACGCAGGAAATCTGAATGTAACCGATACTCCACACTGGCACTTTGGAATTGGAACACGTTATCATCCATCACGAAACGGGAAGTCGCTTTTGTCTCCACGGAACCATATCCCTTGTAAGGTTTCACGTCTCCAATATACTGCCATCTCTTTTTCAACACCCGACTATCAACATTATTCTTATCAATTTCGCCATTGGTCACTTCCACCTTGTTAAGTAATGTCTCGTTATATTGTTGTCCTCCCCATTGATAAGCAAATGACAGATTAACAGAAAGATCCTTCCAAGCAAAGTAAGTACTGATATTACCCCTGTATTTGGGCTCATCAACTCCAAAATAACGTTTGTCGGATGAATTCCATTTATCCGTGATATTCCCATTCTTATCCAAGAAAATTTCATATCCGGTACTCGGATCAATTCCCATGGAAGGAACAGCCCAAATTGAATTCTGTGCATACCCTTCATACAATAACTGATTAATCTCTACATCTTTTGATTTGTAAAGCTCATTCTGCCGTTTGATTGCTTCAGAAAGCTTGGTAATTTCATTTTTCGTGTAAGCTAATTTTGCTGTCATAGACCAGATGATATTCCGGTGCGTATCACGCATTAAATATCCACTAATCATGGCCTCGTAGCCCGTATTTTTCACCTCTCCCACGTTATCCACGTAAGAACTGAATCCGTTCGCCAAAGGCAAATCCATTTGAGACAACAAATTAGAAGTCTTTTTACTATAAATATCGAAAGATGCCGACAAGCGTCCGTCGAAAAGTCCAACTTCAACACCACCATTTAATTGCTTGGTAACCTGCCATTTCAACTTTTCATTTCCTAATCCCATCAACTCAGACCCGTTCCAAATAATGTAACGTTTTCCCGTGTAACTCTGGAAGGTTGACAACGCCTGATAGGAAGAAAACTGTTGAGATCCGGTTTCTCCGTACGATCCTCTAATCCGAAGATTATTCACAATATTCTGATTCTGCATGAACTTCTCGTTATGCACGTTCCACCCGATACCGGCACTCCAGAACGGGGCAAATTTATTTTTTGTCCCGAACAACGATGAACCATCCACACGGAAAGATAAATCCATGAAATAACGATTGTTATAAATGTAATTGACATTCCCGGTAAAACCAACCCGACGAGACAATTCTTCCGTACCTTTAGGTACCCCATTTTTCTCATACTGCAAAGCATTACCAATGAAATCCAATTTACCATCAGGAAATCCTTCCACGATAAACGTGTAGAAGTGATTTTTCTTCTGGGCTATAGAGTAATCGAATCCGGCATATAGCTGGTGTTTTTCATGAAATATCTTTGAATAACTCAACGTCACGTTTGCATCGATATTAATATCCTCTCCCGTTCCGTAAGTATACTTTCCTTTGCGAAAATAACTATCACTATCTGTAGCAGTCGCAAAAGTCGTGTGATCGGCAGGTAAATAATTATCAGAAGTACTATTTTTCTTTTGTAAGCCTAATTGAGCTCGTAAACGCAAATCATGATTAATGCTCCATTCAATAGAAAAATTATTCGTGATCAAGGTATATTTATCCTCGTCGATTACCCCCAACTGGGCATTATAAAGCGGGTTATACTGTTTTGTCCCTTTTATCGTGTACACCTTGATATATTTTCCATTCTCATCTTTTATCCGGTAATACGGATTCATTTTGGCATAATCAGAGAATGTTCCATATTTACTTTCTTTTCCTTTATTTATATCAATGCTGGTCTGATTCTTAAAGAGCACATTCTTCACGGAATATGACAAAGTTACCGTACCACTGAAAGTATTTCTCTCGGATCCCTTCATCGCTCCTATAACAGAATTATAAGAAATATTTGTTCCCCAACGAAAAGACTCATTTCCACCCTCTAGACGCAAATTATATTTCTGACCAATACCGGTCTGTACCGGTTGGCTCAACCAATGCGTGTTCACACCTTTCAACACCTCCGAATATAATTGACCATATTTCTCCTTTAACGCCCGATCGTTAACGACATCATCTTCATCATCATAGAGTCCGACAATCCGCTCCAATTCCAATTTGTCACGGGCATTCAATAAATCGTATGAAGAAAGGTCTGGCATTTCAATATTCATTCCTCCTTGCACGTAAATTTTCAATTTACCGGCTTGAGGAGCCTTCGTGGTAACAACAATAACACCATTTGCACCCCGAGAACCATAAATTGCCGTGGCAGAAGCATCTTTCAGTATGTTGATACTTTCAATCTCCTCGTCATTAAAATCCATTAATTTCTGCAAAGTAATCTCGAATCCATCCATGATTACTAACGGAGCATTCAGTTGTTTGGATGCTTGTTGATTTAATTCATCCACGCTCATGGGTAAAGAGGAATTACCCCGGATATTAATCTCCGGTATCACGTTCGGGTTACTTCCCAAAGCATTGTCCATCACTACATTGATTGAAGGGTCGATGTTACGCAACGTGGCTAACAGATTTTGGCCTTTGTACATCTTCAACTCTTTGGCAGAAACGGCCGTAACAGCCCCCGTGTAACTTTCCTTGGATTTCGTGAAAATACCGGTTACAACCACGTCGTCCAATGTTTCCGAATCCTCGACTAACTTCACGTCTAGTTGCGTCTTCGAACCGACGGCAATTTCTTGAGTCTTCATCCCGACGAAAGAGAAGATCAAGACTTGCTCACTATCACCGGGTATTTCCAATTTATACTCCCCGTCCGCACCAGTTGCCGTTCCCAAGGTCGTACCTTTAATGATAATCGTAACTCCCGGCAACACGTTTCCTTGCTCATCCGAAACCTTACCTGTAATTGTTTTCGATTTTTTTTCTTCTTGGCTTACAGCCTTTTTACGAATAATGATCGTCTTACCATTTATCTCGTAACCGAGATTAGTCCCTTTAAGACAATCCGTTAAAATTTGTCCAACCGTTGCATCTTTAAAAGTGACATCTTGCCGGGCAAATGATTCCAGATTCACGTCACGATAAACGAAATCATAATCAGAATTCTTACGGATCTCACTGATAATCTCTTTTAAAGACGCATTTTTCAATGAAAACGTAATCTTTCTTTCCTGCGAATACGCATTCAGACTAATTTGGGTTGTGAAAATTAAGAAAAGGAGGAATAAAAACCGCCTCTTCCCGACGACATTAGAAATTTTCTTCATAACTTTGTTTTTTGAATTCAACAATTCCTCACGCCCTGTGCCAACAGGGCGTGAAATACGAAAAGTAGTGTTAGCAGCGCTACTTTTTTATCTTACAATAACCGTATTATCTTTTACTTCAAATTGTACTTCCCCAGTTTTACCAATCAATTCTAATACTTGGATAAACTCTTCGTGTTTTTTCATATTCAAAGAAAATTGGTATGAACGCAATTCATCCCGACTGTAAAATACATCAATGTTATACCACCGCCCCAAGTCGGTCAGAATTTTCTCCAATGGGCAATTATCATACACCAAACGTCCGTCTGCCCATGCCAAATATAAATCAACATCCACGTCCCGAACTTCCACCCCCATCGTTAATTTATTAAACAACACTTGTTTATTCGGAACAAGTTTCACACTTTTACCTTCCACCCTTACCGTTACTTGACCACTTTCCAACGTGGTTTGTATATCCTTTTCGTCTTTATATGCCCGAACACCGAAAGTAGTTCCGGTAACCAGCACTTCCAATTCTCCAGCTGTCACGACAAAAGGATGTTCCGTATTTTTCGCTACTTTAAAATAGGCTTCACCGGTTAAATACACCTTACGCTCCTTACCCTGAAATTTCACGGGAAAGCTTAACGTTGATTCTGAATTCAAATAGATAATCGTACCATCCGATAGTGTAAGTAAATATTCTCCACCCCGTGGAATCTCCAGCGTGTGAAAAACTTCCGTAGTGTCAGGAGAATCAATATCTCTGTATTTTAAAGATCTGGTGCTAATCAATAATAAACTGTCACTCTGAGCCAGATCAGAACGTAACACCTCGTTTTCCAGATCAACTTTACGCCCATCGGGTAAAATCAAAACAGCCCGGGAACCGGGAAGTTGCACCTCATACTTGGCTACCGGAAGTATTTCGGCTTGTTTTTTATCCCCGAAAAAATAAAAAACACCTCCCACGCTTAATATTAACACAATAGCAGCTGCATACGGGAACCATTTTATCTTCCGAACAGATCGACCGGATCGTGCTTTCTGTTGGAGTTGCCACCATCCTCTCTCCTTCTCTTCTTCCGTTTTCACGAAACGGGAAATACTTTTTTCCACGTATTCGCTTGACAACATTCGTTGAAAAAGTTCTTCATGCCTCGGGGAAACCGATCTCCATTCGTTCAGTTCTTTCTCCTGCGCATTGTCCGTCATTCCTTGCACATGAAGGAAAATCAACCGGGCTATATGTTCTTCTTTGCTTAACATCTTTTTGGGCTTTTATACTAAAGCGATTTGAATAGCGTTTGGTGTAATAAAAAAATCATTTTTTTAATCAAATAATAGCAATTACTTCCTTCAGACAACAAAAAGAAAAGCTATCATATTGATAATAACCAACGTTAGTTCGATATAATCATCGGCAATAGTTTTTAATGAAAACTATCGGAAATCCTACCGAAAAGCTATGGAGATAATCCCCCTTATTCGTTGCTTATACGTTGCTCGTACGTTGCTCATACCTTACGGGATGACTAAGTTTCGAGTAAACTTCGAATAATCGCTGAATAAGTGGGATTACTTGGGTTTATTTACTACTTTATTGGGGTTAGATTTGGGTAATATGACTGGTAAGTTAAAATATAATCCATATTTTTGCGAGGAAGAATTCAAATGATCAAAACACAATAAAATGAGAAAACTATTATTTTTATTCATGCTAGTCTGTACCATGCAGTTACATGGGCAGACAGTCAGGGAATGGATGGGATTACCTCCCGTCCCGGTAGAGTTTCCGGCTTTCGGAGACATGAAAAACGTGGAAAACAAAACATTTTCCCAAGCGGATTTATTAACTCTTTCCACGTTTAACATCGAGAACTTAACCCCTGCCGTGGGAGAACAGGAATTACAATATCACTCTCTAACTTGGGAAACCACAACCGTGAATGATAACGTTGTTATCTCCCAAATTAAAAGTGCCATTCCGGCAATCGGATTGTATGCCGTTTACGCAGAAAACACGCAATGGACGAGCGGGAAACTGCAATTTTCATTTTACGGGAATGCCGAAGTTTACGTGGACGGAGTGAAAAAAATCACGTACACCAGCCACAAGGGAACCGAAGCCGTAAACCAAGAATGTGCCCTGCAATGGGTTCCGGGAAAACAC
>QWCN01002829.1_pt1 | contig 21638 bp, 21 predicted proteins | sample 1972711 | NCBI WGS metagenome assembly QWCN01 (sample SAMN09866707, study PRJNA288562) | Human gut metagenome isolate term1_stool, whole genome shotgun sequencing... | isolation source: gut | host: Homo sapiens | place: USA: California
CCGATGAAGCCCATGATGGTCCCCGGCGCCACCGCGAACGACACGTCGCGCAGCTCAAACGCCGGATAGGTCTTGCACAGGCCCTCCACTTCCAGAATGCTCATTGTCCGTCCTCCCGCTTCAGCTCCTGCGCGAGCGCGGCGGCAAACACCTGCGTCTCCGCCTCCGGCACATCCGGCGCCGCGGCCTTTGCCCCCTGATTGAACACCGCGCGCACGAACCGGTCATAATAGCTGCTGCTCTGCAGCGCGATGCCGCGCTCGCGGTCAGCCAGCAGAATGAGCGAATCACCCGGCGCGAGGCCGAACATATCGCGCACCTCCTTCGGGATCACGATCTGCCCTTTCGGGCCGATGCGCACCGTGGCCATGAATTTGTCCTGCATGGACTGCATATGCGTCACCTCTGGTATAACTTGTATTACTTTTCTTACGTTATAGCACAATGCCGCCTCCAGCGCAAGTGTTTTTTGAATTTTTTGTCCGCGCCAATCATTATGTAAACCAAAAAGCGCGAAAAAAGATCCCCCTGCCGCTCAGCAGGGGGATCACACCTAATCAAATAACTCAGAGCGCCTCGACGTCGGCGATGAAAGCCTGAATGGCTTCTTCCGGGACGAGCTTCTTGCTGCGGACCAGATTCACGATGTCACCAACGGTCTTCTTGTAGAAGAGCTTCAGGGGGTACTTGGTCAGGCTCGGAACGGACTTCATCATGACTTCCTTGCCATTCATGTCCTCGATGAACGTCTTAACACTCAGCGTTTTGTAATCCATAATATGTTCTCCTTTCAATTTTGAACACATTGGCCATTTCCCCGAATCCCAATTGAAATGGCTTTGTTGTTCAAAGATTAACGCTTTTTGGGTATTTTGTCAAGTATGTCGGGAAATTTTCTTCGCCTTCCCGTCATTTTTCATCCAGTAATCAACGCTCTGTTGTGCAGCATTTGCGCACAAGCGAAAAATTGTGTGTCAGGAAAGTGTACGTGCCGCCGCTGAATAGAATGACCTCAGGCAGAAACGGAGGGCTGAAAATGCTGTACAGTACCCTGATGCTGATGATGAGCAGCGCGTTTTTGATGCTGCGCCTGAGCCCCGGCGGGTCATTTCCGCGCCCGCTGAGCGAGGCTGAAGAGCGCAAGTATCTCGAGGCATGGCTGCAGGGCGATCTGGAGGCGCGCAACGTGCTCATCGAGCGCAACCTGCGGCTGGTGGCGCACATCATCAAAAAATACTACACGCATTACGACGATACGGACGATCTGATCTCGATCGGCACGATCGGGCTCATCAAGGGCATCAACACCTACCGTCCGGATAAGGGCGTGCGCCTTGCAACCTACGCCAGCAAGTGCGCGGAAAACGAGATCCTGATGTATTTTCGCAGCACACGCAAAAACGCAGCCGAGACGCTGCTCTCAGACGCGCTCGACACGGACGGCGACGGCAACAGCCTGTCGCTCCTCGACATCCTGTCCGAGGATGAGGACATGGACGCCCGCCTGCAGTCAGACGAGATGTGTCAGGCACTGCGGCGCTGCATCGGCGAGGTACTCGATGCGCGCGAGCGCGAGATCATCCGCCTGCGCTATGCCATTGGCGGCGGCGAACCGCTGACGCAGCGCGAGACCGCGCAGCGCTGCGGCATCAGCCGCTCGTATGTGTCGCGCATCGAGAAAAAAGCCATCGAAAAGCTGCGTGCCGCCCTGCTGGCGGCCGGTTACTGACCGCGCGGCGTTGACAAACCGGTCGAAACAAGGTAGAATTGCAAAGATATGAGGGAGATGATACCATGGCGGATCAAACGCACAATGCGGGCGTACACACGCACGTGGACGAAAACGGGAACGTGATCACCCACTGCCACGACGGCGAAGTACATATGCATGAACATGACCACGCGCACAGCCACGGGCATGGACACACCCACACCCATACGCAGACCAAGGCGGTCATCAATCGTCTGGCGCGCGCGATCGGCCATCTGGAGTCGGTCAAGCGCATGGTCGAGGATGGGCGTGACTGTGCCGAGGTGCTCATCCAGCTTGCAGCCGTGCGCTCGGCGCTGAACAACACGGCGAAGATCATTCTGAAAGATCACATCGACCACTGTCTGACTGACGCTGTGGAGAGCGGCGATCAGCAGGCCATCGACGAGCTGAATCTCGCGATCGAAAAGTTCATGACCTGAACACCAAAGCAGCCCTCCGCCGCACGGCGGAGGGCTGCTTTGCTTCCGGCACAGCAAGAAAGGACGCATCCAAAGCGGATGCGTCCTTTTTAGAGCAAATCAATGCTGCACTTTTTCCACTGAGAGGACCGATCCGGTCATCTGGTCGACAGCCACAACGTAGCGCGGGTGGAAGTAGTACACGGTCGTGAGCGTCACGCGGTAGACAGGCTGCGCGCCGCTCTCATCGAGCTGCACTTCCCACGCGGCAAGGTCGCTCTCCGAGATGCCGGCCGCCGCAATGGCGATCTTCAGCGCCTGCTCCTGCGTGACCGGGCCCGCAGGCGGGGTCGGGGTAGGCGTCGGGGTAGGCGCCGGTGTAGGCGTCGGTGTGGGCGCCGGCGTCGGGCTCGGGGCAGGCGTCGGGCTCGGGGTGGGTATCGGCGTCGGCGTCGGCGTGGGCATGGGCTGCGGGATCGGCTGCGGCATCACGGGGGCAGGCTGCGGCTTTACAGGAGCCGGCTGCGGCCCGAGCGGTTCGTCACCCGCCAGGCGGCAGATCTCTGCCGTGCGCGCGTCAACGCTGCACACATAGTGATGCTCGCCGTCCGTGAGCACGAATTCCATGACCATCTGGCCGTCAATGAGCGTGAAGCGCATACTGGCCTGCGTAACGCTGTCCGCATCCAGACCGCAGCAGGCGAGCGCCGCATCCATGGCCTGATCATATGGGATATATGCACCGGTACTCGCAGCACCGATCGAGATCATGTCGCCAAGCGTCACCTGATTGGACGCCGCGAGAATATTCAGGTCGTTGATCGGCAGCACCGCCAGCGCCTCGCCGGTGAGATCCTCCACCTGCGCGCTGATCTGCCGGATGAGCATCGCCTTTCCGGCACTGACGCCCATGGCAGCGGCGTCGGCCTCCAGCTCAGGATCCGGCTCCAGCACCTGCGCCAGAACAGCGGGAGCAAGCCCGCAGTCGCTCTGTGCATTCTCCACGGCGGAAGCCAGCCGGTCGCACAGACGCGCGTCGCCCTTGCCGGCCTCGACCGTGACGAGGATCGAGTTGGTATCCGCCGAGACATAGCCGTCTGCCTGCAGCTCGGCAACGATCGCATCGGCCGCCGTCTGCAGCGGCTGGTTGCGCAGCTCCAGCTCGTCGAGCACGCCCTGCGCATCGGCATTGCACGCGCGCACGGACAGGACACGACCGAGCTTATTGACGGTCAGCTCAATACTGGGGTTCGCGTCCAGCGTTGCGACGCCGTCGGGCGTCTGAACGGCGTAAAATCCGCCGCCGAGCACCGCCAGCAGAAACACCGCCGCCGCCGCGACCCAGCGCCGCCATGCGCCGCCGCGACGGCTGCGCTGCGGCAGCGGGACGACCGTTTCCGGCTCCGGCTGTTCGGCCGCCTGAACGCGGGCGAGGATCTTGTCCCAGGGATCCGGCGTCACGGCTGCGACATCATCACGCAGCTGCTGCAGCAGCTGCTCGTTGCACTTTTCCTGTTCAGTCAAGACCGTCACCCCCCATCGATGCGCGCAGCTTTGCCAGCGCGCGGTTGTAGCGCGAGATCGCCGTCGCCTGCGGAATGTCCAGCAGGTCGGCCACCTCCCTGTGCTTGAGGCCGGAGAGCGCGTGCAGCATCACGATCTGCCGCTCACTGTCCGTGAGCAGGCGCAGCACCTTATCAAGCACCATATGATTTTCCGTCTCCCGATAAGCGTTGTGCGGATCCTCCACATGAAACAGCTCATCAAAAGATATATTCTTATTTTCCGCCTTGCGCAGGCGCATAAGCGCCAGATTGCGCGCGATCGTCAGCAGCCACGCCATCGGCTTGCCCGACGGCTGATAGCTCGATGCCGACTGCATCACGCTCACGAATGTGTCCTGCATCACGTCCTCAGCCGCCGTCGGATCGCGCAGGATCGACAGGGCAAAGCCGTAAACGGACGCGGACGTCTGGCGATACAGCACCTCGAGCGCGGCGGTGTCCCCCTCCGCAATGCGCAGGATCAGGCCGTCATCCGGCGGTCGCGCATCGGACGCACCTATATCACTTGTGCGTTTGTCGTCATTTTGCATATTCGATTACCCCACATGAGTATAATGCCTGAAAACGAATTTTAATGCATAAAAAAATGTTTTCCGAAAAATTTTCTCTAAAAAAGTGTGTTTTTCGGCACTTCCATCCTCTTAAACGAATATTCTACGTGATAAAATGCGGTTTGTAAAGCGAGTAAACTATAAAAAATTACATTCTTAGCAGATTTTACGCTTCTTTTTTCGGCGGCGCCGTTACCTCGAGCGCATGATTGAGCACTACGCCCAGAATGAGCAGCAGTCCGAACACATGAAACCAGAACAGCAGGATCACGACCGAGGCAAGCGACCCGTATACGAGTGAATACTTCGCGCTGCTGCCGATCAGCCACGAGAGCAGAATACTCATCACCACGATGCCGACGGCCGAAAACAGCGCACCGGGAAACACGCGGTGCGGCGTCCGGCGTGGTGTGGTGAGCCGGTAGAGAATGAGGATCATCATCAGCAAAATGGCGAACAGCACCAGAAAGCGCACCCAGGTCCACGACCAGATGATGCTCACGCGCGGCATGAGCGCATCGAGCCAGAGCAGAAAGCGCTTGCCCGTCAGCATGAGCAGAATACACAGATACAGCACCAGCAAAAACGCCACCGAGAAGACGACGCTCACGACGGTACTGCTCACGATGCCGAAGCGCTTATCGCCGTGGATTTCGCTGACGATGGCGGCCATGGCACGAAACGCCGCAGACGCGCTCGTGATCATGACAAAGAGCGCCGCAATGAACATGACCTGACTCGTGTTGCCGGACACATAAATGAGAAACTCCGACACGAGCGCCTGCGTCTCCCGCGGGAGCACGAGCGTCTCCACAATGCGCAGCACGGCGGTCGGGTCGCGCAGGATGAGCGCGAGCAGGTCATACATGCAGATGATGACCGGAAACAGCGCCATGACCATGTAATAGGCGATCTCAGCCGCCGAACGCGTCACGCGGCGGGTCAGAAATGTGTCAGCCATGGTCGTGAGGACGCGGGTAATGCGCCAGTCTTTCAATCGACTGCCTCCTCTCGCAGAATACAAAAACCGCCTTCACAAGGAGCGAAGGCGGTTTTGGACAGATGATGAAGCTTACTTGGAGTTGAAGATCTTGAAGATGCTGTCAAACGGATCTTCCTCCGCGGGTGCGGCAGCATCCGCAGCCGGAGCGGCAGCCGGGGCAGCAGGTGCAGCGGCCGGAGCCGGAGCGGCAGCCGGAGCAGCCGTGGCCGCAGTCGCAGCGGCGGTGTACATACCAGCGGCAGGTGCAGCCGGAGCGGCAGCGGCGGCCGGAGCAGCCTCCGCCTGCGCCTTGCCCGGCTCGTCAAAGCCGGTGGCGATGACGGACACGCGGATCTCGTCGTCGAGCGAGGGGTCAAAGCTCGCGCCGAAGATGATGTTGGCGTCCGGATGCGCAGCCTCCTGAACGAGGTTGGCAGCGGTCTCGACATCCTCCAGGCCCATATCCTCGGAGCCGGTGATGTTGATGAGCACGCCGCGCGCGCCGTTGATCGACGTCTCCATGAGCGGGCTCGCAACGGCCATGCGGGCAGCGTCCTCCGCCTTGCCCTTGCCGGCGGCGCGGCCGACACCCATGTGGGCGAAGCCGGCGTCCTTCATGACGCAGGTGACGTCCGCAAAGTCGAGGTTGATGAAGCCGGTGTTCTTGATGAGGTCGGAGATGCTCACAACGGCCTGACGCAGCACGTCGTCCGCGATCTCAAAAGCGTTGGCCAGCGTGACCTTCTGGTCGGTGGCGAATTTCAGGCGGTCATTCGGGATGATGAGCAGGGAGTCGACCTTGCCCAGCAGCTCGTTGATGCCGACCATGGCCTGATCCATGCGGCGCTTACCCTCGAACTTGAAGGGCTTGGTGACGACGCCGACGGTCAGGATGCCGGCCTCGCGGGCGATGTCCGCGATCGTGGGCGCTGCGCCCGTGCCGGTGCCGCCGCCCATGCCGGCGGTGATGAAGACCATATCGGCATTTTCCAGGCTCTTGGCAATGTTGTTGCGGCTCTCCTCGGCGCTGCGCTTGCCGACGTCGGGATCGCTGCCGGCGCCCTGACCATGGGTCAGCTTCTCGCCGATCTGGATCTTCTGGTCAGCGCTGGAGACGGCCAGAGCCTGCTTATCTGTATTGACAGCCACGTACTCAATTCCCTGAGTGCCGGACTTAACCATGCGGTTTACGACATTGTTGCCGGCCCCGCCAACACCAACGACCTTGATGGTGACGACATTTTCCGGACCGGACTCGGTAGCAAAGGACATATTCGGTTCCTCCCTGTTGTTTCTATTTGTATCAGCGCTCGGCGCGTGTGCGCTCTGAGGGCCGTTTCTTGGCGGATTTCGCTTTTGTCTGTTCTTATTCTTTCCCATTTTATATCGTTTTCCTTATCAGGTCAATCTTTTTTTGTGAACATTCAGCCGGGGCTGAAATGCGCGCGCTTGTCGATCGACAGATCGATGGTGCCGGTATCGCCGGCCGTGAGCTGCGATATGGCGCTCTGGAGCATGCCGAATTTATACTCGACATTCTCGTTTGCACCGAGGCGCACCGTGAACCGCCCGTCATAGAGAAAGCTCGGGCTCGCCGCGTCCGAAAGGTCGATCACCGTGACCTTGGATGCCATGTCGCGCGTGAGCAGCTGCCCGAGGATCGCCGCAAGGTACGTAACCTTCGGCGCGTCGGCGTCGCCGGCGTTGAGCACCTCGCCGACCTTCGGTTCCACCGGCGTGATGCCGTCGATACGGGCGAGGCCGGTCAGTTCGCTGTCCGTGACGGACTTGAGCAGCTTGCAGTTCTGGTCGACGACCCAGTAGCCGTCGTCCGCCTTGACGTAGGCCATGGCGCTGCTCTCCTGGATCGTAATGGTGACGCGGTTCGGCAGGGCGCGCGTGACCTTTGCTTTGTCCACATAGGGAAGCTTGCTGAAGATGCGGCTGGCCGCCGAGAAACGGTTGATGAAAAAGAGGTTGTCGCCCTTGCCGATGCCCGAGGCATCAACGACCTCCTCGGCCGTGTAGATGGAGTTTCCGACAACCTCGACCTTCGAGACGCGGAAAAACACGCTCATCCCCAGCACGAGCGCCACGCAGATCAGCAGGAAGATCAGCGGCTGCAGCAGCGACCTCCCGCGCCCTGCGGACGGACGGCGCACACGGCGCCGCCGGGGCTGCCGGGGCTGCTTCGATTGTTTCATAGGCAGAGATTCCTTTCACCGCGGCGCGGCACAGCGCACGTCAGCGCCCAGCGCCGACAGGCACGCGTCAAAGCGGTCGTACCCGCGGTCAATATACCCGTCGTCGAAAAGCTCGGTCGCGCCCTCGGCGCAAAGCCCGGCCACGAGCATGGCCGCGCCGCCGCGCAGGTCGCTTGCCGTGAGCGGCGCGCCGGTGAGCCGCTCGACGCCGGTGACATACGCCACACGGCCCTCGATGCTGACGGCTGCGCCCAGACGCCGGAATTCCTCGGCATGACGGTAGCGGTTGGTAAAGATGTTTTCGGTGAATACCGTGGTGCCCTTTGCCCGCAGGCAGGCCGCCATGAGCGGCGGCTGCGCATCCGTGGGAAAGCCCGGATACGGCTGCGTGACGACCGGGCGCGGCGCCGTGAGCTGTCCATCCGATGACAGGCGCACAGCGGACGCCGTTGTGATTATAGCACATCCCGCCTCAGAAAGCGAGTCAAGAACGGTCGAAAAGTGTGCCGGATCTACATCCTGCAGCTCCACCTCGCCGCCGCAGGCGGCGGCAGCGCACAGGATCGTCGCTGCGACGATGCGGTCGGGCATGATCGTGTGCTCGACAAACGGCCGCGGCCGGAAGCCGCCGACCGTGACCGTGGACGTGCCCGCGCCGGAAATGTCCGCGCCGAGCTTGCGCAGGTAGCACTGCAGGTCGGCGATCTCCGGCTCGCGCGCGGCGTTGCAGATGACCGTCTCCCCCGCCGCTGCGCAGGCGGCGAGCATGGCATTTTCCGTTGCGCCGACGCTCGGAAACGGCAGCAGGATGCGCCGCCCCTGAAGCGCGTGCGCCCGGCAGATGATGTCGCCGCCGCGCTCCGTGACCTCCGCGCCGAGCGCGCGCAGCGCGTCCAAGTGCAGGTTCACCGGCCGCGGCCCGAGCTCGCACCCGCCCGGCATGGACAGGCGCGCCGTGCCGAAGCGCGCGAGGATCGCGCCGAGAAAGATGACCGACGAGCGCAGCTCCCGCATGAGTGCGTGCGGGATGAAATCGCAGTGCATCCCGCGCGAGTCGATGCGCACCGTGTCCCCGTCGCGCACCGCCGTGCAGCCGAGATGCCGCAGGATACGCAGCGTGGTCGTCACGTCCCGCAGATCGGGCACGTTGTGCAGAACCGTCTCACCTCCGGAGAGCACCGACGCCGCCATGATCGGCAGCACCGCATTCTTGGCGCCCTGCACCCGCGTACTTCCGGTCAGCCTGTTTCCGCCGTAAATGTGCCATATGCTCATGATCTTTCCTCCGCACAGCAAATTCATGCCATCCTATGCAGAGAAACGCGAAGTTGTCATTTTGTATGCCGGTCCGCCAGCTCAAGCACCAGATCGGCAATGCGCTCGGCGGCATCGCTCACGCCGGCAGCGCGCATATTGTCCGCCATCTGCGCAAGCTGTGCACCGTCGGAGAGCAGGTCGCTGACGAGGTTATACAGGTCGTCCGCCGTGAACGACCCTTCGAGCAGCACCTTTGCGCCGCCGGCGCGCTCGAGCACGCGCGCGTTGCGCTCCTGATGGTTGTTCGTGACGTTCGGCGACGGGATGAGCACGGCGGGCTTGCCGATGCACGTGAGCTCGGCGAGCGTGGACGCGCCTGCGCGGCACAGCACAAGATCGGCCGCGTCCATCACCAGCGGCATATCGTAGATGTACGGCCGCACATCCATTCCATGTGCCGCGAGATCGGCCGGGCACTTTTCCAGCAGCGCCGTGTGCATCTTCTCATAGCCGTTGCGCCCCGCCGAGTGGATGAGCGAAAACGGTGCGCCTGTCACGGCGGCGCGGGTGATGAAGGCCGTCATGATCTCGTTCATGTATGACGCGCCGAGCGACCCCCACACCGACACGACCAGCGGCTTTTCGGGATCGAGCCCGAGCTGGCGCTTGGCCTCCGCCTTGGAGCAGGCCGTGAATGCGCCGCGCACCGGCGTGCCGGTGACGACGACCTTGTCCTGCTCGCTGTAGTGCTGCTTGCTCTCCTCGAAGCCGACCAGAATGCGGTCGACCGCTCCGGCGAGCATCTTCGTCGTCAGGCCGGGTACGGCGTTGGACTCATGCACGATGGCCGGAATGCCGAGCTGCGCTGCCGCCTTGAGCACGGGGTAGCACACATAGCCGCCCGTGCCGATGGCGACATCGGGCTTGAAGTCCTCAATGATCTTGCGCGCGTCCTTCGTCGCCTGCCGCGCATTGTGCAGCGAGCGGAAGTTGTACATGATCTCCGACGGCTTGAGGCTGCGGTGGATGTTCGTGACCTCCACGGTCACGATGTCATAGCCCGCGCGCGGAACGAGGTCCGTCTCCATCTTGCCGTTTGCGCCGACAAAGAGGATGCCGCAGTCGGGCATCCGGTCGCGCAAAACGCCCGCGACCGCAAGCGCGGGGTTGATGTGGCCTGCGGTACCGCCGCAGGTAAAGAGAAAATTCATAGTCAGTCCCTCCCGGAATATCGAAACTCAGGCGGCATGCGCCGCCGAGACAGTTTGCAGAATCGGATGCTACCGCGCTTTCTTCGTCGGAATGTCGCGCGATATGCTCAGAATAATGCCCATTTCACCGAGCTGCATCAGCAGCGCCGTTCCGCCGTAGCTGAAAAACGGCAGCGAGATGCCGGTGCAGGGGATGAGATTCGTGACGACCGCGATGTTCAGAAACACCTGGATCGACAGCAGCGTCGTGATGCCGACGCCGACGAGAAAGCTGTAGCGGTCGGGCGAGTGCGCGGCGATCCAATAGCCGCGGCAGATGAGCAGCGCGAACAAAATCAGGATCGCGACCGCGCCGACATAGCCAAGCTCCTCACAGACGATGGAAAAGATATAGTCATTGTGCTCCTCCGGCAGGTAGAGATACTTCTGCCGGCTCTGGCCGAGGCCGAGCCCGAGAAAACCGCCCGAGCCGATGGAATACAGCGACTGCACGATCTGATATCCGGCAGCGCTCGTGTCGGCGAACGGATCGCGCCACGACACGATGCGCTTGTGCACATAGGGCACGAACTTGCCCGCGATCAGCAGCAGCGCGCCCGCGCCGCCCATGCCGATGAGCAGGTACGAGAGCTTGATGCCGCCGACAAACATCATCACGATCGCCAGCGCCATGATGATGATTGACGCCGACAGATGCGGCTCGAGCATGAGCAGGATGACGATGCCGCCGGTGATGACCATGAACGGCACGACGCCGTAGCGGATCGTCTGCATCTGGTCTTTGTATGTGCAGATCATGCTCGAGAAAAACAGCACGACCGCGATCTTTGCGATCTCCGACGGCTGAAACGTCGTAAAGCCGAGACTCAGCCACCGGCGCGCGCCGCCGCCGACCACGCCAATGTGCGGGATCCAGACGATGGCGAGCAGGAAAATGCTCACGCCCAAAAGCAGCAGCGACCAGCGGCGGTACGTCGCCATGCGCACGTGGGAAAACAGGATCATACCCACGACGCCGGCAACGGCGAAGCCCGCCTGCCGGACGAAATAATACGTCGGCGACTTACCCTGCGCATATGCGCGGGCAAAGCTCGACGAGAGCACCATGATGACGCCGATCGCCAGCAGCAGCAGCGTGAGCACGAAAAACGGCAGGTCAAAGCTGCCGCGCTTTGCCCCGGCAGCCGCCCCTGTCCGGCGCGCAGGAAGTCTCAGACCGGATATATTCATGAACGCACCTCCCTGCGCCGCGGCGCGCTCACGCACCGAAGCGGTGGAACACGCCGATAAACGACAAAACTGCAAACAGCACCGTCACGCCGGCAAACAGCGCCACGATCTGCTTTTCCTTCCACTTGTGGCCCGTCCAGCCGCCCATCTCCAGATGGTGGTGGAACGGGGACATCCTGAACACGCGCTTGCCGTGCGTGAGCTTGAAATAGCCGACCTGAATGATGTCCGAGAGCGCCTCGACGATGTACATGATGCCGACCGTCACGAGGATGAGCGGCATATCGTAGGCGAAGGCCAGCGCCGCGACCGCGCCGCCGAGAAAGAGCGAGCCCGTGTCGCCCATGAACACCTTGGCCGGATTGAAGTTATAGATCAAAAAGCCCAGCAGGCCGCCGGCGATGCCGGAGGCGAACACGCCGAGGGACAGAAACCGCTCGCCCCAGAGAATGGACAGCACGGCAAAGAAGATGCACACCGGCATCGTCGTGCTCGCGGCGAGGCCGTCCACGCCGTCGGTGAGGTTCACGGAGTTGACCGTGCCGACGATGACGAAGGCGGCGAAGATCACATACAGCGGCTCGGAGATCGGCACGGTCTTGTTCCAGAACGGGATGTAGAGCCTGTCGAGCGCAACATATCCGAAGCGGCGCATGAGAAAAATGAACGCCACGGCCGCTGCCAGCTGCAGCAGGATCTTCTTGCCGGCCGTCAGGCCGAGATTCTGCTTTTTCTTGAGCTTTTCATAGTCGTCCAGAAAGCCGATCGCGCCGAACACGAGCGCGAACGCCAGGCAAAACAGGTGGCCGTATTCGCCCTCGGCCATGCAATCAAAGCCGACCGACAGGCACACGACCGCGATCGCGGCGATGAACATCAGTCCGCCCATGGTCGGCGTGCCCTGCTTGGACATATGCCATGTGGGGCCGTTTTCCTTAATGCTCTGCCCCGCCTTGATCCGTTTGAGATACGGGACCAGGAAAAATCCGACGACGGCCGACACCGCAAACGCGATGACGAACGCCAGTATCAGCTTCAGTGTCATTTTTCTTTCTCTCTCTTCCTCTTGTCGAGTATTTCGGCAACGATCTCGCGCTCATCCATGTGCACCTTCGTCTTGCCGATGATCTGGTAATCCTCATGGCCCTTGCCGCAGAGGATGATCACATCGCCGGGGCAGTGATTTTCGATCGCATAGGCGATGGCCTCGCGCCGGTCGGGGCGCACGACATAGGGCGTGTGCGTCTCCTTGAGACCGGGGAGAATGTCGGCAATGATCGCCTCCGGGTCTTCCGTGCGCGGGTTGTCGCTCGTGACGATGACGAAATCCGCCTTCTGACCTGCGATGCGTCCCATCTTCGGGCGCTTGCCGCGGTCGCGGTCTCCGCCGCAGCCGAAGAGGAACACCAGCCGTGCAGGCGCAAACTCGCGCACCGTCGTGAGGATGTTGTCGATGGCGTCGGGCGTGACGGCGTAGTCGATAAGGATGGTATAGTCCCCGTCGGTCTCGAGCGGCTCGGCGCGCCCCTTGACGGGCTTTGCCGTATCAAGCGCGGCCGCGCAGTCATCGAGCGAGATGCCGAGCGCGCGCGCACAGGCGACGACGCTCAGCGCGTTGTAAACAGAGAACATGCCGGGGATGCCGAGGCGCATGCGCACGATCGCATCACCGCTCATGGCGACAAAGCGCACGCCGGACGCGCTCAGGCGGATATCCTTGGCCACAAGATCTGCGTCGTTGCGCTTGGCGGAGTAGGTCTGCATCGGGCACTCGGCGCGCTCGAGCATGACGCGCGCCCAATCATCGTCGGCGTTGACGATGCCGATGTCGCTCTGCGCGAACAGCAGCGCCTTGGCCTCTGCATAGGCCTCCATGGTCTTATGGAAATCCAGATGATCCTGCGACAGGTTCGTGAAGATGCCCACGCGGAAACGGATGCCCTCCACACGGTGCAGCACGAGTGAGTGCGACGACACCTCCATGACCGCATGCGTACAGCCGGCATCGACCATCCGGTGCAGGAGCTTTTGCAGCTCATAGGTGTCCGGCGTGGTGTGCTCGGTGTGCAGCACCTCGTCGCCGATGATGTTCGCGTTCGTGCCGATCAGGCCGACCTTCGTGTGCAGGCACTGCTCGAGCATGTGCTTGATGAGCGTGGTGACGGTGGTCTTGCCGTTGGTGCCGGTCACGCCGATCATGGTCAGCTCACGCGACGGGTTGCCGAAAAATTCGCAGCAGATGCGTGACAGCGCGAGACGGCTGTCGGCCACGAGGATATACGGTATATCGACCTCCGGCTTCTTCTGACAGAGCACGACGGCCGCGCCGCGCGCGACGGCTGCGCCGATGAAGCGGTGGCCGTCGGACTCATACCCGCAGACGGCGGCAAACAGGTCGCCGGGCTGCGTGGTGCGCGAGTCAAAGCTGATATCCCGAACGTCCAGCTCCGGATCGGCGGTGCATTCGCACACGTCCAGAACGGACAGCAGTCGCTTGAGTTTCATAAGGGTACCTCCGTTTGTTCGTCAGTATCTGCCCAGCATGCTCGAATCACTCGTCACGAGCGTGACCTCCACGACCGTGCCGTGATCCAGCTGCGTGCCGGCTGCCACGGTCTGGCCGGAGACGATCTGTGCGGTGTCCGTGATGGAGCTGTTGGTCTTGATATACAGGCCCAGCGCGGCCATGCGGTCGCGGGCCGTCTGATAGCTGAGATTGGTCAGGTCGGGCATGGTCTCCTTGTCGGCCGAGGGCTCCTTGCCCGCATAGAGCAGGATGGTGCTGCCGCTGGCGACGACCGCGCCGCTGCCCGGAAGCTGCGCCGTGACCGTGTTGCCCTCGCCGTAGACGCGCGCCTGCAGGCCGACCTCCTCGAGCGCGGCCTTCGCCTGCTCGACGGTCAGACCCATCACGTTCGGCACGGTCTTATCCATGTACGTCTTTTCCGTCTCGGAATACGACGGCTCCACGCCGAGGTACGGCAGGATGTCCGCCATCATTTTGCCGACGGTGGGCGCAGCCATCTGGCCGCCGCTGATGTAGATGCCGGTGCTGCTGCTCGGCGTATCGAGCAGCACAAGGATAACGATCTGCGGATCGTCCGCCGGAGCAAAGCCGATGAACGAGACGATGTACTCCTTCGCGCCGCCGGCCGCGTCCTGCGCGACCTTTTCCGATGTGCCGGTCTTGCCGCCGATGCGGTAGCCGGCGACGTAGGCGTTCTTGCCGGTGCCGTCGACGGGATCGCCGACGACCTGCTCCAGGATCTGGCGCACGGTGGCGCTCGTCTGCTCGCTCACGACCTGGCGCACCACGGTCGGCGAATTGGACACGACCGCTTCCCCGTCGCCGTTGACGATGCTCTTGACCACATACGGTTTCATGAGATAGCCGCCGTTGACGCAGGCGCTGACCGCCGTGATGAGCTGCAGCGGCGTGATCGTAAACGTCTGGCCGAACGAAGCCGCCGCGAGCTGCGAGAAGTTTTCGGGGTCATAGAACGTGTTCTGGCTCCACCAGATGCTGCCGCTCTCGCCGGACAGGTCGATGCCGGTCTTGGCGGTGAGGCTGCTGTCGACGTTGTTGGTCAGATTCAGGAAGCCGAACGCTTCGGCGTATTTGTAGAACGTGCGCGCGCCGACAAGCTGACCGATCTGCACGAGCGCGACGTTGCACGAGTGCTGCATGGCCTGCGTGAGCGTCTGGCTGCCGTGACCGGCCGTCTTCCAGCACTTGACCGGATCGGTACGGCCGAGCACGGGGATGCTGCCGCCGCAGTAAAACGACGAGTTTTCGCTCACCACGCCCTCCTCGAGCGCCATGGCCAGCGTGATGATCTTGAACGTCGAGCCGGGCTCGTAGGTGTCCGAGAGCGCCTTGTTGCGCCACTGCTTTTGCTGCGCGGCAGTCAGCAGCTCCGAGCGCTTGTCGGGATCGGTCTCGGCGTCAATGGCCTCCTGATCCCTGTCGCTGACCTTCTGGTAGTTGTTCAGGTCGAAATTTCCGAGCGAGACCATGCCGAGGATCGCGCCGGTGCTCGGGTCCATGGCGATGGCGGCCGCGCCGTTTTGCACGTCATAGTCCTCGACCGCCTGCTGCAGGTGCTTTTCGAGGTAATACTGGATGGTCGCGTCGATGGTCAGGTTCATGTCGTTGCCCTTCGTCTCGTCGTAATAATCCTCGTAGTTGACAAAGAGCATATCCGTGCCGCGGTTGTCCGTTGCGCGGATGATGCGGCCGGTGCTGCCGGTGAGGTAGCTGTCATAGCGCTGCTCAAGACCGTAGCGCCCCTCGTTGTCCTGCCCGACGAAGCCGATGACGTGCGCGGCCAGACTGCCGTAGGGATAGTACCGCTTGGTATCCGGCTCGATCTTGACGCCGATGAGATTGTTCTCTTTTTTGAACGCGCGCACCTTTTCCGACACGTCCGGCTCGACCTTGCGCTTGACGACCTCATACCAGCGGTCGGTGTTTTTCGTCATGCTCAGGATCTTATTATAATCGACGTCGAGAATCTCGGAAAGTTCTCGCGCGATCATCTGCGGGTCTTCCTTGTTCGCGGCGATCTCGGCCGGGCTGATGAAGATCGTGTCGACCGAGGCGTTCATGGCCAGGATCTTGCCGTTCGTGTCATAGATCGCGCCGCGTGAGGCCGTGATCTCCGTCTCGCGTACCTGCTGGTCGATCGCCATTTTTTCATACTCGTCATGGTGTATGATCATGACGCTGAACAGCTTGATGCCAAGGACAGCAAATGCAAGGATGCCGCACACAATCAAAAGCAGGCGTGTGCGGCGGAGCATCATGATATTCGGTGTTTTGGTACTTGCTCGAAAGGGCACGCGGTTATCCCGGCGCCCGGAAGTTTCATTTGCCATGTCTGTCTCCTTGTTTCTGCGGGGATGGTACTATCATACAGGCTGGCTCATCGAAAATATTCCACAATGGAGGTGAGAAAATCGCCGAAACGGTCAGCAAGGCTCAGCGGCTCTGCCGCGGTCTGGTCCAGAACCACCGCCGTATCCGCGGCGGCGCTGCTGCTGATGTAGTAGAGCTGATCGCTGCGCGGCTTTTGCATGCCGAGCTCATGGATGGCGTAGTCCTCGATCTCCGTGAGGTTGAACGCGCTCTCATAGTCGATGCGCAGGCGCGTCTGCTGCTCCTGCAGCTCGGCGTACTGATCCTCCAGCGCCGACACCTGCGCCGACGCCTGCGAGAGCTGCACGCGCGCGACGAGCGAACAGACGATCAGCACGGCGGCAATGGCAAAGCCGAGCACCGCCATCGGGGCGATCGCCTGCTTGGGCCTCGGTGCGGACTCCGGGACGACGGTCTCCGTCGGCCGGGGTGCATGCGGCAGATCTACCGGAGCGGTACTGTACAGGTACTCCTCCGCAGCCGTGCTGCGCAGGTCATACGCCGCGTTGCCGTCCATGCGCGCTGTATTCCGTTTTCTCGAAGCGGGAGATGCCATGACGGGTTCCTTTCTCAGACGCGCTCCGCGACACGAAGTTTCGCGCTGCGGGCGCGGGGGTTGGATGCGAGTTCCTCCTCACCAGGCAGGATCGGCTTGCGGGAGACGCTGCGCAGCGTCTGCACAAAGCCGCAGGTGCACACCGGCGCCTCGCGCGGGCAGGTGCAGCCATGCTCCCGCCGGGCGATGCCGGCCTTGACGATCCGGTCCTCGAGGGAATGGAAACTGATGACGCACAGCCGCCCGCCGGTGCGGAGCTTATCGGGTGCGGTGTCCATCATCTCGCGCACCGCCGCCAGCTCATCGTTCACGGCGATGCGGATCGCCTGAAAGCTGCGCTTGGCAGGATGCTGCTTTTCGCGCAGCGCCGCGCCCGGCATGGCCGAGCGGATCACATCGACCAGCTCCAGCGTGGTCGCGATCGGCTGCTGCGCCCGGGCGCGAACGATCGCCCCGGCGATGCGAGGCGCGTAGCGCTCCTCGCCGTATTCATACAAAATGCGCTTGAGTTCACCCTCCGGCCACTCGTTGACAACGTTCCATGCGCTCAGGCCCTCGGTCGCGTCCATGCGCATATCGAGCGGCGCGTCGTGCATGTAGGAAAAGCCGCGCTCCGACTCGTCGAGCTGCGGCGAGGAGACACCGAGGTCAAAGAGCATGCCGTCCACGGCGTCGATGCCGAGGCGGTCAAGAATGGCGGCCGCGTCGCGGAAGTTGCCGTGCACGAGCTGCACACGGTCTCCAAACGGCGCCAGACGCGCACCGGCGCGCTCGATGGCCGTCTCATCGCGGTCAATGCCGATGAGCTTTCCGGTCGTGAGGCGCGCGGCGATCTGCTCGGAGTGGCCGCCCATGCCGAGCGTACCATCGACATAGATGCCGTCCGGCCGGATGTTCAGATTTTCAATACACTCGTGCAGCAGCACGGAGACATGCAGGGCGTCCATCAGAAATCCAACTCCTCCATCACGGCGGCGATGTTCTCCGGCAGCGCCTCAAGCGGGCAGATCTCGTCCCAGCGCGCGCTGTCCCAGAATTCCGCGTGGTTGTTGCTGCCGACCACGGTGACGCTCTTGGTGAGGCCCGCAAATTCACGCAGGTGCTGCGGCAGGAGGATACGCCCCTGCCCGTCCAGCTCGCAGCGTGCGGCATACGCGAACAGCGGACGCATCTTGCGCTGCTGCACGTTGGTCATGGCCGCCACCCTGCGGGCGACGTCGTCCCAGTTTTCCTGGCTGTAAGCAGACAGACACTTCTCGGGCGAGATCGTCACATAAAACGTTTCGCCGAGTTCTTCGCGGAGCTTGGCCGGGATGAACAGACGGCCTTTGGCGTCCAGCGTGTGCTGATAGATACCGGTCATGCTGCATCCCCCCTTCTCCGGAATCGTGCACCTACGCACCTCTTGCGTGGGGTTTTGTGCCCTTTTAAACCACTTCGCCCCACACGGTATCCTCATTATAGTGGCAAGACGGAAAAATTGCAAGGAGAAATTCCCGCCCATTTCTTGCAATTTCCGACATTTCTGGCGATTCGACCGTTGTTTTCCCGGTCACAAGGCTTTGCGTTTCGCGCCGAAAAAAGGAAATGGCGGCACAAGATATGCCGCCAAACCGGGAAAAAGCACCCGCCGGGAACACCGGGAGCGCATTGTGTGGGAAAAATTTTCGGCAAAACGCAAAACCGCCGCCGGAGCATCCGGCGGCGGTTCAGGTGTGCGGTTAAGCGGCAGTCAGTTGACTTCCTCATCCAGCGGCGCATCGTCCTCGAAGTGGATCTCGGGCTGACGCGCAGCGGGTGCTGCAGCGGGCGCAGCGGGCGCTGCCGTGCTGCCGGCGACGCCCTGAAACGCGGCGTGTGCCTGCTGCACGCTGCCAAGCGCGGCGGAGATTGCCTCCTCCGTGCGGCGCAGCGCATCCACGCAAAACTGGCTCGAGGCCTGACGCAGTGCATCGGCCTTGGCCTGCGTGGAGGCGAGCATCTCGTTGCTGCGTGCCTTGGCAATGCGCACGATCTCCTGATCGTTCACGAGCGCGCGGGCGCGCTCCTCTGCCTGATTGCGGATGCCCTCGGCCTCGCGTTTGGCGTTGTTGATGAATTCGTCACGGGCGGAGACCAGACGCTTCGCCTCGGAAAGCTCGACCGGCATGGCGGTCTTGATCTCATCGAGGATCTCGAGAACCTGGTCGCGCTCGACGATGCACTTTTCGTTGCCGAGCGGCACGCCCCATGCCTCCGACACCATGGTATAAAGCTGGTCAATCAGTTCCATGACTTCGTTGTCCATTTTGTTTCCTCCCAAAGCGTGTTTCCGGCAGAGCCGGTCAAAACTTCCCGGATCCGATCATTCGCTGCGCATGGCGCGCGCACGCACGTCCTCGATGATCTCACACGGTACAAACGGTGTCAGATCCGCACCGTAACCGGCAAGCTCCTTGACGACGGACGAGCTGAGAAACGTGTACTTCTGGCTGGCCGTCAGGAACATGGTGTCGAGCTCCGGATTGATCTTCTTATTGATGAGCGCCATCTGGAATTCGTTTTCAAAATCCGTATTGGCGCGCAGGCCCTTGACGATCACCGCGCCCTCCGGGAAAGTCTTGGCGTACTCGGCGAGCAGGCCGTCAAACGTGTCCACCGCCACATTCGGGAAGCGGCCGATGACGCGGTGCGCCAGCGCCACCCGCTCCTCGCGCGTAAACATGGGGTGCAGTTTCCCGGCGTTGGGCATGATGCACACGACGACGCGGTCGAAAATCGTGGATGCGCGGCGGATGATGTTCAGGTGACCGAGGGTGATGGGGTCAAAGCTGCCGGGGTAAATCGCTGTTTTCATGCGTGGGTTCCCTTTCCGTAGAGCGTGAGCTTGATCTTGCCATAGCTGCGCTCCGTAAGCAGATAATATGGCTGAGGGAGCTGCGGGAGCTCCTTTTCTCGGCGGCTTTCACACACGATGATGCCGCCCTCAGCTAATATATCAAACTGTACAACATTTGCAAGTGCTTTGTCAAGTAATCCCGTATCATACGGCGGATCGAGAAAGATCAGGTCGAATTTTCCGCACGTGCGCAGGTAGCCGAGCGCCTCCCCCTGCACGACGTCGCCCTGCAGGCGGCAGTGCGCAAGGTTGGTGCGCACGAGCTGCACGGCCGCGCGGCTCTCATCGACGAACACGGCGCTGCGTGCGCCGCGGCTGAGCGCCTCAATGCCGAGCTGACCGGTGCCGGCAAAGAGGTCGAGCACGCGCCTGCCCTCGATGTCGAACTGGATGAGGTTGAACATGGACTCCTTGACATTATCGGTCGTGGGACGGGAAGCCATCCCCTCCGGCTCACGCAGCTTGCGGCCGCGCGCCGTACCTGTGATCACACGCATGGCGATTCTCCTTTCGGGTGATAGTGATCGTAGACCGCGCGAGCGATGCCCGCCGGAACGGCCGCGCACAGTGCCTCATACGAGGCCGCGCGGATGGCCTTGACGCTGCGGAATTCGCGCAGCAGCGCGTTGCGCCGCTTCTCGCCAACGCCGGGGATCTGATCGAGCTCGGACGCAAGGCTCTCGCGCCGCAGCCGGCGCTGATAGTCGATGGAAAAACGGTGCGTCTCCTCCTGGATCGTGCCGATGAAGGAAAAGACCGCCGGATTTGCGGCGATGCCGATCTCGTGCCCGCCGGGCGTGATGAGCGCGCGCGTGCGGTGGCGGTCGTCCTTAACCATGCCGAACACCGGCACGGACAGAGCAAAGCCGTCAAGCACCGCCTGCGCAACGGCCGCGTGCTCGGCGCCGCCGTCGATGAGCAGCAGATCCGGCAGCGGGCAAAAGCCCGGATCACCGTCGAGATAGTGCTGAAAGCGGCGCGTGAGCGCTTCGTGCATGGCGCCGTAGTCGTTCTGCCCGTCCGTCGTGCGGATGCGGAACTTCCGGTAGTCGGACTTTCGCGGCCGGCCGTGCTGAAACACGGTCATACCGGCGACGATGCCGCTGTCGCCGAGGTTGGAGATGTCAAACGCCTCAATGCGCTCGGGCGGCGCGTCAAGCTCGAGCGCGCGCTGCAGCCATTCGAGCGTTTTGAGGCTGCGCTGCGCCTTGGTCGTTGCGATGAGGATCTCCTCGCGCGCGTTTTTGGCTGCCATCTCCGTCAGGCGGCACTTGTCGCCGCGCTGCGGCACAGCGAGCGTGACCTTGTGCCCCGCCGCCTCGGTGAGCAGCCGCTCGAGCGCATCCTGCCCCTCGAGCGGGCACGGCAGCAGCACCTGCCGCGGATACGCGCCGCGGCTCTCGTAATACTGCTGCACGAGCGCGGCGAGCGCCTCGCCGTCGGGCTCCATCGGCTCTTCAAGGAAGGATTTGTCCTTGTCCGTAAGGCTGCCGTCGGTAAAGTGCAGCACGGTGAAGCAGCACTTCGCCCCGCGCGCAAAGCCGACGGCGTCCGTGTCGGCGTAGGCCGTGGCGATGACGCGCTGGTGGTTTTTCAGCCCCTCGATGGCGCGCAGCCGGTCGCGCAGCGACGCCGCATATTCAAACCGCAGCGCCTCTGCCGCGGCCTGCATCTGCTCAGTCAGCTCAGCGGTCAGCTCCGCCGTGCGCCCGTCGAGGATCATCTCAGCCTCGCGGATGGCCTGCAGGTACTGCGCGCGCGTGACGTCCTTCAGGCAATAGCCTGCGCAGGTGCCCATGTGGTAATTCAGGCACGGGCGGGCACGCCCGATGTCGCGCGGGAAACGGCGCGTACACGTCGGCAGGCGCAGCGTTTTGCAGACGGTATCGATGATCTCCGCCGTCATGCTCCGCCCGCCGTACGGACCGAAGTATTTCGCGCCGTCCTTCTCCGTGCGGTTGACGAGCGAAAACGTCGGGTACGGCTGCGTCACATCCAGACGCACAAAGGGATAACCCTTGTCGTCCTTGAGCAGAATGTTGTATTTGGGTTTGTGCAGCTTGATGAGCGAGTTTTCGAGCACGAGCGCCTCAAACTCGGACTGCACGACAATG
>QWCN01002835.1_pt1 | contig 21622 bp, 11 predicted proteins | sample 1972711 | NCBI WGS metagenome assembly QWCN01 (sample SAMN09866707, study PRJNA288562) | Human gut metagenome isolate term1_stool, whole genome shotgun sequencing... | isolation source: gut | host: Homo sapiens | place: USA: California
CCGAAAGACTGCGCCCGGATGGTGGAATCGGTAGACACGCCGGACTTAAAATCCTGTGGCCAGTAATGGCCGTGCCGGTTCGATCCCGGCTCCGGGTACCAGTAAAATCGCTTAATTTGTTGATACAGACAGATTAAGCGATTTTATTTTTCCGGATTTTCCCCACATTGTCCCCACATATGAAATTATGCTCTTTTGTTTTATTTTTTGTGGGGCGGCTGGAATATATCCAATGATTCGTCATAGATAGAGCTTTCGATCCCGAGGAATGACAGGACGCTGTGAAAGACATGGTATTGTCCGACCTTTTTTTCCGTATCTATTTTCATCGCTTCATCCGATGTCCACACAATGAACGGGATCTCGATCTGTTCCTTCGGCGCGACAAGTATGGGCACGCCGTGCATATACAGATTCCCCTCGCCGAGGGACTCTCCGTGATCGGATACGAAGATCACGCAACTGCGCCTTTGGGGAATCCCGCGAAGAATTTCTATTACGGAATGAATGAGATAATCCGTGTAGACGATGGTGTTGTCGTAGGCATTCATCAGCTCTTTCGGATCCGCTTTGGACATCTCCACGGTAGTGCATACGGGACTGAACACCTCGAACTCCGGCGGGTATTTCTTATAGTACGTGGGGCCGTGGCTCGTGCTGGTATGGAGTACGACGAGCATCTTGTCCTTGCTGCTGGAGAGTATCTCTTCGCGGAGGCCTGCGAGCAGAATGCCGTCGTACCTGTCGTCGGCTTCCGGGTACAATGATTTGATATCCTTTATCTTGTAGAATTTGTCGATGTGTACGGGAGGCTCTCCCCAATTGTTGCTGCGCCATACCACATCCACGCCGCTGCGGTAGAGATAGTTCGGAAGGATTTCGTAAAGTTTGTTGGAAGGCTTATGGTCGAGAATAGCCTTCACGCCTGCCGTGGTATAGGTCGCGGCCGCATCTGCGATCAGTGCGGTTACGCTGTCTTTCTCCAGAAGCGGATTGGTTGGCTTGCCGTATCCGTATAAAGAGAAATTCTCCCTTCTGGCGGATTCTCCTATTATCAGTACGCATACATCCTTGCCGTCGGAAACGAACTTCGCGTCGGGCAGGGGAATCTCTTTCCGGTTCTGCTTCTTTACGGAATTATAGTAGCGTACGGAATTGACCGTATACGACCACGGCATGACCAGGCTGCCGAGCTTGGGCGCGTTGCGGTCGATCCACGGCCAGTTTTGCATATTGACCAGCGCGATGGCCAAAGAAACCGCCAGTGCGATGCCCGTGCGGGCGAAAAACCGCTTCCAGCTTCCGTAGTCGAACCGCCTTGCAAAAATGTAGATGCATGGAACCACCCCCAAGAAGAGGAGATACCATACGGCAGACCATGAGAAGAATCCGGAAGCCTCCGAATACCGGGTGTTGAATACGTTCCCCATCATCTTGTCCGTGATGAGCACCTGGTATGTGTTTATGAAATAGAGGCTTATGGCATTGCCTATGAATGTGAAGGCAAGGATGCACTTTCCGACGAAGCGTCCGAGAAAGAGCACGAGGTAATAGACGAGAAAATTGAGCGCGAACATCAGCACGCCCAGCCCTCCGGTGATCAATACGCCGTTGAAGCCCCCTTCGATGTTGCCGAGCACCAGCCGAAAGAACGGCCAGTGGAACGCCACGAGCGTAAACAGGCTGAGTCCCGAAGATATGCGGGAGAGGTCGGTCTTTTCTTTCAGAGGCTTTACCATTTGATAACTGTTCTATAAAATGTAAGGATCACTCCCGCGCACAGAACAAGAAGCGTAAAGTTGAAAAGGATTGTCAACGGGATGTTTACCGTATGCGACGGAGCCGTATACGGGGTTTCCATTTTGGAAGCATCGTATCTTGCGAACGGATTGGTATAGATCACTTCGCCGTCGGGGAAATAGACGGTAATGCGTGCGTAGGGATCGTTTTCCGTCATGGTATAGCTGGCCGTGGACGAGTTCCGGGCCACCGACAGGGTGATGTGATTCTGCCCCGTCACCTTGATACTGTCCGCCTGGTGCGACAAGGCGATGTAGATCGTTTCGCCGTCGAGGCCGATCTTCTCGACCGACGGCAACTCCCTGTTTTTGGCGTATTTCACCTCCCAGTCCCCATGTCCGTAGTTGGGAACGCGCATCGCATAATAGCATCCACCGAGAAGCGTTTCCTTTATGTCTTCATACCTCGCCGACGGACAGCATAGGAAATTGCACCTTACGGCGATACGACTGGGCTTATCGGGATAGTGCAGGTCGTCGTTGGCCAGCCCGAAACTGTAATGCCCGGCGCTGAGGGCCCAGTCCCAGTACTCGTTTTCGGTGCTCTTTCCGCTGTCGAGTTCCATGATCCTGTAACCGCAGAGTTTTTGCATGAGGCTTTTCGACGTGCCCGTTGTTCTCAGGGGGTGATTCATCTGGATGAAATCGGACTCCTTTCCGAGCAGGTCTAACTGGAATTGTTTTTGGGAAGCGAAAAACGGGATCAAATGATCGAAGCGGTTGACTTTGTCGCAACCAAATACCAACTTATGGTATTTGAATAGGTTGATACCGTGTTCGTAGACATTGAACTGCAACAGGGAATCGTATGGATGTAGGGTCAATTCATTGTGATTCGAGAATGTTACGATGTCATATCCGAATTTCCGGTAGGCTTCATCGGTTTCGGCCGGCCAATATTCGCACTCGCTCAGGATGCCCTTTACGCGCGTATGCGTATGAAAATTGGCTCGTTTCCAGCATGTGTCGGATTCCCCCCCCCCTGTATGGGTTGAAAATGTCGGGGCCGCTGAAGGGTTTAGCCTCACTGAAATCATATACAGGGCTTACACTTGTCACAAAGATTGCTAGCAAGGCGATCAGTATGAGCGTGACGATGGTTTTGCCCAATGTGACAAATATCTTTCGTCGCATGGAAATCAGAATTTGTTCGTTTAGATGCAATGCATTTCCCATAAATTAAGGTTGAAAATAATTATTGCAAAGTTAGCAAAAATGCCACAAGAGCAAAAGAGAAAATAAATGCCTAGAAATGACGAAATTCATATTTGTATAGAAATCAGGTGATTTTACCCACCCCCATTTCTTTCGTTCTTGCATTTTCGTGCACAAATTCCTCGTTAAAAATGCGAAGGGTGTTTTGTATAGCCTTGTCTTATTCCTGCAAAAACATATCTTTCGCTCCGGATGGAAAGGGGAAGTGCCGGATTTGTGATAATCTTTTGTACTGGCATTTAATTGTCAGCACCTATTCTTCTCTTAATTTCTTGACATCATCGAGTAGCTTTTACGCTTTCCGCTCCTTGACGGTCGCCTATTCCAGTTGCTCGGCCCGAATTCTCACACTCGTCATGGACTATTGCAAAGGATGGTTTGGCTTTGACACATAATATTACATGGTATGACTATATGGCCATACGCAGGCGTATTGTCGCAGGCTTCGACGAGATATGCGGAATATTTTCCCGTATTTTTTTCGATCGGCCAATTCCACCATCCATCGCAATCGCAGCAGGCGGTCGGTCCAATCCAAGTGCGGAGCGATAAACTTTACCACCAGTTCGACATAAATCATAGCGAGAAGTGTTCCAATACCGAATAACATTCCATTGCTAGTGTCCGAAAAAGGGTAGCAACCGGCAACGACAGGCGGTATGAAAGTTACGCCACCCAAATCTTGGCTTTGGCGAAAGGATGCTTCGTTACCTAACTGACGTTAATGGAGATACCACTCCAAGCATGGTGACGAATCCGTACTGCACCTCGAAAGCAATGCCGATACCTATGACAGTACACCCAGTAAACTGGACAAACAGTTGCGTCGGCAAAATCGTGCATTCTAAAGCAGCTGTCAATGCATCACTTTCTGACGGGCGATGGATTTGCACGATAAAACCATGACAAAGGCGCATATCCCGCCTCCTGCATCAAGGCATCCCATTCGGGAGGCAGAATGATTTCGACCGTACTGTAACCTCCGCCGGGCATGACCTGTACTTTATTACGGGCATTATCGCCGGTGATGAGGATGGCGGTCATGTCCGGTTTCATAACAGGAACGGTCATAATTTGCGTTTCCCGGCATCCTTCGGGATGTGCATACCACTCCGGACAAGGCGTCGGCTCGGCACCTTCGGTGCGAGCGATCCGCTTTTCGTAACGCGAAAGCGGGAATGTCTCCGAGTCGATCCGGCTCCCGGGATTGGCGTAATAGTTGGCGAACGCACGTTCGTGCAGCGGTCGCCGTGCCGTTTCGACCAATGTACGCTCGAACGCTTCTTTGTCGGCATACTCTTTTTTCAGATTGCGGGCCATCGGTTCCGTGAGCAATATCGTGCGGTAAGTGTATTGCTTGCCGCTTCCGAGTGCGAACTGGCAGCGTTCGGCAATGTCCCATGCCACCAGTTGCGCGATGCGTTCGGGATCATTGGTCGATGGAGCCATGTTGTTGCCCCACATCAGGGCCGACGCCACGGTTATGGTGTTGTCGTTCGCGTCGTAGCCTTGTTCCACATGGTAGGGTGTCCAGCCGATGCGGGCGCAGGCTTCTTCATCCTCGACCAGACACCACGGCATGAGGTAGCCGAATGTCCCCATTCTGTCCTGCTTGACGTAATACCCCGACAGGTTCTTCAATGCGAGATTCATGAACCGTCCGATCGACGTATTGGCCGATTGGGAGATTTCGCCCTGCCCGCAGTCGATGCCGAGTTGCCGGGCCACGGGGCCGTTGAGCCAGCAATAGGGATTCCACGCGTGCGTACTGCTTAACGTGCGCCTGAAATCCGGTGCACCGAGTGCTTTGGTCAATGCAACAAGTACGGGCATATATTCGGGGCGACAACCAGACATGACCCCGCACGCCGCTACGTGGATGGCGAGCGTCTGCCGATGTGCAATCGGCAAAGTCGCCACGGGAGCGTCGTATGCGAGACCTCCGTATTTCAAGAATGCGTCGATGCGGTCCATTGTCGGCGGTACGACGGGCAGTCCGTCGCTCCAGTTCATTTCATCGAAATAACGGTTTACCTCGTCGAGTGAACCGCTGAAAACCGATTGTCGCGGATCTGCCGGTACGACCTTGTCGGGTTGTATCCGCTCGATCTCCGAAAACGGCTCTGTAAGTGCTTTCTTGATTTGGGGCCACAATATCTTGCGGGTATTGTCAAGCAGTTCTTCTTCGGAATGGGATGCGAAAGCTCCCGGGTACAGAGCGACGCGGGCTATCTGTAGGCCGTTGTTGACGGCCGTAACCGCTACCTGATCCGCAAATCCCGGTCCGGCAATCGTTACCGAAGGAATGCCGACATATTCTGCGGCGATGCTCGACCCCGCCTCCTTGGGGGTACACAGCCCGCAGCCGCCGTTGCCGCTAATCACGGCATCCACGCCCAGCTCTTTCAGCTTGGTCTGGAACAGCTCCACCGACTTCCGTCGAATGCCGGGGCCGGGAAAAACTCCTGCCGAGCCGATTTCGCCCAAGACATAGACCTTGGCTGTAGGATATTCTTTTAGTATCAATCGTTTGAGTTCCGGATGCGTCACTGAGGCCATAAAGCTGCCGCCTACGATGGCTATGGTCTTGCCGTCGAGCGTCGAGAGTCGCGGAGACTGTTCGATCGGACGGACGAGGGATTGTCCCAAAGGGCTGACAACCGAGAATATCTCGCCCGCAGGCATCGTGCTGCCGTGAGCTTCGATCGTGCAGATATTATCCGTACAGACGGGCTCCTGTGCGCGAAGTCCGATCGCACTGCCGACAAGCAGGACGACAAATAAAAAAGTGTATCTTGATACCATAACGACGAATGGATTGATTTTTTATAGATAACTTATACAACTTTACACCTTGTCGATTACACACGTGCCTATTCGCTTAGGCTGGTCTGTCGCTCGCGGCCTTTGGCCGCGTTTACCAATCCGACCTCCCCTAAATCTCCCCTCCGAGAAGGGGACTTCGGGTCCGACTCGCAATTTTACTGGGATTTGATATCGGTTTAGTGAAAAACTGTATGTAGTTGCCTTTAGTTATTTAGTATATATAACAAAGATATACCATAAATCTTAAAAGACAAATAGTTTACCTTACGCTAAATATTTTTTGTGTAAAGTTGTATGTAGTTACCTTTTATAAATATAGATTTCGGAAAGAGTCGAATGTTGAAATCGGCTTCGGTACGATTTATCGAGATCGCCCGTCTTCGAGCCGTCGCAACACTGTCCCCGATCATCGGATTCACTAGACGGCCGTAGCTCCATCTGCACACAGAGAAGAGTATAAAAAGCGTAAAGAAAACAAACATAGACGTAGAAAAATAAAAAAAATACTGCAAAAGCATATATTTAGTTTGTTTTTATGTGACTTTTGTCTACCTTTACCCCTATATTTGAATAAAAATTATCGATATCAGTTGCTCAAAACGATACAAACCACTTAACAACAACCACTTAACAACAACCACTATGAAGCATTTATCTCTTCTGGGGCTACTTCTGTTCTTCGCAGCCGTTTCGTGCAGCGACGACAGCGACGTGCTGAACAGACCGCCCGAAAAGATTCCGATCAAGCTCACCGCTCCGTCCGGGCTGGAGATTGCTCAGGGGTCTGTAAAATCCAACCAGCTGACCCTCAACTGGAATCCCCCCCCCTCTCAACAGCAGACAGGCAGCATAGCCGGCTACACGGTATCCTTCGCGACTAAGGAACGTCCCAAGGAGATCTTCGAGCAAACCTGCTACTCAAACAAGCATACGTTGACCGGTCTTGAGAAACTGACCACCTACCTCATTCGCATCCGAGCCAACTCGTCATACGATTCGGCCTACTCTTCCGAATGGTCCGAACAAATCGAGATGACGACACTCGACGTATTGGAGGTCTCTATGCCCGAAAACCTAACGCTGATCGCCGAGGGTGTGGCCTCCAGTCAGCTGCAAATCAAGTGGGACCAAGCCAAGAACGCCGACTCCTATCTGGTCGCCTACAAGACTGAAAGCGAAACCGAATTCCATGAAACGACCGCCGAGACGACCTTCTGCACGCTGACCGATCTCGAGCAGAACACCGTCTACCAGATCAAGGTCAAGTCCATCTCGCTCAGCGGCAAGGAATACGACTCCGATTTCTGCGAACCTATCATAGGTCAGACTTTCGCGCGCTCAGCAGGTATTTTCAATCAGACCGACTTCCTCGCCTTCGCCGCGACGATCGCCGAAGGCAATACCGACGGCGGCGACTGGAAGAATGCCGAAGGGGCTGTCGTTATCCAGAACGACCTTGACTTCAGCGACATCGCCTGGACCCCCATCCCCACATTCTCCGGAACGCTTGACGGCAACGGTAAGACCATCAGCAACCTTGTTTGCTCGTCGTCGGTCGAGACCATGATCGGACTGTTCGCCCAGCTCTCGGGCACGATCCGCAATCTCACGCTCGACGCCTCCTGCGCGTTCACCTCTACCGCTACGTCGGGAATCAACCACTACACGGGCTCCTTCGTCGGCAAGCTGCTCAACAGCTCGACCATTGACAACTGCACCAACAAGGCGACCGTCACGGCCCTCGTGAGCGGCGGCGGCATCGCCGGAGCCAAACTCGACAAAGAGACCGTCACGATCTCGAATTGCCGCAACTACGGCACCGTCGTCTTCCCGGCCGAATACACCCCCACGACGGACATCTATCTGGGCGGCATCATCGGCAAGGCCGAAACCAAAACCACCATCAGCGACTGTACGAACTTCGGAGTTGTGAAGAGCGAAGCATCCTCCGGAGGCAAATACAACGGACTGGGCGGCATCGCCGGTCAGGCCGCCACGTGCAGCATAATCCGCAGCACTAACGACGCCGTAGCAGTGGTCGAGCTCTCGGCCGCCTCGTTCTCCACCGCTTTCATCGGCGGCATAACGGGCCGCTCATACGCTTCCTCCTACACCTCCTGCACCAACAACGGAGCCATCCGCATCAACGAGGGCACGAGCGGCAATCGCGTGCTTCAGGTAGGCGGCATCGCAGGCACCTCCTACGGCAACAACTCCAGCCCCATCAACTATGTCGACTGCCGGAATACGGCCGCTATCGAGGCGGTCACGAGTTCCGTGGACAAGAACACCTATCTGGGCGGCATCATCGGATACGTAACGGACAACATCGGCATCGTCCTGAGCGGCTGCTTGAACAGCGGCGACCTCTACGCCACGGCGGTCGGTTCGTCGGGCGTGGGCGGCATCGTCGGCTCGATGGCCACGAAACCCGACACGAAGTCGATCGGCCGGGAGAGCCAGCTCGCTTCGTGCACCAACTCGGGTGCAATCACCTGCGACGTCATCGGCACCAAATCGCCCTACCAGCATTGCGGCGGCATCGCCGGCGTCGTCTCGAATGCCTCCGCGACGATTGAAGAGTGCACTAACACGGGTACGATTACCACGCGCATGAAGACCCAGGCCGTAGCCGGAGGCATCGTGGGCGAAACCAAGGGAGCCGTCTCGGGCTGCACGAACCGCGGCGACATCATCGCGACCCGCCACAACAACAACTACTGCAACCTAGCAGGTATCGCCGCCCGCGTGATGGCGAGCACAAAGATCTCGTCGTGCCGCAACTACGGCAACATCGTCTACATGGGAGCCAAGCACTCGAAGGTCGACAGAAACTACATCGGCTTCGGCGGCATCGTCTCGGAGTACCACTCCGGCACGATCGACCGTTGCGAGCAGTACGGCATGATCCTCGACAACCCCAGCGCGACGGCTACGAACGCCGGAGCCATCGGCGCGATCGTAGCCCTGAGCGGCGCGTCCGGCAAGGCGACCATCTCGAACTGCGTCATCGGCGGCGGATTCGGCAACTACGACAACCAGGCGGCCGATTACGGCATTTCGAAAGCCACGCTGCTGACCGAAACGGATTTCACGACCCGTATTTTCGGTCTAGAGGTCAATCCGACGACCGTCACCGGCTGCACCTACGGCAACAATTAACCGATCAGACAAACAAGACATCAATGAAACGGATCTTTTTACTGGCTACGCTTCTGTACGTAGCCGTCGCATGTACCTCCCCGGACGAGCAGACTTGTCCGGGCGGAGGCTTCAGCATCGAAGTCGAGGAGGGCCGCGACCTGGTAGGCCGCATCGCTTATTCGGACGACAGCCCGGCCGAGGGCATCGTCGTCAGCGACGGATATTCGTCGACCATCACCGACCGCAACGGAGTCTATCAGCTGACCCGTCACGCCGATGCCCGCCACGTATTCTTCTCCTACCCTGAAGACTGCCGCATACAGAGCAACAACAACGGCGTACCCGACTTCTTCCGCCGGCTGAACCGCACGGCCAAAGGCCCCCAGCGCCAGGATTTCACGCTCTACAAGTCCGACGAGCCGGCCGCCCGGTCGTTCGTATTCATCCCCATGGGCGATCCGCAGATGAAAACGCAGGCCCACATGAAGCGTTTCGCCGACGAGATCATCCCCGACGTCAACAGCACGCTCGAAGCGCAGACGCTGCCCAGCATCGCCATCACGCTGGGCGACATCGGCGCAGACAACTCCTCGATGTTCAAGGAGATCGCCGGGCTGTTCCGCGACATGCACGTCACATTCTTCCACACGATCGGCAACCACGACCACGACGGCACGATCCCCGTGCTGTCGAACGAGAGCGCCAAGGATTACTACCTGCGCTCGATAGGTCCTTACGAGGAGGCCTTCTGCCCGGTCAACTACTCGTTCAACTTCGGCGACGTACACTTCGTAGTCATGGACGACGTCCGCTATACGGGCAATCAGAAATACTCGAACGACCTGACCGACGAGCAGATCGAATGGCTGCGGCAGGATCTCTCCTTCGTCCCGCGCGACAAGATGATCTTCGTGTGCATGCACACCCCCGTGCGCAAGGACGCCCAGTTCACTCACCGCAACGAATTGCTGGCCCTCATCTCGCAGTTCGCCGAAGCCCACCTGTTCGTCGGCCACACGCATTACAGTCAGACCTACATCCACACCGACTTCGGAAAGAAAATCTACGAGCACATCCTCTCGGCCGCCTGCGGCATGTTCTGGCACGGCACGATTGCCGGAGACGGAACGCCCAACGGATACGGCGTATACCTGATCGAGGGCAACATGCTCAAGGACGGGCGCTATAAGGCCGCTCGCTACGACGACGACTTTCAGGCCCGCATCTACGACGCGTCGTGCTACGAGCAGTGGGCCGGCACCGATTGGGAAAACTACGTGCTGGCCAACGTCTGGAGAGGCAACGAGGAGTGGACCGTCGAACTCTACGAGGACGACGTGAAGACTAAAACCATGGAGCGCTTCTCGGACTACGACCGCTCCGTACGCGAATGGATCCTCTACGAGCTGAAATACGACTTCGACTACTACAAGAAAAAGTCTAACCTCTACCGCGCCATTCCCAATAGTAAGACCTCGCGCAAAAAGATCAAGATCACCGACCAGTTCGGCAATGTCTACTGGGAAGAGCGCATCTCGACCGGACGGCAATATACGTCGTACAAGTAAGCCCGGCCATTTTCCGTAACGTAAAAAAACGCTGCAAACAGATGAAAAACAATCATTCGTCAGAAAAGATACGCCGCACCTTCCTGCGGGCGATGCTGCTGCTGGCCATGCTGTGCACAGGAGCGTCGTGCGACACCGACGATACCGAAAATGGCTCGCGCCAGCTGCTTGAGATCACGAAACGCGACTGGGTAAAACTGGACAAGACCCTGTACCGCATGGAGCAGGGCAACAGCTGCCCGATCGTTCCCGAATTCAGCGATCAGGATATCGCGCAGGCGACGTTCGTGTGGACCTCCTCCAACCCGGCGGTAGCCTCCATCACCCCTCTGCCCGACCAAAGCGCCGAGATCAAGGCACTCGCTCTCGGCACGACGATCATCGAGATCTCCTGCGAACAAAACGATGCCCTGCGTGCGCAGTGTGTCGTGACGGTCAAACCGGCCACCCCGAAAACCATCCGGATTCTGGCCATCGGCAACAGTTTTTCCGAAGACGCCGTGGAACAATACCTGTGGGAACTGGCCGACGCCGAGGGCATCGATCTGATCGTCGGCAACATGTACATCGGCGGCTGCTCGCTGGAGATGCATGTGGAGAATGCCACCGGGAACAAGACGGCCTACGCCTATCGCAAGGTGGTTAAGGGCTCGAAGACCTCGACATCCGCGACTAGTCTCGCCACCGCCCTCGCCGACGAGCCGTGGGACTACATCAGCTTGCAACAGGTCAGCGGGCTGTCTGGCATTTACTCGACTTTCGAAGCTTCGCTTCCGGCCTTGGCCGACTATGTCCGCGCACGCGCTACCAACAAGGAAATGAAACTGCTTCTCCATCAGACATGGGCTTACGCCGCCTCGTCCGCGCACGCCGACTTCGTCAAATACGACAAAGACCAAATGAACATGTACCGGGCCATCGTGTCGGCCTATGACCAGGCGGCCCGGCTGATCGGCGCCCATGCGGTCATTCCGTCGGGCACGGCCGTACAAAACGCGCGCACCTCCTATCTAGGCGACACATTCTGCCGCGACGGCTACCACCTAGAACGCACGTACGGCCGCTATACCGCCGCCTGCACATGGTTCGAGAGGATCTTCGAACGCGACGTCACCCGCAACGACTACAAACCGGAAACCGTTTCAGATCACCTGGCCGAAATTGCACGTACGGCGGCCCACCTGGCTGTCCTGACCCCCGGCGCAGTCACCGAATTGACCGACTACAAGATAGACCCCGACCTGGAGGGAGCCCCCTACGGCTACTACGTCGACTTCGGATCGACCGCCTCACCAGCACCGTGGAACAGCATATCCTCTGACAAGCAGCTCGGCCCCATGCAACTGACCGACTCGGAAGGTAAGACCTCCGGCGTGACGCTGCGCCTGTCCAAAGCTTTCGGTGGTCCGAATGCCAAGGGTCCGCAAGAGACGACAACCGATCTGGAAATGCCGTCGACGGTTAGTTCCGATTCGTTTTGGGGCAACACGGGTGCGGCATTCCAGCAGAAGGTCACCGGCCCGATCGAGCTGATCGTCGAAGGACTCGACCCGCAGAAAACCTACGTCTGCACCTTCTTCGCCAGTCGGGGACAACATGCTGACAATCTCTCGACGCAGTTCACCGTGACCGGCCAGAGTTCGGAGGTGCTGCTGACGAATGCCGCCAACAACACGACCCACGCCCCCGTCAGCAAGCCTGTCGCACCGAAGGCCGACGGCAGCATCGTCGTTACACTCACCAGCGGACTTGAGAACAATAATACAAACGGTTTTTTCTACATCAATGCGATGCGTATCGCACCGGTACGATAATCCGGAAAGTCCGCCGTGCGGGCCGTCGCCCGCACGGCGGACTTTCCGATCCTTGGTATCGAACAATAAAAATGCGACCCAAATGAAAACGTTCATTACGGGACTCCCAAGCAAGTTCCGACATCTGATTTTCCTCTTGCTACCGCTTGGTCTCGGCGCCATTGAGGTTTCGGCACAGCCGAAAGAGATTACTGTCAAGGGAACCGTCATATCCCAGACAGACAACCAACCCATACCGGGCGTCACTATATTCGTCGAAGGGACCACCGTCGGCACGACGACAGACATCGACGGAAACTATTCGCTCGACATTCCGGCATCAGCCAAAGAGGTCACTTTCTCGTTCATCGGCTTCGACACCAAAAAAGTTCCGGCCGACCAGCCGCTGCTGCTCAAGGTCGTGACCCTAGTCGAACGCACCGAGACACTCGACGATGTAGTCGTGGTCGGCTTCGGTATCCAGAAAAAGGAATCACTTGTTGGCGCCGTGCAGAGTGTCAAGCCATCGTCGCTGAAGATGACCTCGTCTAATCTCACTTCATCGTTCGCTGGCAAGATCGCCGGTGTCATATCGGTACAGTCGTCTGGCGAGCCGGGTGCCGACGGTGCCAACTTCTGGATCCGCGGTATCTCGACTTTCGGCGCAAACAAGACGCCGCTCATCATCCTCGACGGTGTCGAGATCACCCAGACCATCCTCAATTCGATCGCACCGGAGACAATCGAATCTTTCTCCATCCTCAAGGATGCCACCGCCACGGCCCTTTACGGCTCCCGCGGTGCCAATGGCGTGATGATCGTCACTACCAAATCGGGCCGCAACTCCGAACGGATGGCGGTCAACGTACGTCTTGAGAACAGTTTCACCATGCCTACGCGCATCACGCCTGTAGCCAACGGTGTCGACTACATGACCAACTACAATGAGGCGCGAGTAGCCCGCGGATTTTCGGAGTACTACTCCGAGGACAAGATCAAAAATACGCGTCTGGGCACCGACCGCTACATCTATCCCGACGTAAATTGGTACGATTTGCTCTTCAAGGATTTCTCCACCAGCCAGAACGCCAACATCAACCTGCGCGGCGGCGGCAAAAAGGTGGAATACTTCCTCAACTTTTCCGCCCACAACGAGTTCGGCATGCTGCGCAAAACCTCTCATTCGAATTATTTCACCGGAGACAACATGCAAAAGTATACGTTCCAGAGCAACGTCTCGGCCTATGCCACCAAGACCACCCGCGTATCGCTGAAGATGACCACGCAGCTGATGAACAAATACGGCACTTCGGGCGTAGCCTCCGATCTGTTCAACTACACGATGACGGTCAACCCGGTCGATTTCCCGGCCGTATACCCCTCCCGCGCCGATCTCGACCACGTTCCGTTCGGCAACGCCCCCTCGTGGGACGGATCGGGTACGCAGACCAACCCCTACGCACTGCTCAACCAGGGTTATTGCAACCGGTTCTGGGGCAACGTGCTCGCTACGGTCACCATCGACCAGGATCTGGCCGCCATCACCGAGGGCCTGCGCATATCGGGTCTGGCCTCGTTCGCCAACTACACCTATTCGAGCGTCTGGAACAAACTCACGCCGCACTTCTACACGCTGACCAACTACTGGATGACCCCCGAGGGTGATTACGAATACGACCTGAGCACGATCGGCACACCGGGCAACAACTTCCTCGAAGGCGGGCGGAGCAACTCGGGCAACCGCATCATGAATTTCCAGGCCAAGATCGACTACGCCCGCAAATTCGGCAAACACGACGTTTCGGCCGCGCTGATCTACATGCAGAAGGAGAAGCGGCTCAACGTCCCCTCGGCCAGCCAGAGCGATATCCTGCCCTTCCGCGAACAAGGACTGGCCGGCCGCGTCACCTACGGTTTCGACTCGCGCTACATGGCCGAATTCAACTTCGGCTACAACGGCTCGGAGAACTTCGCCAAGGGACGCCGGTTCGGCTTCTTCCCCTCCGTGGCCGTGGGCTGGGTCATCTCCAACGAGCGCTTCTTCGAACCGATCCGAAAGACCGTTTCGCTGCTCAAGCTCCGGGCTTCATACGGTTTGTCGGGCAACGACTACATGTCCGACCGCTTCCAGTACATCAGCACGATCGACATGAGTTCGTCGAACAACGAATACAAGGCCTTCCTGGGACTGGATCCCGTCATCCACGAAGGTATCCGCGTGCTGAAATGGGGCAACGGCGACCTGACGTGGGAAACCAGCCGGAAAACCAATCTGGGTATCGAGCTCGGACTCTTCGGTGACCTGACGCTCATCGCCGACCTCTTCGAAGACCGCCGCAACGACATCTTCATGACCCGCCGTTCGGTTCCGGCCAGCTCCGGATTCCAGGACTCGACGCCCTACGGCAACATCGGCGGCGTGCTGAACCGGGGTCTGGATCTCTCGCTCGAATACAACAAGGCGATCAGCCGCGACCTGATCATCTCGGTGCAGGGATCGCTGACCTATGCCCACAACGAGGTGACCTTCCGCGACGAGCCGAACAACAAACCGGCCTACATGCGCCACAAGGGAAAACCCGTGAACGCCATCGAAGGCCTGGTGGCCGCGGGACTCTTCCGTGACCAGGCCGACATCGACTCCTGGCCGACACAGGATTTCGGCGGCACGGTCATGCCCGGCGACATCAAATACCTCGACCTGAACGGCGACCGCAAGATCGACGGCAACGACGTCACGATGCTCGGCTATCCGACCGTGCCGGAGATCATCTACGGATTGGGCGCCTCGATCCAGTACAAGAACTTCGACTTCTCGTTCTTCTTCCAGGGCGTAGGTCACGTCTCCTTGGAGATGCAGGATCACCACCCGTTCGTCTCGAAAGCCTACTCTGGACGCAATATGACCCAGTGGATCGCGGACGACCACTGGTCCGAAGCCAATCCCGATCCGAATGCAGCCTACCCGCGTCTGTCCCATGTCTGGAACGAGAACAATACGCAGGCCTCCTCGTTCTGGATCCGCAACGGAGCCTACCTGCGCCTGAAAAGCGCCGAAGTGGGTTACACCTACCGGTCATTCCGCTTCTACGTGGCCGGCTCCAACCTCTTCACGATCTCGAAGTTCAAGCTGTGGGATCCGGAGCTGGGCAGCGGAAACGGACTGAAGTACCCGCTGCAAAGAGTCGTGAAACTCGGTCTTCAATACAATTTCTAACCCCTAAGCACACGATCATATGAACAGAATAACCCGCATCGTTATCGGCATCGCACTGGCTCTTTCCTCCGCGTGCAACTACCTCGACGTGGTTCCGGAGGACAACGCCACACTGGACGACGCATTCAAGAGTCAGGACAAAGCGCTCTCGTATCTCTTCTCCATCTACGGACACCTGCCCAACAACATCCAGTACTGGATGCCGGGACAGCCCTGCGGAGGCGACGACCTGGCTGTGGCCGTAAAAGGCACGACCCGATGGTTCTGCTACAAGAGCATGGTTTACGGCGAGGAGAGCGCATCGACCGTATACCACAACTTCATGCGCCACTCCGGAGCTCCGACCGGCGGTGTGAACTACGACTACTATTCGGCCATCCGCTACGCCTATACATTCCTCGACCGCATCCAGCAGGTTCCCGACATCTCGGAGACCAACCTGCGCGAGTGGCAGGGCGAAGCCTGGTATCTGATCGGCTATTTCCACTGGGCCCTGCTGGAGTATTACGGTCCGATCGTCATCATGGACCACGAGATTTCGCTCAACGCAGACGAAACCGAGCTCTACAAGCCGCGCAACACGTTCGACGAGTGCGTCGACTTCATCGTGGAGTGCTTCGACAAGGCCATCGAGATGCTCCCGCCGCGCCAGCAGAACATCCGCTGGTACGGCCGCGCATCGGCAGCCGCAGCCCACGGATTCAAGGTCCGCACGCTACTCTTCGCCGCCAGCCCGCTCTTCAACGGCAACAGCGAGTTCTTCTCCCGCCTGCGCAACTCCGACGGCACCTACCTGGTCAGCCAGACATACGATCCCGCCAAATGGGAGCGGGCCCGCATCGCGGCGGAGCAGGCCATAAGCTACGCCGAGCAGAACGGCTACCGGCTCTACGAGAATCCGGCCAACGCGTCGATCGCCGACAACTTCGAACGGGGTGTCCGAAACTTCCACGACTACTTCGTCGAACCGGAATACAACACCGACGAATATCTGTGCGCCTACGTCCACACCGAAGGTCCCAAGAAGATCCAGCGGCTCTCCGGCATCCGCACCGAACTCCCCTACTCGGCCGATGACTTCACCACGTCGTACCAGGTGATGTTCCCGGCCGTGGAGATGTACTACACGAAAAACGGTCTTCCGCTTGCCGACGACCCCACGATCGACCTCACGACGCTCTACGACTACGATCCCGACACCCAGGTAGCCAACATCAACCAGAACCGCGAACCGCGCTTCTACGCCTGCGTGGGCTACAACCGCGGCGAATTCGAGATCGCCAACGAGGTCAAGCAGGTGCAGGCCTATGCCGGCGAGGTGCACGGCTATATACTCAAAAACGACGGCTCGATCAACTCCAGCGTAGAGTATGTCAACTCGTCGGGCTATTTCCTGAAAAAGCCCGTACACCGCACGACGGCCTACGACAAGACCACGAAGACCTTCTCCTACAAAAAATTCGTCTATCCGGTCATCCGCCTTGCGGAGCTCTATCTGAGTTATGCCGAAGCCGATTTCGAATACAACGGCAAGCTGAGCGCCCAGTCGCTCGAATACCTCAACAAGGTCCGCTCCCGATGCGGTCTGCCCGATTTCGAAGAGTCGTGGCAACTGGCAGGAGGCATGCCTACGGGCAGCAAGCTGCAACAGGTGCTGCACATGGAGCGTAACAACGAACTGATGTTCGAAGGACACCGCTACCGCGACATGCGCCGCTGGAAAGAGGCGGGCAAGTGCATGAATGCGACCTGGAAGGCCTGGAACGTATGGGGCAAGAACGCGACGGAGTACTACACGATCAAGGACTTCAAGGATTTCGACCGTCCCCGCAAGTTCGAGACGCCCCGGCACTACCTGCTGCCCTATCCCATCGAAGAGCTGCAAATCAACGAAAACCTGGTGCAGAATCCCGGTTGGTAATCACCTAATCAAACTACGGACATGAAACGAATATTATGGATACTGCTGGCCGCGACACTTCTTCCGGCCTGCTCCGACGACTACCTGGTCTACGAAACGGCCGCTCCGACCGTATACGTCCTCGGCGAAGAGTTCAATGACCTGACCGACACCTACGAGCAATCGCCCGAATTCACCGTTCGCGCATGCCGCAGCGGCAACTCCACGGCCGCGTTCGCCGTAGCCCTCGTCGTCGAGACCTCCGCGCTGGTCGACTACAACCTGAAAACAGGCAGCGCCATGCAGTTGCTGCCCGCAACCTGCTACCGCATCCCCCGTCCGGCGATTACCAGCACGGCGGATATGCCGCAGTTCGCTTTCAACGTGCAATTCGACGTCAAGGCCATCCGCGCCTTGCCGGCCGGCGATTACGCCCTGCCGGTAAGCATATCCTCCACGGAGGTCACCGTCAACCCCGAAACGGGACGCATGCTGCTCGGCATATCCGTGCGATAAGGCCATACGATCCGAGTCCCCGACATCAGGCCGGGGACTCGGATTCACACTCACGACACAACGAATCCAGATCATGAAACGCATACTATCGACTCTTCTCGCCGCATGGATCTACGCATGCTGCACAGCCGCCCCGGGCGGCGACATGCGGATCGCCGTCGTTCCGCGGCCGACCTCCGTCATCGAAGCCCCCGGCACGTTTCGCCTGACAGCCCGCACGCCGATCGTCATCTGCGACGAACAGCTGCGCCGGCCGGCCGAAATATTCGCCGACGCCATCGCCGCGCTGACGGGCTTCGTACCGACGATAACGACCGTGAACGCACCGGCAGCCATCGTCCTGCATCTGACCCCCGGCTACAAGCCGGAGGAGTATCGTCTCGTAGCCACCCGCAAGGGCGTCGATCTCACGGCCTCCACACCTCAGGCGATCCTGCACGGACTGCGCACGCTCCAGCAGCTGGTCGGTGCACAGGGAATTCCGGCCTGCACCATCGAGGATCGGCCCTGCTTCGCCTATCGCGGGGCCATGCTCGACGTCTCGCGCCACTTCTTCCCGGTAGAAGAGGTGAAAACCTATATCGACCTGCTCTCGCTGCACAAAATCAACCGGTTCCACTGGCACCTCACCGACGACCAGGGCTGGCGCATCGAGATCCGCAGTTATCCGCAGCTGACAGCCGTCGGTTCCCGCCGGGCCCAGACGCTCGTTGGCCGCTACTCGTCGAAGGGTCCGAACCAATACGACGGCATTCCCTACGGAGGCTACTATACGCAGGACGACATCCGCGAAATCGTGCGCTACGCCGCCGAGCGTCATATCGAAGTAATTCCCGAGATCGAAATGCCCGGACACGGACTGGCGGCGTTGACCTCCTATCCGTGGCTCGGATGCACGGGCGGCCCCTACGAAGTGTGGACCCGCTGGGGCATCAGCGACGACGTATATTGCGCCGGAAAGGAGACGACGTTTCGCTTCATTGAAGAGGTGCTCACGGAGGTGCTCGAACTTTTCCCCTCGAAATTGATCCACATCGGCGGCGACGAGTGTCCGAAAAAACGCTGGAAAAGTTGTCCGCTCTGCCAGCAGCGCATCCGCGAAGAGGGGCTCAAGGATGAACACGAATTGCAGAGTTACTTCGTCCGCCGGATTGAGAAGTGGCTCCAGGCCCGCGGCCGCGAGATCATCGGCTGGGACGAGATCCTGCAAGGCGGCATTTCGAAAAGCGCAACCATCATGTCGTGGAATGGCCAGGCACCCGGCATTAAAGCGGCCCGTCTAGGCAATCCGGTCATCATGACCCCCAAATGGTACTGCTATTTCGATTACAGCCAGACCTCCGATCCGGCCCGGTACGAGCCGCTGAGCAACACCCGCTATCTCTCCGTGCGACAGGTCTACCGACTCGATCCGCTCGACCAGCTCGCCCAGCCCCATTGGCAGCAGATTCTGGGCGTGCAGTGCAATCTCTGGACGGAGTACATCGGCGATATCGGGCATGCACAGCACATGGTGTTGCCGCGTATGGCAGCCCTGTCCGAGGTAGGCTGGGCCAACGACCGCAAGGAGTACAACGATTTCGTAAGACGCCTCCACTCTCTCAGGCGTATCTACGAAGCCGAAGGCTACCGATATGCTCCCTATCTGTTCGAAAGCATCGAATAAAAAATCCAGATATGAGAAAGCCCGCTGATTTAGTCAGCGGGCTTTCTCATATCTGGGACCGTCAGATCTGCTTCCATGTATCTTTTTGACGGGACGGACAGGTGACCGCTCGTCGGGGGCGTCAGCTCATTGTCCGAACCGATACACGCAGGTATGCTTGTAGGTTTCGCCGAAACGCAGTGTCATAGCAAGGAGCTCTGGACAATTCGGACCGTTGGGGGAACATTGCGTTTCGAACGCCAACAATTCGCGGAAGCGGAGCGCACGTCCGTGCTTACTCGTCGTCGTGCCGTCGAAGAAGTTGCCGCTGTAGAACTGCACTCCGGCTGGTCGCTCCACATCTCCATCGTAGGGCCGGTTGTCGGTTCGTAAACGCGGGCGGCAAGTTCGAGGCCGTCCCGCGTCGTGCGATTGATCACCCAGTTCAGATCGTAGTCGTGGTCGTTACTCCACAGTTCGTACCTCCGTTTCGATGCGATCATCGATCGCATCGAAACGGAGGTACGAACGGCGTACACTTGGTCGACGCCAGTTCGCCCGTGGGAATCAGCCCCGAATTGACCGGCGTAAAGCGGCTGGTTGCTACCGTCAGCGGATTAGTCGAAAAACTCCCAATACCGGATTTTCACGTGGATCACCGCTTTAATTTTGTTGTCGCAATATCTCAGCATCGTCGAGCAGTTTTTTCGCTTTGCGCTCCTTAATGGTCGCCCGCTCTAATTGTTCGGCCCGTCGCCTTACGGCGTCCTCGTATCGTTCGACTTGGTTTCGGACGGTATCGCGGAGGTTTCTATACTGCTCGTCCCAAAATACCGTTTCCAACTCCGTCAACTCCTTTTCGCCGATTTTCCCGCACATCTTCACGTAACGGTATTTCAGGTCATTTTCGACCAACAGCCGATTGTTTTCTGAAATTTGGTAGATGAATGCGCCTTGCAGGAAAATGCATACCATCATGATGCACATCGTCAGAAATGTTTTCGAAGAACTGATGTCGAGCGTATAAGTGTGGCGATGTTCCTGTACGGGCAGGTTTTCGGGCTTTGCCGCTACTTCGACGGCTCGCCCCACTTGCTCTATCAACGCATGCGTCTTTCCGTTCTCCTTATCGATCACCTCCAGTCTCCCAGCCAACTGTGCCAGCAGTGTGTTGTATTTGTCGGTAAATTCTCGCTCCTGCTCGGTTTTTACTCCCGGCAAGGCCGTATGCCGTTGCAGATGTTCGAGCATCTGTGCGACCTGCCCCTGCGAGAGCTCTGCGGCCTCTATCAGCCGTTCGATCCGTTCGGTTTGTGCATTGTCTGAATGTATACTGCCGTCGGTTTTTCCCGTCTTGGCGTTTTTAATGGCTTTGACAAGCGTTTCCTTGAGGTCTTCGTACATCTCGATCGAGAGGTCGATCTTATTTTCGTCGTTCATGGTTTTCTGGTTTCAAGGTTATATTTTCATTTTGGCTCTTCTTTTCTGTTCTTCCATCCTGCGGCGGTGCTCCATCGCGGCGATGGCCATTGCTTCGGCTGCGGCGTTGAGCAGCGCCGTGATTCGTGCGATATGCTCTTCGGGGCTTTCTCCCGGCTTGCGCTGCAACTGCTCAGCGGACACTCCGACGGGCGAACCGGCCGGCAGCAGCGGAATACCCCCAGCCTTTCCGAGGTTTACCGATGACGGCTCTTCGCGTGTACTGCCGCCGCCCATGCCACCGAACAACGCAGCAAACGCCGAGCGGTAATTCCCGGCTGCCGTCGAGAGGTTTCCGAGAAGCGTTGTTCGGTGTTGGGTCTGCTGTTGAATATGGTTGAACCGGTTGTCGAGCTTCGTAAAGCTGAAAGCCCGGTCGATCTTCGATCCGGAGAACTCGAAACCGTTTTTCGAGAACAACACCCCTTGTTTGCGGTCGGTATTTCCGCAATACTTGTAACGGATGCCGATGCCTTGTTCCTTTAATTTACCTTCCAACTCGTTCCAGTTCTTGCATTTG
>QWCN01002840.1_pt1 | contig 21593 bp, 23 predicted proteins | sample 1972711 | NCBI WGS metagenome assembly QWCN01 (sample SAMN09866707, study PRJNA288562) | Human gut metagenome isolate term1_stool, whole genome shotgun sequencing... | isolation source: gut | host: Homo sapiens | place: USA: California
TATTTAAGTAATCCCCAAACCCCATTCCAATACAAATAATTCCAAATAAACCCAATCCAACAAATTGCGGAAATATCAAAAATAAAATATAGGGAATTATGCCAAGTATAAGATTCGGGCACAAGCACATAAAAATAAAACGCCCTTTACTCATATCCTCTGTTCCTACCACAAACATCACCCCATGTGCCAAATCATTATACATATATACATCTTTTTTATAACATATTGCATGCAGCAATTCATGTGGCAACAGAGATAATCCGCCACAAATTCCACCGATCATCATCCATATTGCATTATCAGGAATATATTCTATTCCCAGTATTAAAAACGGAATTGCGAATATACCCATTATCAAAATACATCCCACATTTGCAACTAACGATAATTTCTTCGTATCCTCTGGTTCTTTAAACGGGGTTGCATTCGGATGATGTTCCTTGTATGGAAGACTACGCTCATCTCCATTATATTTGCCAGCATAGTGAAGAATCATATTCTTCTCCTCTCCATAAACTTCAAAGTTTCTGTTCCTTACAAACCTCCGATTTGTAAAACACATTCTTTTCCGGTGTATACAATCTCTTTTCACTCAGGTTTATATAGAACACCTCCTGGGTGTATCTTAGCAAAATTGCCGGTTGCACCACAACCAGCCTTGGCTGGAATCTGTGCAACCGGCAGTTGCTTTTTCAAAAAAGAGCCGTTTTTACATTTTTTCCGGGGCCTCAAAGCCCAGAATGGAGATGCAGGTCTCCAGAATATTCTTGGCAAGGCCGATAAGGGCAATGTAGCCCGCCTGCTTTTCCTTGTCCTCCTCGCCCAGAATGCGGGTCTCGTGATAGAACTTGTTCACGCACCCGGCCAGCTCGTAGATATAGGCGCAGATCAGGTTGGGGGAGGCGGTCCGCAGGGCGCTTTCCAGAGTGGGGGCCAGACGGGTGACGGAGAGCATCAGGTCCTTGGCGCTGTCGTTGACGGGGGCCTGAATGGGCAGATGCTCCCAGGCACCATACTTGGCCAGGATGGACTTCACCCGGACGATGGTGTAGAGGATATAGGGGCCGGTGTTCCCCTCGAAGGCGGCGAACCGCTCTAAGTCGAAGTTGTAGTCCTTGGTGGGCTGATTGCTCAGGTCGCCGTATTTCAGGGCCGCCAGGGCGATGATGTGGGTGGTGTTCTCCACTTCGCTTTCGTCCACAATCTTATTTTCCACCACTTTGGCCCGGACGAAATCGGTCATTTCCTTCACCAGCTGTTCCAGCCGGAGAACGCCGCCGTCCCGGGTCTTGAAGGGCTTGCCGTCTGCGCCGTTCATGGTGCCGTGGCCAACGTGTTCCAGCTCCGTCTCCGGCTTCACGATGCCCGCCTTCCGGGCGGCCCGGAAAATCTGCTCAAAGTGCAGGTTCTGCCGCTTGTCGGTGACGTAAAGAATTTTATCCGGGTCCCAATCCTGCATCCGCTGGACCATGGTGGCCAGGTCTGTGGTGGCGTAGATGGAGGAGCCGTCGGATTTCACCAGAATGACAGGCGGGATTTCCTTTTTGTCTCCCGGCTCGGCCACGGGAATGACCCAGGCTCCCTCGCTGGGGACGGCCAGGCCCTTGGCCTTCAAATCGGCCACCATGGCGGGGATATAGGGGTCGGCATCGCTTTCACCCAGCCACTTTTCAAAATGCACGTCCAGGCTGTCGTAGACCCGGTGCAGATCGGCCAGAGAAATGCGCATGATGTGCTGCCAGATGGCCCGGTAGCCTCGGTTGCCCTGCTGCAGGGCGTAGGTGGCGGCGTGGGCCCGCTCGGCAAACTCCGCATCGGTCTTTTTTCGGGCGGAGGCGGCGGGATAGATCTCTTCCAGCTCCGTCAGGGTGAAGGGGGCTTCCGCCGGGTATTCGCCGGTGAAGTCCGGGTCAAAATAGGGAAGATTCGGCTGCCGGTCCTGCAATTCGGCGATGATGAGACCCATTTGCAGACCCCAGTCACCCAGATGCACGTCGCCGATGGTGTTGTAGCCCATGAACGTGTGCAGCCGCTTCAGGCTTTCGCCGATGATGGCCGGGCGCAGGTGGCCGATGTGCAGGGGCTTGGCCACGTTGGCACCGCCGTAGTCCACCACCACGGTCTTGCCGGTGCCGGATTTCTCTACGCCGAAGTCCGGGGCGGTCCGCATCTGTTCCAGATAGCCCGCCAGGAAGCTGCCGGAGAGCCGCAGGTTGATGAAGCCGGGCATGACGGCCTCCGCCAGGGAGAAGTCCCGGGCGTCCAGTTCGCCAACGACCTTCTGTGCGATCTGAATGGGGGCGCAGTGGTAGGCCTTGGCGGCGGCCAGAGCGCCGTTGCACTGGTATTCGCACAGGTCCGGCCGGTTGGACACGGTCACTTTGCCGTAAGAAGCCTCGTAGCCGGCCTTTTCGAAGGCCAGGCCCATTTTGTCGGAAATATAATCAAGGATACGTTCCATGGTGTCACCTCAAATAGATTTGGTTTTGGGCAGGAAAGCGGGAAAGCCCCTCCCGCTTATTTCTTTGCGGGAGGGGAGGAGATGTCAGCGCATTTCTCTGGAGGAGAGGTACTTGCGGACCATCAGGGCCACCTTGAACACGATGGCGTGGTCGAAGAGCCGCAGATCCAGGCCGGTGAGCTTCTTGATTTTTTCCAGCCGGTACACCAGTGTGTTCCGGTGGACGAACAGCTTCCGGGAGGTCTCGGACACGTTCAGGTTGTTCTCGAAGAACTTGTTGATGGTGAACAGGGTCTCCTGGTCCAGAGATTCGATGGTGTTCTTCTTGAACACCTCGGAGAGGAAAATTTCGCACAGGGTGGTAGGCAGCTGATAGATCAGACGGCCGATGCCCAGGTTCTCATAATTGATGATGGACTTCTCGGTGTCAAAGACCTCGCCCACTTCGATGGCGGTCTGGGCTTCCTTATAGGAGTCGGCCAGGGAGCGCAGATGCTCGGAAATGGTGCCGATGCCGATGACGGTCCGGACGAACAGCTCGTTGCGGAGGGTGTCTTCAATCTTCTTGGCCATCCGCTCCAGATCTTCTTCCGTGGTGGAGCCGTTGATCTGCTTGACCACGGCCACGTCGGTCTCGTTGATGCTCAGGACGAAATCCTGCAGACGGTCCGGGAACAGGTTTGTGACTACATCCAGGGTGCCAACATCCGTGTGGCCCACCTGACGGACCAGAAACACGGCCCGGGGGGACTCAGTGGAGAAGTGCAGCTCCTTGGCCCGAAGGTAAATATCGCCGGGGAGGATGTTGTCCATGATGATGTTCTTGACGAAGGTGCCCCGGTCATGCTTTTCCTCATAGAAGGCCTTGGCCTCGCTGAGGGAGATGTAGGCAAGGTTGCAGTAGGTCTTGGCCTGCTCGTCCTCGCCGGTGCAGAACACGGCGTACTCAAAGGCGTTGTTGCCGTTGACCAGGGACCGGAAGTACCGCTCCCGGTAGAACAGGCACCCGTCGGTGCTGTCGGCGATGCGGCCTACGGCATCGGGCCAGCGCTCACCCTGCAGCGTCAGGTCGGTGCTGGACACCACGAAGCCCTCGGCATCGATGACGCCGAATTCCCGGTCCGTCACATCTTTGAGCTGGACCATTACACTTTGAAACACACTGTTGGACATCATTCCATCCTCCCAAATCTATATACTGTCTCGTGGATGATTTCACAAATTAGCATCTATATTATATACAAAGATTCGGCAATATGCAAGTGGTTTTTGGGATTTTCTTGTGGCCTCTGTCGAAAAATTCGGCGTGTTGACTAAGGGAGCCAAGAGAAACACGAAAAATGCTCCGTTTCTTGGTGATTTTTACACCGGATTTTGACCATCCAGGGCCTGAATTTCGTTTTCCGTCAGCGCTCTGGCCTGTCCACGGGGCAGATCGCCCAGGGAAAGGGGCCCTTCGGAGCGCCGTTCCAGGTAGGTGACGAAGTGGCCCCGGCTGGCCAGCATCCGCCGGACCTGGTGATATTTGCCTTCGCAGACGGTGATGAGGCTTTCTCCGTGGCCCAGGGGTTCCAGCTTGGCGCTGAGGCAGACCGTGCCGTCTTTCAACACAAGACCGGCGGCAAAGGCGGCCACGTCGTCCGCCGTGGTGTCTCCCTCGTGGCGGGCAAAATAGACCTTGGGGACTTGCTTTTTCGGGGAAATGAGCCGGTGGAGCAGGTCTCCGTCGTCAGTGAAAAGCAGCAGGCCCTCGGTGTCCTTGTCCAGCCGTCCCACGGGCCGCAGGCTGGCGCGGAGGGACGGGGGCAGGTAGTCCATGACCGTGGGGCCGGGGTCCTCCGTGGCGGTGACGCATCCGGCGGGCTTGTTGAGCATCCAGACCTGCCGGGCGGCCTGACCGATGATCTTACCGTCCAGGGTCAGGGTGTCTTTGGCCGGGTCAATATGCCGGGAACCGTCTTTTTCCACAAGACCGTTGACCTGTACCCGTCCGGCTTTCAGAAGTGCCTTTACGGCGGAGCGGGTACCGGCTCCGCCGTTGGCGAGGGTTTTGTCCAGTCGTTCCATGGGACCTCCGTTCTAACGTCCTCCGGCGGCGCATAGAGTGCCAATGAAAGGAGGAATACGCATTGCTGGTGATGACTGCGAAATTGGATAAAAAGCGGATCTTGGTGGTCGTTCTGGTGCTCATCGCCGTGGCGGTGGCGCTGGTATTGCTGCTGGGCAGCGGCGAGGAGGCACAGGCCACGGCGGCGCCGTCTCTGTCCGCCAACGAGGGCCGGGTGGCCTACCTGAAGGAGCGGGGCTGGGAGGTGGCGGCCACGCCGGTGGAGTCCGGCCAGGTGCGGCTCCCCAAGGAGGCGGACCCGGTCTATGACCGGTATCTGGCCCTGCAGAAGAGCCAGGGCTTCGACCTTGCGTCCTACGCCGGAAAGACCGTCATGCGCTATGTGTACCAGGTGACCAATTATCCCGGCGGGGGTACGGAGCCGGTGTACGCCACCCTGCTCATCTACAAAAATCAGGTCATCGGCGGGGACGTCACGGACACCTCCGCCAAGGGCCAGGTCCGGCCGCTGGAAAAGCCCACGACCCCCAGCACATCCCGGACCACCCTGCCCACGGAGACCACCACGGCTCCTTCGGAATAAGTCCTATTTTACCATGGCGGACGGGACTTGACAAGTGGGGAAAAGGGTGCTATACTGGCGGCAACCGAATAGAGTCGATCTTCAGGGCAGGGTGAAATTCCCGACCGGCGGTAAAGTCCGCGAGCGCCTTTGGTGCTGAATCGGTGCAACTCCGATACCGACAGTAAAGTCTGGATGGAAGAAGATACGCAAGGGGTCTCTTTGCGATTATTTTCACGCCCTGGGTGTATTCCCAGGGCGATTTTTTTACCTATGAGGTGGTCAAAAATGAATCTTTGGGAACAAATCACGTCGAATCTGGCCTTCGTTGGGGTCAGCATTCTCATCATTGCGGCGCTGGCGCTGCTGGCCCGTCTTGCCGAGCATTTTCTGCCGGGGAAGCGGAAGATCAGCCCCGCCCGTCGGGTGAGCATTATCGGCATCTGCGCCGCCATTGCCGCCGTGCTGCACATGCTGGACTTCCCGCTGCCCTTCCTGGCGCCGGGGTTCTATAAAGTGGACTTTTCCGAGCTGCCCGTGATGCTCTGCGGCTTTTATGTGGGACCCTCTGCGGCTGTGGCCTGCGAGGCGGTGAAGATCGTCCTCAAGCTGCTCTTCAAGAGCACCAGCACCGCCTTTGTGGGCGATCTGGCCAACTTCGTGGTGGGCTGTTCCCTGGTGCTTCCGGCCACTATTTTCTACCGGGCCAACAAGAGCAAGCACGGGGCGGTCATCGGACTGGTCATCGGCACAGCCTGTATGACCGTGTTCGGCAGCGCCTTCAATGCCGTTTACCTGCTGCCCAAGTTCGCCGAGCTGTACGGAATGCCCCTGGATACCATCGTGGCCATGGGCACGGCCATCAACGGCTCCATTCATAATGTGACCACCTTCGTGTTCTGGGCGGTGGCTCCGCTGAATCTTTTGAAGGGTGCGGTCATTTCCGTGCTGACCATGCTGCTTTACAAGCGGGTGGCCCGGCCCCTGTTCGCCGCAGGCGAAAAATAAAAATTTCCCGAAAAAACCAAGAACCGCTCCCTGAATATTCAGGGAGCGGTTTTTCACATTCTGGTTTTTTACTTTTTCTGATAGTAGCTGTCCAGCCACCAGAGTTCACTGTTGGAATTTTCTTCCACGGGGCGGCGGGTGCCGTCCGGGTAGACCACGGAGACCACGCCCGCTTCCCAGGTGTAACAGCCGCTGCATTCCCGCTCCTCGCCGGTCAGAAAGTTCCGGTAATAGCGGTGAATGACATCGGTGTCCTGGTCGTAGAGATACCGTTTCAGTGCGGTACGATACTGCCAAAGTTCCTCGGTATACTTATTTTCCTCCAGATAGGCCAGGGTCACGTCCGGCTGGCCCAGGACGTCGGAGAAAAATCCCTGGGGAGATTTTCCGCCCATCAGGTCCGGGGCCTCCCAGTATGTTTCCATTTCCTCCTGGGTGATCTGCCGGGTGACGGTCCAGGCAACGGCCACATTGGAGACGATGCTGAAAGTGACGCTTTCGGTATCGCCCGTCGGCAGGTCTTTTACCAGCAGGTCCAGACGGTTTTCCGGCACATAAAGCCGGTAAATGCCGTCAGTGTTTTCATCCAACCGGCCATAAAGAACAGGCAGTTTTCAAAATAGGCCGGTTGGGAAATCCGGGAGAAGGGGTCGGTGTAAAGGGCTTCCGGCGCAGCGCCCTCGGCGTAGGGCAGCTTCCAGAGGGTGCTTTGGTCCTCAGAGACGGCGGCGCAATACTCCGTGTTCGCTGGCCTGGCCTCGTACATTTTTTCTTCGCTGAGGGAGCGCAGATATTTGTTGTTTTTATCCAGCAATACCACACGGCCCAAATTGTCCGAGGGCAGGTCAAGACTGGCAAGCGTGCGCTCATACACCAGGGTATAAGATTCCTTGCTGTTGGGGCCATAAACTGCTTGCGTGTCCAGCCAAAGTTCCCCATAGGAGTCTTTTACGGGACAGGCGATCTCCTCGGAAAAGAAGGCTTCATAGGATTTTACCGGTTCCGTGGGGAGCGTTGTGGGGGCGGTGGCGGGAGGTGCGGTCGGCACCGTTGTGGGTGCAGTGGTAACGGATGGGGCGGGTTCGGTCCCGGCGGTGGTTTCCGTCGGTGCGGCCGCACAGCCGGAAAGCAGCAGCATGGCCAGGACCAGGGCAAACAGCTTTTTCATAGGGGAAACCTCCTTATTATTTCGTTCTGGGGTATGTTTACTTCTTCTGATAGTAGCTGTCCAGCCACCAGAGAAAGCCGGTTCCTATTTCTTCTTCGGGACGTCTGCTGCCGTCCGGGTAGTAGACTCTCGGGAATATATCCCAAGTGGGGTAGCCATAGGCTTCCCGGGTCTCGCCTGTGAGGAAATCCTCGTAATACCGGAAGATGGAGTATTTGCCCTGATCTCTGTAAAGCAGGCCATCCAATGCGCCCTGATACCGGTGCATCCACTCCCGGTAGGACACTTTCAGGTCTGCAACTTGAATGTCCGGATTTTGGGTCGCTTCCTGGCAGAATTCATGGGGTGTGGCTTGGTAGAAAAGGCCCGAGGCTTCCCAGTATTCTTCCATTTGTGCTTCGGTGATCTCATAGTAGATCTCCCAGGCAACGGCTACGTTGGAGACGACATCGAAATCTACGACCACGTCGCCGGTCAGGGGCGGAAGGTCCTTCACCAGCAGGTCCAGACGGCCCTCCGGCATATAGAGCCGGTAGATACCGTCGGTATTTTCATCCACACTGGCCATAAAGAACAGGCAATTTTCAAAGAAATAGGGGTGGGAGATTCGGGAGAAGGCATCTGTGTAGAGGACCTCCGGCTGGGTGTTTTCGGCGTATGGCAGCTTCCAGAGAATACGCAGGTCCTCAGAGAGGGCAACGCAGTACTCTGCCGTTGCGGGCTTGACTATGGACATTTTCTCATCGCTGAGGGCACGCACAAGATTGTTCTTTGCATCGAGCAGGACGACTTGGCCCAACAGTTCCGGGTCCAGCGGATATACTTCCAAGGAGAAATCGTCAACGCGTATGTAAGACAGATCATCGCTCGGTCCATATATCCGAACATTGCCAAAGAACAGTCGTCCGTCTTGCTCCTCCACCGGCCGCACGATCTCCTGGGAGAAGAAGGTGTCGTAAGGCACTGCCGGTTCCGTGGGAGCGGTGGTGGGGACCGTTGTCGGCTCGGTGGCGGGCTCCGTGGAGGGGGCGGTGGTTACGGATGGGGCGGGTTCGGTCCCGGCGGTGGTTTCCGCCGGAGCGGCCGCACAGCCGGAAAGCAGCAGCATGGCCAGGACCAGGGCAGACAGCTTTTTCATAGGGAAACCTCCTTAGAATTCAAATGCATCGATATTTATTCGATCATCTTCACCTATACAGTACCGGATTTCGATGACTTTGTCAATAAGATATTGCTATAACTAAAAAATCCTATGTTTTCGACAAAAAACCCGCCCGGATTTGGCAATTCTGCCGAATCCGGGCGGTCGAATTAGGATGATTTACCGGCGAGCGCCGGCGGCCAGGGACAGCAATGCGTCGGCGTTGGTATCCAGAAAGTTCCGGTAGCCGCAGAAGCCCTCTCCCGGGGCGCAGCAGACCTCCCGGCGCATCCGGGGGCATCCGCCGCCGCAGAAGGCTTTCCAGCGGCAATTCTCGCACAGACCGGGCATTTCCGTGGGGCGGCGAAGAAAATCGGTCATTTTTTCGCTGCCCAGCAATTCCGGCAGGGTTCTTTGGCATAAATTGCCCAGGGCATAGGTTTCTAAGCAGTAAAAGTCGCAGGGGTACACGCTGCCGTTGGCCTCCACCACGATTTGAGGGCTGCACTGGCCGCCCATGCCGCAGGTGCCGGAGGTCCCGTAGGCCAGCCGGTTCAGCACATCGTCAAAGAGCTTCACGCTGCGATACCGGCCCGCCCGGTAGTCCGCCAGCCACAAGGGAAAGAGTCCGTTGTAGAAGGCGGCGAACCGTCTGGGGGTCAGGGTATAGAGGCTTTCGCCCTCCAAGGGGGCCAGGCAGGGGGTGAACTGCACATATTCGATACCCAACTCGCCCAGCCGTTTCCAGACCTGCCGGGGGTGCCTGGCTACGGGGTTCGTGAGGGTGCAGAGCACGTTAAAAGAGACTCCGGCCTTTTGCAGATTGGCAATGGCCGCCTCCACCCGGCGGGCGGTGCCTTTGCCTGCAATATCGACTCTGGCTGCGTCATGGTATTCCGGCAGAAGGTCATAGGAAATGCCCACAAGAAAGTTGTGCTTTTTCAGAAAAGCGCACCATTCTTCATCCAGATGCAGCCCGTTGGTTTGGAGCGTGTACTGCAAGCGGATGTTTTTGGGCCACTGACCGGTCAGGTCTATGACCGTCCGGAAGAAGTCCAGCCCCGCCAGGGTGGGTTCGCCCCCCTGAAAGGCCAGGGTGACGGTGTCTCCCGGCTGGGCGCTTTTCCGGACGCTTCCCAGGCAGTCCCGGAGGGCCTCCGGACGCATTTTGCCGAAGGAAGCCGTTTCCCGCTGAGCGGCCTCGTCCCAGTAAAAGCAATACCGGCACCGCAGGTCGCACCCGGCGGAGGCGGGCTTCATCATGACGCAGAATTGACTCATTTTAACACTTCGCTTTCTCTCCCGGCATCGTATCTTCGTTGATCTGAATGGCGTGGTTGAAACATTTCTAATAATACTCGAAAATCAGGTCCTTGTAACCCGGATTGCCCCACAGGTTGTCGAACTCGTTGGGGTCGGTCTCCAGATCGTAGAACTCGCTGATGGGGTCGTTGTGGTGGACGATGCTCTTTGACGTCCATACCGGTTCCCGGCACAAAGGACGCTCCTGCACTGTGATTTCTTGGGTGAATTATAGCATAAGCCGGTGATAAAGTCAAAATCCCATCAAAAAATTCCGGGAGGGGAATGTTCTTCTCCCGGAATACCGGGTTGCGGGAGTTCCCTTTTCGGCAGTTTATCGGCACGGGCCTTGGCGTCCTCGCAGAGGCTGTCCAGAACCGGGTTGGGATCGAAGCCCTCCCACAGGGGGATACGTCTGCCCTTGGCAAGGGAAGCCTTGCCGCCCTTGATGTACGGGTCGTCGTCCTGGTGGTCAGTGTCGGCCACCGGAGAGAAATTTACGAAAACTGACGTTTTCCCTGTGTGCAGGGCATAAAAAGCCCAAAAGTCAAAAAAGAAACGCTGCATCTTTTCAGATGCAGCGTTTTTGCTGTGGTACACCGGAAGGGACTCGAACCCCCAACCCTCGGAACCGGAATCCGATGCTCTATCCATTGAGCCACCGGTGCATTTCCTAACAGCCCTAGTATTATAGCACCGGTTTTCCGATTTGTAAAGGGGGAATTTCAAAAATTTCCGAAGAAAGACGTTACTCCACGTTGGTCAGTAGGGAAATGAGCATTTCCACGCACTTTTCCATGTCCTCCACGGGGACATACTCGAAGCGGCCGTGGTAATTGTCGCCGCCGGTGCAGAGGTTGGGGCAGGGGAGACCTTCGTAGGAGAGCCGGGCTCCGTCGGTGCCGCCCCGGACCGGGGAGGTTCTGGCGTCCATGCCCACGGCCTCCATGGCCTTCATGGCCCGCTCGACAATATAGAAGCAGGGCTCGATCTTCTCCCGCATATTATAGTAGCTGTCCTTCACGGTCAGGCTGACGGTGCCTTCTCCGTACTTCCGGTTCAGGAAGTCGGCGGCAGCGGCCATGATCTCTTTTTTCTCCGTGAATTTGGCCATATCGTGGTCCCGGATGATGTAGCGCAGCCGGGCGTGTTCCACGCTGCCTTCCATGTCCGTCAGGTGAAGGAAGCCCTCGTAGCCCTCGGTATATTCGGGCTTCTGGGCAGCGGGCAGCAGGGACTGGAACTCCATGGCGATATGCTGGGCGTTGACCATCTTGCCCTTGGCGGAGCCGGGATGGATGTTCAGACCCTTGAAGTCCACGGTGGCACCGGCGGCGTTGAAGGTCTCGTACTCCATTTCGCCGATGAGGCCGCCGTCGCAGGTGTAGGCATAGTCGGCTCCGAAGCCGGGAATGTCGAATTTATCGGCCCCACGGCCGATCTCCTCGTCGGGGGTGAAGGCGATTTTCAGGGTGGCGTGCTTGATACGGGCGGTTTTCAGATACTCTGCGGCGGCCAGAATTTCGGCCACACCGGCCTTGTCGTCAGCGCCCAGCAGGGTGGTGCCGTCGGTGACGATCAGGTGCTTGCCGTGGTGCAGGGCCAGGGCCGGGTACTCGCTCTCCCGGAGATAAATGCCCTGTTCCTCGTTCAGGCAGATGTCGCTGCCGTCGAAGGGGACGATTTTTGCCTTGATGTTGGCACCGCTGGCGTCCGGGGCCGTGTCCATGTGGGCAATCAGGCCGATGGCGGGCAGGGCCGGGTCTCCGGGAATGGAGCCGTACACATAGCCGTTTTCGTCGATGCGGGCATCTTCAATGCCCATTTCCAGCATTTCCTTCACCAGCTGCTCCCCCAGCAGACGCTGCTTGGGGGTGGAGGGACAGGTTTCGGAAAATTCATCGGAGGTCGTCTCGTAGCTTACATAGCGCAGGAAGCGCTCCACAACAGATTCCATTGATTTTGCTCCTTTTGTCGGGATTTGGAAAGAGCCGCCGCAAAGGCGGCGGCTCAAAAATTTGCTATCTTACTTCTTGGCGGCGTTGACCAGCTCGGCGGTATCCTGAGCGATCATCAGCTCCTCGTTGGTGGGCACCACCCACACCTGGACCTTGGAGTCGGGGGTGGAGATGACCATTTCCTTGCCCCGGCACTTGTTCAGCTCCGGGTCCAGCTTCACGCCCATGAAGCCCAGGTAGTCGCAGACCATGGCCCGGACCAGACCGTCGTTCTCGCCCACACCGGCGGTGAAGGTCAGCACGTCGATGCCGTTCAGAGCGGCAGTGTAAGCGCCCACGTACTTGGCCACTTCGTAAGCGAACTTCTCCAGAGCCAGCTTGCAGTCCTCGTTGCCCTTGTCGGCGCCGTCGCCCAGGTCACGGAAGTCGGAGGACACGCCGGACATGGCCAGCATACCGGACTTCTTGTTCAGCATGGTCAGGCAGTCGTCCACGCTCATACCATACTTATTGCAGATGAACTGCACCACGCAGGGATCGATGTCGCCGGAGCGGGTACCCATAGGCACACCGGCCAGAGGGCTCAGGCCCATGGAGGTGTCCATGCACTTGCCGTCCTTGATGGCGGACAGGGAGGAACCGTTGCCCAGATGGCAGTTCACCATCTTGAAGTCCTTCTTGCCGACCAGCTCGGCGGTCCGCTTGGCCACATACTTGTGGGAAGTGCCGTGGAAGCCGTAGCGGCGGATGTCGTCATTCTCGTAGTATTCCTTGGGAATGGCGTAGCGGTAAGCCTTGGGGGGCATGGTCATGTGGAAGGCGGTGTCGAACACGGCCACCTGGGGGGTGTTGGGCATGACCGCCTGGCAGGCCCGGATGCCCATCAGGTTGGCGGGGTTGTGGAGGGGTCCCAGGGGGATGCAGTCCTCGATGGCCTTGATGCAGGCATCGTCGATGATGCAGGAGTCGGAGAATTTCATGCCGCCGTGCAGGACCCGATGGCCCACGGCGTCGATTTCGTCCACGGACTTGATGACGCCGTCCACGGGGTCAACGAGAATGTCCAGAACGGCCGCAATGGCCTCGGAATGGGTGGGCATGGGGATGTCCTTGACGACCTTCTTGTCACCGACCTTGTGGGTCAGGCGGCCGTCGATGTAAATACGCTCACACAGGCCCTTGGCGGACACGGCCCCGGTCTCCGGGTCCATGAGCTGATACTTCAGGGAAGAACTGCCGGCGTTGATGATCAGAACGTTCATTTTGGAATTGCTCCTTCTAAAATTTTAGTTTTCATTTTTTGCCGTTTGTGGTAAGATAGCCATAGCTGCTGTTATTTTAACCCATTGCGACGGATTTCTCAACCCCTGCGGCGAAATTTTTTCAAAAAGGCGGGATATTTATGGCCGTTACCGGCATCCTCTGCGAATACAACCCCTTTCACAAGGGCCACGCCAAGCAAATCCGGTACTTAAAGGACCGGGGGGACACGGTGGTGTGCCTGATGAGCGGGGATTACGTCCAGCGGGGCGAACCGGCGCTGCTGGACAAGTCCCTGCGGGCAAAAGCGGCTTTGGAGGCCGGGGCGGACCTGGTGCTGGAATTGCCGGTGCAGGTGTCTCTGTCCTCGGCGGAGGGCTTCGCCGCCGGAGGGGTGGGCATTCTCTCCATACTGTGCGACACCCTGTGCTTTGGGGCGGAGCATCCAAAAGCCACGGACTTTTTTGCCACGGCGGAGGCGCTGCTGTCCAACCGGTTCTCGTTTTTCCTGCGGGAGGAACTGGCGGCGGGGGTATCTTTCCCCAGAGCCAGGCAGGCGGCTTTGGAGCGGATGGGCATGGAGTCCGGGCTGCTGGTTTCCCCCAATGACATTCTGGGCGTGGAGTACGCCAAGGCCATTCTGGCCGGGGGAAAGCGGATGAAGCTGGAGCCGATTTTCCGGGGCGGGGATTATCACGCCGATGCGGCGGACCCCGAGGACCCCTCGGCTACGGCCCTGCGGAAACTATTCCGGGAGGGTGGCGACTGGATGCCTTATGTGCCGAATCCGGAGATTTTTCGCGGTGCAGCCCTGCATACGTTGGATGCCGGGGAGCGGGCGGTGTTGGCAAAATTAAGAAGCATGGACGAGGCGGAATTTGAAGCCCTGCCCTATGGCTCGGAAGGGCTGTGGCGGAAGTTCCAGACCGCCTGTGAGCAGGAGCGGGCCATCGAGGACATTCTGGAAGCCACAAAATCCAAGCGCTACACCCGGACCCGGCTGAATCGGATGCTGCTGTGCGCCTTCTTAGGGCTGACGGATCGGGATATGAAGCAGGCTGCCCCCTATGTGCGGCTGCTGGGCCTCAGCGAGGAGGGGGGACGGCTGCTGCGGGAGCGGAAAAACAGCTTCATCGTCAACGCCGGGGAGCGGAAGCGCTGCCCCTACGAAGAACGGGAGCGGAAACTGTCCGCCCTCTACGGGCTTTTCGCCCTGGATGCCCCGGAGGAGCCGGTTCGGCCGGGCCGGGTGGTCTTTCCCGGCGGTTTTCCCTCTGTACAGGGACAAAAAGATGTGCTATAATGACAGAATCCTTTAAGAAGGGAGCAATTCCGATGATCGAATCCAAAGCAATGGCCTATGTGAATATGTTCGGCGTACTGGGTGCGCTGGAAAATCTCTGCGTCATGGATAAACCCGCCAAGAAAATTCTGGCGGGACTGAAAAACCCCGTCTCTCTGTGCTTCTCCGTGAAGGGCGGCCCCTGCGCCACCTTCCACTTTACCGCCTCCGGCTGCCGGATGGCGGAGGGGGACGAAAGCTGCACCTGCAAGATGGTGTTCCCCGGCCCGGAGGCCTTCAATGCCCTCATTGACAAGTCCAAACCCGGCATTCCCACCAAGAATCCCGTGCAGGTCCTGTCCTTCCTGATGGGTCCCTTCACGGCTCTGACCAACCGGCTCACCGAGCTGCTGCGGCCTGATGAAAAGGCTTTGAAGGACCCGGCATTCTTTGAAGAAAGCACCATTCTGACCATGTACACCATCGCCGGAGCCATTTCCGCCCTGGCCAACACGGACCCCATTTCCCGTATTTCTGCCGAGAACACCGTGGACGGAGAGGTGCAGTTGGGCATTGCCGATAAAGTGGCCGTGACCATTGCCGTCCGGAACCATCATTTCACCACCATCAAGGCCCCGTCTCGGAATCCCCGGGCCACCATGGAGTTCGCCAGCGTGGCCCTGGCCCACGACCTGTTCAGCGGCACCGCTGCCACCATGAACGAAATGTGCAAGGGCAACATCCGTCTGCGGGGCATGATCTCCATGGTGGACAACATCAACCGGATCTTGGACCGGGTGGGCAAGTACCTGGCGTAAGGAGGCAATTATGAGCAAGTATCCTGAATATGTACATACCAAAAGCCGGGAATGGTTCGACCGGGCACTGAACGTGATTCCCTCCGGCATTTACGGCCATCTTGGCCCCACGGAGGGCCTGTTCCTGCCCCTGGAAAAGTGGCCCCTGATTTCCTCCAAGGCCAAGGGGACCTATTTCTGGGACATGGACGGCAACAAATACTTAGACCTGATGTGCGCCTACGGTCCCAATGTGCTGGGCTATGGGGACCCGGACGTGGACCGGGCCGCCATGGAGCAGATGCTTTCCGGCAACTGTACCACCGCTCCCTCCTATAAAATGGTAGAGTGTGCGGAAATGCTGGTGGACACCGTGGCCTGCGCCGACTGGGCCTTCTTCATGAAGAACGGCACCGACGCCACCACCTTCGGCATCCTGACCGCCCGTGCGGCTACGGGCCGGAAAAAGACCCTGTTTCTGAAGGGGTATTACCACGGCAATCAGCCCTGGGCCATGAAGGCTGACTACCCCGGCATCCTGCCGGAGGAAGTGGCCAACAATATCATTGTTCCCTGGTTCGACCTGGACGCTCTGGAAAAGGCCTGGACGGAAAACAAGGGGGACATTGCGGCCCTGATCGCCCAGCCCTATGACCACGGCAACTTTGCCGACAACCGGGTAGCCACCAAGGAATATTGGGCCGCTGTGCGGAAATTCTGCACCAAGCACGGCATCGTCCTCATCGTGGACGACGTGCGGGCGGGCTTCCGGCTGGACCTGGCGGGCAGCGACCATTTCTACGGCTTCGAGGCGGATATTATCTGCTTCTGCAAGGCCCTGGCCAACGGCTATAATATGTCCGCCGCCTGCGGCAAGGAATCCCTCCGCTCCGCCGCCTCCAGCCTGAGCTTTACCGGCTCCTACTGGATGAGCGCCGTACCCTTTGCCGCCTGCATGGCCTGTATCGGCAAGATGAAGGCTCTGGATACGCCCAAGCTGTTCCGGGAGACCGGCAAGAAAATTACGGACGGCTTCCAGGCTGCCGCCAAGGCCCACGGCTTTGACCTGGTGGTCTCCGGCGAACCGGCCCTCTTTTATCTGCGTATCGCCAATGACGACAGCCTGATGCTCCATCAGGAATGGGTGGCGGAGTGCGTCAGCCGGGGCCTGTTCATCACCAGCCACCACAATCACTTCATCAACGCCGCCATTACCGACGCCGATATTGCTCTGGCGGCGGATATTGCCGACGATGCCTTCTCCGTGGTGGCGGAAAATCACCCGGACTTGGGCTTTACAAAATGATAAAGGAGTACGACCATGACCGAATTCCGTTATGATACGCAGCTGCTTATTGAAGGGCATGACCTGGACGAGGACGCCATCAACGACTACTTCCGCAGCCATTTCAAGGGCGACTGCCTGCTGGCGGTGGGGGACGAGGACCTCATCAAAATTCATTTCCATACCAATGAACCCTGGAAGGTGCTGGAATATTGCGCCTCTCTGGGCGAGATCTTCGACATCGTTGTGGAGGATATGGACCGCCAGTCCCGGGGCTTGAAGGGATAATATTTTTACCGCATGACCGGGCCGTCATGCGGTAAAATTTTTGTACAGACACTTCAAGAAATGAAAAAATCTATTGCGTATTTTGTGGAAATATGTTAGACTGATGTCAGAGACCCGGAAGAAACCGGAAAGTAGGAAAACCAACTTCGGATAGCCTGCTAAGAGTAGGCGGAAAGGCGGAAAACAGTATGAAAAAACGTGTGTTGACGATGCTGCTGGCGCTGATCTTGGTGCTTGCGGCGCTGCCTGTGGCAAGTCTGGCCGCAGAACCGGAAACCGAACCCCCGGAACTGGTGGGCAATATGGCCATCCAGGACGGCGGGACCTACTACCTGAGCATGGTGGTGGCCGTAGCGGACGAGGACGAGGACCTGACGAAAGTCACCCTGAACGGCGAGGATGTAGAGATCGATGACCCCTACAGCGTGGCCCTGCGGCTGGAAGGCAACAAGGAAGCCACTTATAAAATCCACGCCGAGGACCAGGCGGGCAACGTGCTGGATGCCACGCTGTACATGAAGCCCCTGAGCGCCCTGCTGGTGGGGCTGGACGGTGTGACCGAGGAAAATGTGAAATCCTCCCATCTGGAAGCCATCCGGACGGCGGAGCAGGCCCTTCTGGACCAGGCGGGCCTCTTTGAAGAAGATTTCTGCCCACAGTCCGAAATGGACGAGCTGCTGGCGCTGGTGAAGCAGTGCAGAGCGCTGGAAAAGAAAATTTATGAGGTAGAAGCGGCGGCGGACAAGCTGGCTCAGGACATGGATGCCCTGCCTGACCCCACCAAGGACAGCCGGGAACAGTATGCAGCGGTGCTGGCCCAGACCCAGGCACTGCTGGACGGCAATAACCTGACCGACGAGGAGCGTGAGGCTCTGGAGGAACTTCGGGATGCGCTGGCAACTGCGGTCAGCGACCTGGATGCGGTGCAGGATGTGCTGGCCCAGGCCCGTGTGACTGCTGCCAAGGACCCCAAGGCTGTGACGGCTGACGATCTGGACGAGCTGAAAGCCGTGGAATACAACCTGGGCATCATTTTGCGGACCACATATCTGACCGACGCCGAGCGGGAGGAAGCGGCTTCTCTGCTGGAAAAGGTCACGGAGTTGCGGAAGCTGGCCGAGAAGGCTGCGGAGGACAACAAGCCCACCGAGCCCAAGCCCACGGAACCCACCAAGCCCGTTGACCCCACCAACCCTGCCACCGGCGACGGGATGAACGTGGCCCTGAATGTGGCACTGTGCCTGGCCGCAGCCATCGGTATGGCCGGAATGGCAATCACCCGTAAAAAGTTCTAAAAATTCAGGAAAAGCTGCCGGCGGTTCTCTGTCGGCAGCTTTTTCTGCCTTGAACTTGTAAGTCAGGGCTTTACCGATTCCGGCGGTAACCCGCTTCGTTCTTGTATTCCGGGTGATTCCGGTCCCTGTAAATGGCATAGTCGCACCGGCCAATGTTGGTGTAGATGGTTTGCACCAGCCTGGCGTGAATCAACTCCATGGCGGTATCACCCGGGGCGCACAGGGCGGGCATGACCTCCGGAAGGTCATGCTTTTGGGCGAATTCTGGCACGGGGCAGTGGGTGAATTTGCAGCAATTGGACTTTTGAATGTGGGCTTTTGTGTATATAAGTGCCGGAAACTGCGGAATAGCGAGAAAAAATAACGAAAACGGGTATCCGGGATGATCTCGGATACCCGCATTTTTATCGGAGCAGAGGCTGAATTTGTTTCCCTTCCATGGCGGCGGACAGAGCCTGGGGCAGCTTTTCAAAATGGGCCACCATGCTGGCGGGCTTTTTCTCCGGATCGTCCTGGCCGAAGGGGACAAAATAATAGTGCTTCCGGGCCAGCAGTCGCCCGATGTTCTCCGCCCCGGCCCCCAGGGCGTCGTTGGTGGACACGGCCAGCAGAATGGGCCGCCCGTTGCGCAGATGGCTTTTGGCCGCCATGGTCACGGGGCCGTCGGCAATGCCGTGGGCCAGCTTGGAAAGGGTGTTGCCGGTGCAGGGGGCGATGACCAGAACGTCCAGCAGCTTTTTTGGGCCGATGGGCTCTGCCTCGGGGATGACGGTCAGCACCGGCCTGCCGCAAATGGCCTCGGCCCTGCGAAGATGTTCTTCCGCCGTGCCGAAACGGCTATTGAGCGTGGCGGCGGAATGGGAAAAAATGGGAATGACGGTGTGTTCTTTGGCCAGGGCCTCCATTACGGGGAAAACCCTGGAAAAGGTGCAGAAGGAGCCGCACATGGCAAAGCCAATGGTCATAACGTTCCCTCCTTCCCTTGAAGCCGGATGGCTGTCAGGGCCATGAGCCGTCCGGCACTTTCCGGGGCGTCTTTTCCGGGCAGCCCCCGGAGGGAAACGGCGTGGACCATGCCGGGGACAGAAGCCAGGTCCAGCTTCACGCAGTCCGGCCGGGTGAAGCCGTCGGCGGTCTCGTCCAGGACCAGTTCCGGGGCGGTGTTCAGGATGGCCCGGAAGCCCGCCAGATTGCTGCCCAAAGCAGCCGTGTCCATGGCCTGATAGCCCAGGGCATGGAGCAGCCCCCGGTTGGTTTCCCACCGGCTTGCCACGGTGACGCTGGCCCCGCAGTTTTTCAGCAGCGCAGCCAGACATTTCCCGATGCGCCCCCAGCCGATGACCAGCACTGGACACTCCGGCAGAATCGAATTCAGCCGGGGAAGTAATTCGGAAAGAGCGCAGTGGGCGGTGATCTTGGCGTTTTCGGCAAGAAAATAGGGGTCCTCCAGGAAATCAATTTTCCGCACCCCGGCGAGAGTATCCAATTTTCCACCCATCACCACCGCATCCTCCGGAATGCCCTCCGGCAGCGCTTTCGGGGCCATGCCAAGCAGCACATGGGAGGCGTACCGGCCTTCGCTGACAATTGGCATTCCACGCCGCAGGAGATATTCCCGTGCGTAGGCCAGGGTGGGCGTGTTTTCGGGTATGTAAAATCGATTCTGCATCAAAGATGTTCCTCCTTTCACGCCAGAATATGCCGTTTGCCTTACACTGGTGCTTGATTTTCCCGTAGGTTCCTGTATAATAAATAGAAAGAGGTGACGGTTATGCAAAGACTTGGCTTTATACATGATATGATGGACGTGAAGGTGCTGCTGCTGCTGGTTTTGTCCCGGTGCAACTATCCGGTCAGCACCCAGGAGGCCTATGAGTTGTGCTATCAGGACGACTGCCTCAGCTATTTTGATGTGTGTACCGCCTTGCCGGAAATGGTGAAGTCGGGCCATATCCGTCAGGTGGAGGGCGAAAAGTACGAGATCACCGACAAGGGCCGGGAGACCGCAGGCCTGACCGAGGACTCCATCGCCTTTACGGTCCGCCAGCGGGCGGAAAACGCCGTAGCGGCTTTCAACCGGAAAATGCGCCGGAGCAGCTTCGTCAAGACCAGCGTTACGGCCCGGGAGGGCGGAGATTATTCCGTGCTGCTGGAGTTGGACGACGAAATGGGCAGCCTGATGAAGCTGGAACTGCTGGCCCCGGATCAGCGCCAGGGGGAGCGGCTGGCGAAGCTGTTCGAGAAAAAGGCGGAAGAAATCTACAATCTGACTATGACGGAACTGCTGGACGACGAGGACGACGGCTGAGATACGCCTGTGCGCCGGTGAACGCCTATTCAAAAATTATTTACAAAACGGCAAGGGAAAACCCCTTGCCGTTTTGTCGAAATTGGGGTATAGTGTAAGTACACCGAAGAACGGTGAAACGAAAGGAGCTGCCGCATATGAAATTTCAGTACAGTGAGAAGAAAGTCCGCTTGCCGGAAAACGTCCATGCTTATGCCGAGAAGAAGGTCATGAAGCTGGCTCGGTTCTTTGAGGAGGATGCGGAAGCACTGATCGTATTTTCTGTGGAGAAGAACCGGAACAATGTGGAGTTGACCGTCCATGGGGCGGGCACCTGGTTCCGGGCCAGCGAAAGCACTTCCGATATGTTCGCTTCCATTGACGCCGCCGTTGGCACCATCGAGGGCCAGATTCGTAAGAACAAGACCCGCCTGGCCCGCCGCCTCCGTCAGGATGCCTTCGCCCGTACGGCGGAGGAGACTTCCTTCGTGGCCGACGAGCCGGAGGAGGAACTGACCATTGTCCGGGCCAAAAAGTTCTATATGCGTCCCATGACCAGAGAAGAGGCCATCCTGCAGATGAACCTGCTGGAGCACAGCTTCTTCGCCTTCCGGGACCAGGATAACGGCGGCAGCTTTGCCGTTGTGTATAAGCGCAACGACGGCGGCTACGGCCTCATCGACGATACGGAATAAGTCAAAAACGGGGTGGTAAAATTGATTTTACCACCCCGAAATTCAAATTCAGGGAAGGGGCGATGCTATGAAGAAAATCCCGGCGGTGCTGCTGACATTCATGATGCTGGCGGTCCTATGCGCCGGGTGTGCTTCGGAAAAAGACGAAAAAGCCAAACAGATAGACACCCCCTATGTGTACCCGATTCAGCCGGGCACGGAGGAATGGGCAAAGCTGGATTCTTTGGATGCGAAGATCGCCGTTTGCAAAGTAGACCCGGAACTGATGAATTCCATGACCACGGAGGCCCTGCTGGAAACGGTTCTGGATTACCCGCTTTTGCCTAATATTTATGCGTTTAGTTCGGCTGAGATCGGGATTGGGTCGGGGTCAGGGTATTTTGAAGGCCTGCAGATGCTTCACGACCGGGAGGATGCCGCCGAGTGCATCCAGAAGGCCATAGACACCGGGACCGATGACCCGCTGCGGATGCAGTACCTGCAAACCCTTGCGTCCTATGTGCGGAGGAGACTTGGGGCCCCGGATTTTTGAAGCGATAACAAACAGCGGTCGGCGTCGAAAGACGCCGACTACATTTTTTCGAAAAAACATGAAAAAGGGGGTTGACAAAAGTGGGGAAGGGGGTGTATTATGTGCAAGCGCTTTGGGGCGCAGGACCTGAACAAGTGAAAAAGTTGGTAATCGGAAGCGGGAAAGAGCGGAAAGCATCGAGACCTGCGGAAGAAAATCAAA
>QWCN01002844.1_pt1 | contig 21576 bp, 24 predicted proteins | sample 1972711 | NCBI WGS metagenome assembly QWCN01 (sample SAMN09866707, study PRJNA288562) | Human gut metagenome isolate term1_stool, whole genome shotgun sequencing... | isolation source: gut | host: Homo sapiens | place: USA: California
CCTTGAAATTTCAATTTTATTGACTATATAAAAGGAGTAAACGGAAAAATGAAAGAAAAATTGCAATCTATATATAATGCTCTTAACACTATTCAAGTAAGCGGCAAACAGAATTGCGCTATTGTCGCTGGTGTTATGAATGTTATTGAAGAACTGTTTGTCGAATGCGACAACTACCAACTAAAGGAGCCAGACTTGAAAGAAGGAGAATACAATGGCTAATGGCGTATTCTGTATAGAAGTTAATCAGCTAGGTGAATTTGCCATGATTGCTGGCGACTCTGAAACGCTTGAATTTTCTTATTTCTATAAGGACGGAACTCCTTTGGATTTGAGCAGTTCAACAGCGCGTTGGAGACTGTGTTATGTAGGGCAACCCGACGTAGCCGTTTTAGATTTGCCGGGAGAAATATTCGGTGGTAATAACTTCGTTGTAAAACTTAGCAGTTCAAATACTGAAAACCTGTCTGGTAAATTCATACAACAGCCTGTTCTTGTAGACTACAAAGGCGACGAGTATGTATATCAGCAGGGCGTTATCACAATTATTCCAAAAATCAGAGCATGAAAGTAAATATTTCACAGTATATGGGCTAGTATTGCTCTAGCCCATATACTATAACCTATAAATAAACTAAGGAGTGATTTCTTTGGCTATTACAACTTATCAGGCCAATAGACTCAATGACTATCTGTTTGGCTCTACATCGTTTACGCCGAACGGTACGTATTATATTGGGCTTTCTACTACTGCTATAAATGCGGCTGGTACTGGTGTTACAGAGCCGACTGGTGGCGGATACCAGAGAGTAGCAGTCACAAATAACAAAACAAACTTCACAGATTCTACTGGCGGTATCGTACAGAATAAGGTACAGTTTGAGTTCCCAGAAAGCACAACGGCGTGGGGAACTATCACACATGTATTTATTGCTGATTCAGCTACAACAGGCGGTGGCAACATACTTTATTACGATGCTTTGACTACTCCTAGAACGGTTCAGACAGCTACGATTCTTTTGTTTGCTATTAACTCAATGAAGATTCAGCTTGTGTAATTCTAGAACGGAGGCGATTTAATGAAGCCGTTCAAAATATATGCCAATGCCAAGCGTTCATTCACAATAATAGCAGCTACGTTTCCTAGACTGGTAACTTTGCTGTTCAACAACATCAACACAATAAAGATTATATCTTCTTTGAAAGCTAAGTTGCTGTCAAAGGTTACTATTAAGACACAATATTTGTTTTCAGTAGTAGCTAATCGTGTCAAACTTAGAATGTTAATGGCAAACAATGTTGCCCCGATAAAAACCAATTTAATTGTCTCTTTCAAGTCGATAGTATCAAATCTCATTACTATTACTATGACAAGCAATATTATAGCGAGTATGAAAATGCTTGTCAAAGCTACCACAACTATACCAGTAATGTTGAAAATAACAGCACAGCCATTGGTTGGCAGATTTAGATTGCTTGGTGAACTAGACCCAAAAACGCTTGGCGAGATGGACGGTAGTACGCTTGGAGACTTGGATTTTATTACGTCATAATAATTATACTTATAAGCCGCACCTTGTTATTGCCACGAACAAAGGCGACATGGTAAAGAAATAGAAAAGGAGTGGTACAATGGCTACAACGCCAAATTATAGCTTTTCAGTGTATAGCAGCACTGACACTGATGTAAGGTTCTTGGATTTCCGTGTTGCCACCGCTGGCAGTCAGAGTACAAGTAACTTTTATGTTATAGATACTGTGCTTAAACAACATTCTGATGCTATTGATAGCATAAATGCTACACCATCAGCATTTGTTGTAAAAGGTACATATTCTTCTGGTTCGTTATATACTGCTAGTGTAGCGAACTATCCCGGATATAAAAACGAACAGCTTATTGTTCTTTCGTTAAATCAAAAGAACACTGGTGCTGTACAAATCAATATTAACGGAACCACAAATAAAGATGTTATGAAATATGGTTCTGATGGTGTGCTTAAAGCAGTAGAGGCTGGCGACTTTGTTGCCAATAGCCCTGTGTTGTGCTTATATGACGGCACACGATTCGTTGTTATTGGAATTACCAGTGCTTCTTCCATTACTGTAACAGGCGAAGCTGGCGATATCCTGCAAATAGCTAACGATGGCACGATTGAAAGTTCTGGTAAAAAGGCTGCACAACCCAATGGTATTGCTACGCTTGATGAAAATGGTAACGTTGTACAGGTGGCTAATATGGCAAATAGTGCCGCCGCTGTGTATAGCGGAGAACCTGTGACGGTTGAATACGCTGGCGAGAACCGTATTGGTTCGATTACTGCTTATGGTAACAATTCTCAAACTTCTGGTACAACCACAGAACCGGTGTTTCTACCGGGTATAGATAGAACTGTTATATTTGAGCGCTCACCTGCAAATTTGGCGTGTCCAAATGAGGCCGAGTATAATGGTGTATCAGTCATTACTAATGCTGACGGCAGCGTAACGGCCAGAGGCACAGCCACAAAGGATACATGGCCAGTATTAGTTAGAATAAATATCCCATCGTCTATTATTTCAGGAGACGTTACAATAAGTTTGAGTTCCCCGGCATCCGTTAAAATGAAGTTTCAAAGTATGACACCAGATGGTAGAAAAGAAACTTATGATTTAAGTGCAGGCAATACCAGTGTAACTATAAAAATTAAAAGCGGTTATACTGGCATGCATATATTTTTGTATCTTTCTTCTGGAGCTACAATAGATGAAACATTTTTTATCATGATTGCTCAAGGCACAGAGGCAAAGGCGTTTAGCCCATATGTGGCACCGAGTATAACACAATTGCCCATACCTCGTGAGTTACATAGAATTGGCGATGCTACTGATAAGTGTATCACACGAGTTAAAAGTATTTATGATAGTAAAGTTACTCTTAACGGTAATGCTAGCGAAAGTTGGATGTTGGCAAACGGAGTATTCTATTATGAATATGCCTTTATAAATAACGCCCTTAGAGCGGGAGCGTGTGATAGATATAAATTTATTATAGGGAATAATGGAACTACTGATATTAAAACCGATAAAACATTTGGCTTTTATACAGGTGCTCCGTCAAGAATTATGGTTCGAGACAACAGTTATGATACGGTTGAAGAATTTAAGTCTTATTTGGCGTCGAATCCCCTCACCATCTACTATCAGTCTACCGCCTACGACGGCACCAACGGGCTGGACGTGTGCTTGACGGAGTATCAGAACGATTTTGTGGAGCTGGACGGGACGGAGGCTTCACATATTTTCGAGGGCATGTTTTATCTCGATTATAGCGCCGCATGGCCAACGCCTGCGAATCGAGTCAATGGTGTGTGTTCTCATTATCCATATGGGGCATATGGCAAAGGAAAAATCGGGCTTACTGATAACGGTGCGGCAGTAGTATATAACCCAAACGGCGATTATACCGGCGACGAAGGCGGTCTGGCGAACTGGAAAGCCTACCTCGCCGCACAAAAAGCCGCAGGAACTCCGGTCCAAGTCGCCTATCAGCTCGCTACGCCAGAAGTGTGCGCCACAGACCCTGTTGACTTCGACAACACAGCCGGTCCGCTCACCGTTGTAACAGGCGGACAAGTTGAAGTCAAAATGACAGATTTTGTAACCGATAGAACACCAGCATTTCTCAATAAACTTGACAAAACTGGCGACGGCTCTGATGTTACTGTTACTTTTACAGAGGCTGCTGCCGATACTGACATAGCTTCTGGCGATAAATTGTCTATTTTATTTGGCAAAATACTCAAACGATTCACAAATATACTTAACGGAACCACCAAGGTTGGGTATGCCACTAAAGCTGACACAGATAATCTTGGTAATCAAATAACAGGGACATACGCGAACTCTTTGGGCGTTGCCAACAATACAATTGTTCTAAAGAATAAAATTGGTGAAAATCTTTCGACAATAACTGTTCCTTATGCTAATAGTGCGGGAAATGTAGCAACGTCAATTAAAGAGATGGGTATAGCAGTACAAACTGCTTCTCCATATGCTTGGTTTCTTAACTACACCGGAAGCGGGAACAAAGACGGCGCGAGAAAGTATTACGCCTCTGTATATGCTGATAATGCCACATATTCTACCAGTGCTGGAAGCTCAAATAATATCGTTATTTACAATAACAACTGGTCGGGGACAGATGGTTCTATAAGCGCTGTTTACGCTAATGCAGAGAAAACATACGTTAACCTTTCATCTTCTAATGCTGCCGGAACCGCATGGCCAAATATTTCGGTTCAAAGAATAAACGGTCACGCACTGAACATGGCTCTTAATGGAACCAGTTTATCAATTACATGGTAAGGATGTGTTATTATGGCTTTAAGTTTTAATGGCACAAATATCCCTTCTTCTGGCAATGTTATATTTAATGGAACATATTGCAAAACTGTGTCATGTAACAACGTTGAGGTTTGGAAGAAAGAGTACACTGTATATCCCGGCGCTCCTGTTGCCAATACACAGAACCTTGGATACGCCGCATACTTTACGGTTACAAACAGCGGTACAGATATCAAGGTTGATGCATTCGGCGGCACAGAACGAGGATATGGGCGTGTTATGCTTGGTGGGTTCAGCACAATAGGATATTCACAGATATATTTTGCTAATCTAAGAGCATATATTACAAACAGTTTTTCCCATATTAAAGTAGCATTGAGTGATATAAACGGGAATGTTGTTCAACAGCTTATTTATTCCGAAGCAAACGGATTCGACGCAACATATACCGCAAGCACTAAATTCAATATAAACTCCCCAAATGGGAATTATTATTTGATGTTAGAGGTTGAATCTGGCGCTACTCACTTGGGTAAAAACGCAACAATATTAATGAACGGTTGTTATCTGGTTTAAAGGAGAGACAATTATGATAAAAGTAACACTTAAAAATGGCAAAGAATATGAGGTTCTTGAACCTACTACGGTATATCCAAGCGGCTTGCCGAATATTCGTAGCAAAATGGAAATTTACATTGATGAAAGCGCAATGACATTAGAAGCTCTCGAAAAGGTGTTTTCGGACGAGTCCGCAACGGATGAACTCCGCATCACCAAAACAGGAGACGGCGGCGATGTCGCTTATGAGTGTTTATATCGTCACTATTGCATTGTGACTAGTATTGGTAAGAAACTCGTTTCAACTACAAGTCACGAAACAGGAGAAACCACAGAAGTAATATGTCTGTATGTTACTCTGGAACAGAGGACATATGTTGAGCAGAAACTGTATGAAATGGGTGTCTCCTAAATGACATATAGAAAGGATGCCTAGCTATGTTGAATGAAATTTTAAACGCTGTATTAGATAGCTTAGTAATGGTATCATCTTTTGGAATCTTTATGTTGTTTTGTGCTTTTTCCAATAGTATCTTAGGTTCGGTTATCGCGTCTAAGACAAATGAGTTCCAGTGGAAAGCACTTCTTACTGGCGTTGTTAGGAATATCGGCGTTGTTCTCGGCGTCGATATTCTTGCCGCTGGGCTTTCTGGAATTACAAAACTCATAGAAATATACAATGTTGCTCCACAATATTCTGAGAGTATACAAGGTGTTAGCGTATTAGCCATAGTAGCAATCATTATCACATTGTCATATACAGTTTACGGGAAACAGGCTCTTGATAAAATCAAAAGTCTTGGTAATTTGAAAGACGAAGATATAGTCGTGATTGACAAAGCCGAGGGCTGGGAACAGAGAGGGACGTGACTTATGCTTAGTTTTTCTGTAAACAAACAAAGACTTACTAGAAATGATTGTCAAAAGGTAGTTGGGGGTTCATATAATTATTTATATGCTACGTTTGACTTTTCATACGATTGGGAAGAAGTAGCACAGAACGCCGTATTCAATAATACGGCTAAGGACAAAAACTTTACAGTTCCAATTGTTGGCAATGTGTGTTTGGTTCCATGGGAGGTTATTACTTCTCCTAATTTCACAGTATCATTGTATGGGTTTACAGATACTAAGCGAATTACGACAAATGAAGTAATGGTTCCGGTTAAACCAGCACCATATAACGCCGATAATATTCCAACTCCTCCGCCTACACCAACCGACTATGAAGCATACGTCAAACTTGTAAATGAATATAAAGAACAAGCCGATGCTCAATATCAAGAGCTGAAAGATACAAAGACCGAAACAATTACAAAAGAGACTGCTATTGAGTTCCCAAACATAGGAAGCGAAAAGAATATATATATCGAAACTTCTACAAATAGGACTTATAGATGGTCAGATACCGATTTAAAGTATTATTGTGTAGGCTCTGATTATAGTGAGATAGATATTATATCAGGAGGGAAAGCTCGTGGCTAATACAACATTAGATGTAAAAATTCAAATAAGAAATGATACTAAAAATAACTGGACTACACAAAACCCCGTTCTTTTAAAGGGTGAAATGGGTGTAGAAACAGATACTAGAAAATTTAAATTCGGTGACGGAGTAAGCGATTGGAAAACGCTTGAATATGCGAGCGCTACTGGCGCAATTATTATGAATAAGGCTCCGACACCTACGGATTCTGGATATGATGTTGGCGCAATGTGGGTTGATACAGCCGCCAATAAAGCATATCTGTTATTCAATAACACAGCAAATCAGGCTGTATGGAAACAGGTTGTCACCCCTGATGATTTGAGCGACCTTGGCGCTGGCGACATGTTGAAGTCGCAGTTTGCCAACAATCCAAAAGCCGAACAGGGGTATGTAAACGCGGCTATCGTCGCTGATACGGCAAACGCTACAAAAGGAACGCTTACTGCAGGCTCTAAGACATTTAATGGCTCTGCCGATGTTACGGTTACAGCAGATGATTTAGGTGCTCTTACAGCCGTTCCTAGTGAATATGTAAAGAACACTGATTATGGCACAGCAGAAACTGGCGGTGTTGTTAAGTCTACTGCCAAGGGTACAGATACAGTAACAATCGGTGCTGACGGCACAATGACAATCGGTAAGGCATCAGAGGCTGTGGCGGCTGATACTGCTACCACATTGGCTACTGGACGTACAATTTCTGTTGCTGGTGATGCTACTGGTACATCTCCTGTGTTTGACGGTAGTGCTAACGTAACAATTCCTCTTGTGCTTGCTAACAGCGGTGTTGTAGCTGGCACTTTCACAAAAGTTACAGTTGATGCTAAAGGACGAGTGACAGAAGGTGTCGCAAACCTTACAGCGGCTGATATTCCTGAACTTACCCTTGCTAAGATTTCTGACGCTGGAACAGCGGCGGCAAAAGACTTCGGTACTGCTGAGGGTAATGTACCTGTTCTTGGCGCTGGTGGTAAACTTAGTGAAGCTGTTATCCCCGCAATTGCCATTACTGACACGTTTGTTGTTGATAGCCAAGCAGCAATGCTTGCTCTTAAGGCACAGCAGGGCGACGTAGCTGTTCGTACTGATGTAAATAAGACATTTATTCTTAAAGTTGCTCCTGCTACTACGTTGGCGAACTGGGTAGAACTTGAAACACCAATTGACGCCGTTACGAGTGTAAACGGACTTACTGGAGCTGTTACGCTTACAACGTCCGAGGTTGCTGAGGGTAGCAACTTGTACTTTACAACAGCGAGAGCAAACGCGAACTGGGTTACTCACGCTTCTACTGAACTGACAGACTCTGATACGCTTTTAAGAACAACTGATACCTTTATTCTTAATGGCGGGAACGCATAATTACCATTAAGAAAGGGGAGGTATTAAATGGCTAATATAACCTTAGATGCCAGACAGCAACAAAAGCATGATACTTCCACTAACTTTAATAATGCCAACAAACTTTACCTTGAGGGCGAGTTTTTGGTTGAGACTGATACTGGCAAGGTGAAGATTGGCGATGGAACATTAGGCTATAAATCTTTACCATACACAATAGGAACAAGGGTGCCAGAGGGAGCTAAATTCACTGACACAACTTATACGGCTGGTACTGGATTATCCCTTAATGGCACCTCTTTTTCAATAAGCAATAGCGGCGTAACTGCTGGTTCTTACGGCCCATCACAAGATAGTAGTGTGGGGTTCGGAGATTCTATTGATGTACCATATATAAGTGTGAATAGCAGGGGACAGATAACATCGGCTGATAGTAGAAGTATAACACTACCATCCAAACCCACTCCTACTTCCATAGGAGCTGAACCAGCATTTGCTAAGAATACGGCGTTCAACAAGAACTTCGGAAGTGCCGCTGGCACTGTATGTCAGGGAAATGATTCCAGACTATCTAATGCTCGTCCAGCATCTGACGTATCAGCATGGGCAAAAGAGCCGAATAAACCGACATATACCCCAACTGAAGTCGGAGTTATCGGTACAGCCCCAACATCTGGACAAGTGGCGGTTTTTGATGGAACGACTGGTAAAATTAAATCAACAGGGTTTACAATAGCTTCGTCTGTACCATCTGGCGCTAAGTTCACAGACACAACATATTCCGCAGCGACATCAACAGCGTTGGGACTTGTTAAGGTTGGATATACGGAAAGTGGCAGAAACTATCCAGTAGAACTTGATGCTGATGATAAGATGTTTGTAAATGTTCCATGGACAGATACAAATACAACATATTCTCAAGCTACATCTAGCACACTTGGATTAATTAAGATAGGGTACACTGAAAGTGGGAAGAATTACCCTATTAAACTTAATACTTCTGGGCAAGCGTTTGTAAACGTGCCGTGGACGGATACTACTTATTCTGTTGCTACGACGTCAGCAAACGGGCTTATGAGTAGCGTTGATAAAACAAAGTTGGATAGAATTGCGGATAATGCCAATAACTACTCTTTGCCTGTCGCCACATCTTCTGTTCGTGGTGGTATAAAGATAGGTTATACGGAGAGTGGCAAAAATTATCCTGTTGAGCTGTCGAATGAACAGGCTTATGTTAATGTACCTTGGACAGACACAACATATTCCGTATTTGTAAAATCTGGAACAGGAGCAAAATCTGGACTTGTTCCAACTCCACCCGCTACTGCTGGTACAACAAAGTTCCTTAGAGAAGATGCGGTATGGGCAACTCCGCCAACGGCTAATAACCCGTCTATAACTATTAGTCAGAATGGAACTATTAAGGGGAAATTTACACTAAACCAAGCCGATTCTGAAACAATAGCGCTTACTGACACAACATATTCCGTATTCACAGGCGCTACAACAACAGCAGCAGGTACAAACGGATTGGTTCCCGCTCCGACTTCTGGCCAATCAACAAGGTACCTTTGTTCAACCGGAGAATGGAGCATACCTACTGGAAGTATTTACAAAGGAAGCACAGCAATATCTGTTAAACCGTCTACGACTGATGGAGAATACAATATATATTTAGTTGCGTTATTTCCGGGCACTACAAGCCAAAGCGTTGGACCAAGCGCTTCAGGAACAATTAATTTTGGCTCTGCTTTTAATGTGCCATATATAACGATAGACCAATATGGCAGAATCACGGCATTAGCGAATAGAAGTATGATTCTTAGTGGAGCATTAGCAAGCAGCTCTGCTCCTGGTTTGTGTCCAAAGTTAGATTCGTCACATCCATCATATTATCTAAACGCCAATGGAAATTGGAGTCTCCCAAGAGGCCGGGTATATGGTGTAAAAGGAGAAGCCGAAACGGATTATCGAGAAGGACAAGTAAACATAACAGCGGCTAATGTTGGTGCGTTAGCATTAACAGGCGGTACAGTATCGGGTTCCACAACATTTAGTAACAACGTAACAATTAACGGTGAATTAAATTACGACGGCGGTTTTTATTAATAGTAAAACTATCGCGGTATACGGCTAAATGCCGTATACCGTTTACTTGTAAAGGTTTGATAAAAATGTCAATCAAGATACATAGACAAAACCCCTCAAGCGGGGGGGGGCAACAGCCCTCTGATTTATTATACGGCGAAATAGCATGTGATAAATACGGTACACTATATGTAGGAAATTCTTCCAATGTACCTACATACATGCTAAATAGCGATATATACAACCAAGTAGGCAATCCAAATTTACTCGATAATACCAACTTTAAAAATCCAGTAGCTCAGCGTGGAAGCGGGTCATTCCAGTTAGATTGGAAATACTGTATAGACAGGTGGGTTCTTCTAGGAGATTATAATGTAGGCACGCATACTCTAACTTTTGATGCTGGGAATCAGACTTCGCGTTTTGGCTTAGATGCTATATCATATATGCGTCAAGGACTTGAAAAATTAGACTCTGGAACATATACTCTGTCTGCTGGTGTTGGAGGCAATGTATATTCTCATAGTTTTGTAGTGGGTTCTACTGTTGCTTCGCAGGCTTGGAATATGGGCACCTTTTACTTTACATATGAAAAATTTTCAGGACAAAACACTCAATGGTTTGGGTTTGGAGTTGTTCCTGGCACATCAAGTCCGGGAAGTGTAGCACTTGACTGGATTAAATTAGAAGCGGGAGATACTGCTACGCCTTATGTTCCAAAATCATATGGTGATGAACTTGCTGAATGTTCAAGGTATTTCATATCGGCTGTTGGATATGGAACAGCGGGAATTGTAAACAATCTTGGATTCAGATGTTTTATACCAACACCCGTAATGATGCGTGGTGTGACTCCCACTGTTACTGTGAAAACGACTGATAACGTTGTATTCGGCGGCACATTTAAAGCGCTAAATACATCAGCTACTGGAGCACAAAGATTTAAAAACGGTATTCTTGTAAATATTGGCACAGCTACAACTGGTGTAACAAACACACCAGGTATCGCCTACGGTTTAACTGTTGATATATCGTGCGAGATATAAATGGAGCGATTTACATGGGAGACGGCAAATATATTGTATATATCCGTGTTGACGAGAATGGCAGCGTCATAGAAATAAATAGTGATGCTTTCTTAGACAACATAGATGGATATATAGAGATTGATAGTGGATATAGCGATAAATACCATCATGCTCAAAACAATTACTTTTCTAAGCCATTATATGACGAACATTGGTGCGCCAACTACAAATTGGAAAACGATACCATAGTTGAACGTACAGAAGAAGAAAAAGAAGTTGAAATTTCAAGTAGAGCAAAACCACTACCAACAAGCGACGAAAGATTAGCAGCCCTAGAAGAAGCTATGCTTACAATGATGGCTAGGGGGATTACAAATGTTTGATTTTCTAAAAATCCAATATGAACTTGGGAATATAACAAAAGAACAATTACGTTCTTATATACCGATGTGGATTTCTGAGTTTGAATATAAAGAAATAATTAACGATAAATAAACTCTAATTTAATAGGAGTGATAGCTATGTCAATAAAAATATATAGACAAAATGCTTTGTCGGGAACGGCGTCGCCCCCCACCACTTTAAACTATGGAGAAATAGCCTGTGATAAAGATGGCAAGATATACTCTAGCAATGAAGAAGATGTCATCGTAGAACAAATGAACACTACAAAATACGCATATGTTGGAAATCCGAATCTCGGAACAAACACAAACTTTTTGAACGTGGTGAATCAACGTAAAGGAGAAACCTACATGGCATCCACAGGCAACTCCATATACGCCATCGACAGATGGCGTATATCTGGCGCTACTTACACTGTTAATACGCACACATTAACTGCACCTAGTTATGCAGCACGTTCATGCGGTATGTGGCAATCAAATGAAATGGGAGCGCACCAACTGAGTATTGGTGACGATGTTACGGTGTCGATATATGCCAACGGAAAGCTGCATACCCCGACAATGAAAGTGATTGACCGCGATTTGTATGATGCTTTTGCAAACGTCCCTGCCAGCTATGATTGCGACGACTTTGAAATCGTGCTTTGTACCTATGCGAGAGATAAAACAAAGTATAATCTTGGCATTTATCCGAAGAAGTCTCTCACCGTCAATTATATTAAGTGGGAAAAAGGCAGCGCGGCCACGCCATATGTGCCCAAAAATTATTCTTTAGAGCTTGCTGAGTGTCAGCGATATTTTTACTATTTGGATAGCACAAAGTGGTATCAGTGTGACTGTATTTTAGGATGGGGAGTTGTATTCACGGTTCATTTAGCCGTTCCGATGCGTGTGATACCAACCCTCAATACAGTTGGAACTGCTAAAGTATTCACGTCGGATGGATGGACTAATGTGACATCTATCAAAGGAACAAATAATTTCATCGACAAATCAGTGGTGAGTTTTTTAATTACAATTTCAGATGATGTATACAATAACAATATTGGCAATGCGTTAATGATAACAGGTGTTGATAGTCTTACGGCTGACTTATAACATATATTTAAAAACAAAAAAGGTGAATAATATGTCTATCTATTCAGGTAGAACACAAGTCCCATTCTATTATAGCTGTTACGGCTATACAAGAGGCGGAGGAAAAACATGGCATGGAGGTATTGATGTTGTTGGGGTTGACGATACTACAATACGCATGCCAGACTACGATGGTAAGTCAATTAGTGGTACAGTTGTTTCTTCTAGGATAGTTGATAAAAGTACAGGCGATTTGACATGGGAGTGGGGTTGGTATGTTTGTGTCCAACTAGATGCTAACCAAACTCCTGATACCGTAAACTATCTATATTTTTGTCACAATGAAAGAAACCTAGTAACTGTTGGACAAAAAGTAAAGACCGGTGATACTCTTGCTATTATGGGAAATAGTGGTAACGCGGCTTTAGCAAATCCTCCAATCAAACATTGTCACTTTGAAGTAAGAGCAACGAGAAGTGGAAAGGGACTCGACCCAACACATTATTCTGGGACAAAGAACGCAGTTGGCACATATGATTCGTCCAACTCAAATAGTGATTCTGGAAATACTAATGTTTTATATAATGGGATTGACGTTTCAAAATATCAGGGAGTAATCAATTGGCCACAAGTAAAAGCGGCTGGATATAAATTTGCGTTTATTCGAGTAGGGTATTGTGGATATGATGGACGTATTATTGATGGATACGACCCATATTATGAGACAAATATGAAGAACGCAATAGCCGCAGGAATAAATGTTGGTGTATATGTGTATTCATATGCTAAAACTGTTAGTTCCGCAAAGGTATGTGCGAAAGCCGTTGCTGAAAAGGTAAAGCCTTATACTATTACAATGCCTATTGCTTTCGATTGTGAAGATAGTGCTTTGTATTCACAGATAGGTAAACAAACAAATACAGACATATGTAAGGCATTTTTGAGCGAAACGAAAAATCTTGGATACTATCCTATATTATATACATACACAAACTTCGCTAAAACACTTTTAGATATGAGCCAATTGAGCGCATATGATTTGTGGCTTGCTGATTACACAGGGAATCCGTCATATACAGGCCCATATACAATATGGCAGTATAGTTCTAAAGGTTCAGTATCGGGAATATCTGGTAATGTTGATATGAACATTGCTTATAAAGATTATCCGTCTATAATTAGCGGAGGTTCGACAGGTGGTGGAGACGTGGAAAATTTGTCTGTTCTAAGATATAGAGTAAAAATAGAAAATAAGTGTCAAGGCTTCGGCTCAAAGAACGTAGATGATGTTATAAAGATTGGAGATTCTGATTATCTTCCAATTGGTGATTATAAGATTATCAGCAAAGAGAACACAGTAGGAGAACAGGGATTCTATTGGTGTGAAATTAGACTTCCAGACGGAGGTTCTTGTTATGCTGTGTACAATCTTCCAGATGATAGATGTGAAATTATTGATGCTACTATTGATGTAGCTGTTAATGATAAGTCTTTGAAGATTATAACTCCAAATAAGAATCAGGCTTTCATGTCTCGAAACACAAGTGACGTTGTAAAATTTGGAGATAGCGATTATATTCCAGTTGGAACATATCCCCTTATTACGATGGATACTGAGGCTCACGAGGAAGAACTTTACTGGTGTCAGTTCAGATATACAAATGGTAATTCTTACTATGCTGTATATAATTTACCAGATGGAAGATGTGAAATAATTGACACTCCGGTTGACCCGGAACCTACACCGGAGCCAACCCCGGAACCCGAACCGGAACCGACTCCTGAACCAGAGCCTACGCCTGAACCAGAACCAGAAACTCCAACGAGTGAACTTGTAAAGCAAATTGAAGAACTTATGAAACAGCTTGAAGATTTGATGAAACAGGTTGATGAAGCGCTGGCTAAAGTCAATGTCTTAGAAGAAAAGAATAAAGAATTGGTTTCAGAAAATGAAGCCCTCAAGAAATATATTGAGGGAATAGAAACTGAAAACAAGAGCTTATTAGAAGAAAATGAGCGTCTAAAAGACAAAATTGCCGAAGCACAGGCGGCTTTAGCATAAAAATAAAAGGCTAACCCGTATGGGTTAGCCTTTTTTACACGCCATAATTTTACATACCAAATGGTACTTCTTCTTCTCTTTTTGAGAATGATACTTTATACGGTAGGACACCAATCGTTTTCTTATTCGTTTTTACTGGAACTTTTTCTCCATTTTCATTCTCATAAGATGATTCAAATTCTCCATTTTCGCTGTAAACAATACAGTTCCCAATTTCAAATTCCAAATCATATTTCCAGAAATCATCAGCATAATTTTCTGGCGCTATACCATCAGGTATATCAAGATTTTTCCAAAATGTTTCAAGCAAATTGCTCACTATGAAATCATCACAATCGCCATCATTATAAATTACTGCGCATCTCGTGGCGTTGAATTCGGCATCATTATTGAATTTAATAGTCAAAGAGCGTTGTATTGATTCGTCGTTCGTAGTTTGAATGCCCTCAAATGGTAATTCGGAATGTATTGCGCTCTCCAACATAGATAGTGTGTCACGCTTTTCGTATGCCAAATCAAAATCTTTTATAAAAAATGAATCATCTGGCATGTTTTCAGCGTTTCCATAAAGCTCTTTTACAAATTTAATTGACCTCATTATTGTACCTCTGATTTATAATATAGTTTACAATGACAAAACCCTTCATAGTCTTGATTTAAGAACTCCTCACATTGGCAAATATTCTCTTGTAGTTTGCCGAGTTTACATGGACAATACCCATCATTGTTTTTCAACGCGGCTCGTATTTTTTCTTCGTGTTCCTTGTCTTGTGTAACAAATATTTGTAGCATGATTAACCTTTCAATTAGCTTATCTTTTCGGCATATTGATTTTGTGATGCTAGTTTTATACCCAACACATTGTCAATATGGCTTTTATCGTTTGGGATATATCTCCCATATTTAATTATTATATTCTTAAATTGTCTCAGTTTTTCTATACATGGTTCTATCTCGTCTTTGTTAAAACCAGTATAAATGACTATATCATCTTCGCTAAAATCTCTAAACTCAACAACAAAGCTATAAACTTCAGCAAACTGTTCAAACGGTTCAAGTCCACCAAACACAACTGCTTTATGAAATATGCTTTGTTTATATATGTCAATAAGTTCTTTATTTGTGAACTCTCTCACTGGCGATTTAGCCAGTGAGGAGTTTTGACACACAGATATATCAAGATTTTGCCCGATACAACATTTCCAATTACAAAAACAAGTTGATATAAACATTGATGGTTTTTTATAGTTTACAAAATCATCTACAACTACGCTTTTTGTTCTCATTACAGTTCACTCATTCTTTCAATACTGAGCCAGTCTCTCATTTTGAACTCCGACTTTCTTTCTTTGCTATATGTTTTTTCAGGCGTTAAGAACCCAACAATTCTCTGATATGTTGTAACTTTTTCTCCGCCACACGTCGGACATGTATCGCCATAGAACCCATGATTATGTTCACATGCACTAATTCGTGTACAAAAAGCAAAATATACAACGCCAGCATCTGCTATTTTATTCAAAAGTTCCCAAGCAGTATCAAAGTTTTCCATAGGAGAATCAAGATTTATATGAGCGATACTACCGCCAGAACACGCTTTATCCATTATAGCACTCAACTTTACTTTCTCACTTATTGTAGTCTTAATACCAAGAGGAATCCATTGATTGCCATATAAAGGAAGCTCATATTTTTCATCGGGGAAGAAAAGTTTATCTTTTTCCATAAGAACAGCGGCGGCTCTTTCTGCTGGTACCTGTTCGATGTTGATTGAGTAATCTGTGTTTTTGGCAAACTCGTCTTTTACTTCTGTTATTGTTTTAAGAATCTCTTTTGCGAACTCAATTCCATCTTCTGAATAATATGTGTATCCAAGAGAGTCGGTTTCTGTCATACCATAATGAGACAATACTTCGTAAATTCCAATAATACCAATTGTGGAATACTGAGAACTCATATTGATTAACTTATATGTATAGTTAGGCAACAGTCCTTTTTCAATATTACGCTTAATAATATCTCTTATAATATCAAGAGTTTTACAACAAAGCAGAGTTTCTTCTTTAAGGGATTCAATATATCGTTCTTTAGTGGTACTTTCATATGCAATTCGAGCAAGATTTATTGTGTTTACTTTCACAGAACCAACTTCGAGGGCCGTTCCGCCGATTGAATTGAAATCAGTAATCCTTATATTTCTATAAGGGCTGGACTATCTCTTATACGAGTCCTACTCGCATATCCCCATTTCCACTTGCGTATCAATAGCAAGCGTACTTCTGTTAGCCAGAATAGTCTCTACGGGTTGTGAGCATTTTGAACCTTTATGTTTGCGAATAGGATAGCTTATTTTTGAATTATAGTGGTTCCTACCAGTATTTATAGCTTTTATTGTACTAACATTAAATTCAAAATATTCTGCTATCTGATTCATCGTACACTGTGAATTTTTAAGTAACCAAATTATATCTTCCAATTGTGATACGCTTAAATTATATGGACATTGTTTTCTTATAGGATATATTTCATATGTTCTCCTGTGGGTTATTCCAAAGTTTATATTATGAATTATTGTCTGTCTTATTGGCGGATTAAACAGTTTACCTATTTCTGGCTCTGTCAACTTTCCACGCTTTAATTCGTAAATAACCCTATCAACCTGATGTTCTTTTATAATGCACTTATGGTGGTTTTCACCATATCTATGCGGAGGTTCCTCTCCACCATGTGCGATGTTGTATCCATTTGGAGACAAACTATTATATTGGACTATCAATTCTTGCTCTCTCTTGTTGTAGTCGTCCGTCCACTCTAATATATCAAGAGAAAAATTTTCTTCCCCGTATTTTAAAATTGCGTAATACAACGCTTGTGAAGAAGTAAAATCACCATTTCTAGCCCTTGACTTATGCGATATAAACCTATGATACGGATTTATAGATTGTCCTATATAACATTTCCCATTTATATTATTGGTTATCTTATAAATTGCTTTAATCAAAATACTAACCTTCCCACGGGATTGGCGTATCAATTTCTTGACTTAGCTTTCCCCGTTAGCCACAATTTGTGACCCCAACGATTATTGGTAAAGGGATAATAGGGCGTTTCAGTTCACCCGAGATTTTTAATATCAGAAACGAGACGACAGTTATGTGTTATCACGCCGTTTGGAAGTGTGAAATATGGCTCATAATCGCTATCCATTTCAAAGCAATATACATACTCATCATTGTATTCAACAGGTTCTATGCTCTTAACTTTGAAATAAACCGAATTATTCTTCCACTTATAAATATCTCTTTGCTTTCTTTTATAAGTTTCATACCATCTAATACAATACACAGGATAGTTTCTATTGAACTTTTGGCCTCTAATTTCAACAACTTCTTCTCCTGTTCTATCAGATACATCAATAATCGTGTTTATACCAAGAGATGTAAATATTGCTTCTACACATTCGATAAGATTTTTTGATGTGCTATAAATTCTATTATTATTTCCACCATCAGTCAAATAATATCCATCTATAATACCTTTTCTAAAGTTTACAGACTGCAACAAACAATCCATATTCATAGATTTTTCAAAGGAGTATTTACCAATAACAAATCTTCTTATAAATTCAGATACAGTATTACTAGATATGCATACGGGGTATACATTATTATATGGTTTCTGCAGTCTTACATATGAATCTCCGTCTATTTTTGATATTGCCTTATTAAGAATTTTAATAGACTTTTCATATTTTTCTTGATTTATAGACAGGTTTACAATCGTTGTATGAGAGCCATCTTCTTGGCTCATACTTCCGTCACCGAGATACATACCAATTAAGAAACCCTGTTCATATGTAAGTTCATCATCGACCTCATGTACCGAGTTTAATGGCTTTGTATTGAACATTACATAATCATCTGTTGTAAGCTCAGATGTTGGTTTGTCTCCGTCAATTGTTGGAGTGATATGATTGTCAGTCATAATAAGCTCTTTATTATTGGCTGTTACAACTTTATACATATCTCTTTTATTCAGCCTTATTGTACGTCCCTGCACCCAATTGCCATTATGGAATATCGTAAAATTTCTTTTTGTTTCTCTATACGGCGACTCATAAAGCTCTTTAAATGTTGATAAGATAGTACCATTGCTTGACTTTGTAAGAACCTTTTGGTTGCCACTAAAACAGCAGTTACTCAAGCTAGTAACATCTTCGCTAATAAAAAAGTTGCTATCGGCCCATTTCATATTATGGTTACAACACCACTTAGCGAAATCTTCATCTACAAACTTTCCGTTTTTTCTAAGTAATGAATATGTCAAAACAGGGAATGTCATCATATTCTTAGACCTAATATCGCTGACAACTTTCATAAATGCTTTTTCATATTCTATAAACTCGTCAGTATACATTACCATAGGGGTTCCATCTGGGAACTCTTTTCCACCGAAGATTGCTTCAAAATATGGTTTATCAAAAATTGAGAAGTTTGTAAAAGCGCTCTGATTTACTCTTAGGTATGGCTGATTTAATTTATATACAATCCTCTGGAACTCTTGGTCACGATAATATTCTGGATTATTTATAATAAAGTTTGTCTCGCAGTCTTTTTTCCAGAAGTAGAATGAATATACAAGAAAGCTGGGAAGCCCACAAGCGCCTGATGTTCTATTAGAGTTCCAGCTTACAAACTCACCAACAAAATCTGTATATGTAGTGAGATGTTTCGGCGGCTGAGCATTGAAGTTGTCTACAAAAAATAATCCTTTTGTAACAAGACTTTCAAGGTCATAAGCATAACAATAAGGGATGAATGTTGAACTCGCCGCATCGTGAAGATAATAATGTCCAACCCATTCTTCTTCAAGCCACTTATCAGCAGTTGCCTTGCCATACTTCTTTTTGAACTCATAGTAAATCTTGTTAAAAGCAAGTAATTTAGAATGCGGCTTACTCATTTCAACTGTCAAAGAGCAAATGTCTTTTGTACCAACATTAGCATTACCATCAATACTCGCATCTGCGACAGTCTTTTTATCAATAAAGTTGTCTATAAATGAATTATAGCTCAACTGACAGTCTGAAAATCCATTTAACCGCTTTAGTTCCTCACCATACTTTTCTGACAATTTATTAAACTCCGCAACAAACTGTCTATCCAACTTGATTGAAAAATCCACTGAACATTACCCCTTCTTATTCGTATTCTTAACCCACTCTAAAGCCTCTGAAAAATTATATATATTTCCATTGACTGAAAGCATAGGCATGCTTTTAAAACCCATCTTAATCATTTCTTCTTCGTCTGAAAACGTAGTGTATTCAATTCCGTACATATTTAGAAACTTTTCCAATATCATACATTGCGGACAATGATTTGAGTATAGAATTATATCCATAAAATCTCCATTTTGTGTTTGTATTTATTCGTCACCATAAGCGATAATATTGTTTACAGCATAAGAATGTGTCTTATCAACACACAAATTATACACCATTTCAACAACATCATAAGAAGCGCTTATACTTACTATTTCGCTATAACTGTTTACATCGTCGTCTTTCATATTTGCCAATAAGATATGATGGTCAAATGTAATGTTTTTAGCTTCTAACCATCCAGATTCAAAAGTAAGAAACTTATGTTCAGGCGTACACGTTACAGATTCATCAATATTCTTTATTGTGAAAGTAAGTAAGTCGCCGCTGTGTATATGGCTATTGACTTTATTTACCATGTTATAAGTCAAATCATGTGAAAGAACCATATCACCGACTTTTATATCTTCAATATTCACAATTCCACGATTTGTTATAACTTTGTGTCCAGCCATGAAACAATCACAATTATCTATCATCTTCACCACCTTATTGCTTGTCAACCCAAGCCAAAGCCGCATGATAATTATACAAAGTACCATCAACACTCAATACATATGAACTATCAGCGGCTGGAACTTCTGTGTACTCCACATGTTTAATGTCAAGAAATGCTTTTATATCCTTGTACATCAAAGAATCATCGTTATACAATATTACCATCTGTACTACCAAACCCTCCATCTCTAATTCCGTTAGAAGAATCATCAGCGGTAGTAAAATAGTTCAGAAAAATACCTTGACAAAATCCTTTACCAGATTCAACAGTTAGAGTTTTATTTGTTCTACTGTCATTGATTAGAGTAGCCATAATATGGCCTTCGTTTGAAGAATAGTAATAATCGCTGTCCACTATTCCAATAGTGTTATTTAATTGAAGTCTGTTTTTAGTGCCAAGTCCACTTCTTGGAACAATAAACAATACTATATTCTCTGGCATATAACATCTGATTCCAGTTGGAATTTTGATTTCTTTACCGGGTTCCAATGTAAACGTAAATGGTGCCTTGAAATCATATCCAGCAGAACCTTTTGTGGCTCGTTGAGGAATTGAAAGCGACTCATAAGCTGATTTAATAAATTCATCCTTGTATTCAGTGTCTATGATTTCCGACATAGCATCATAGAACTGTTCATAGCTTACTTTTTCAAATCTAGGATACATTTAAACGCTCCAATCGAATTATTTATCAAAATACAATCTATCTATATTACCGCAGTCTGAACAAGTAACAATTACACAATTTTCTTCAGCGTCATATTCTAACTCATACTTGTTTGAATCGCACATGTTACAATAAATGTCAATATCAAATGTGCCATTATCAAATTCCATTGTTTTCTCTCCTTTCGTGTGAAGTAATGCTATTATACCACATTCTGAATCAGAAGTCAATACCCTATCTGTAAACAATATATGTACTAATTGTAAATAATTTGTGAACATAGAAAAATAGCACAAACCTTAAGGATGTATATAATATCGAAAGAACGCTTTCGCTGCTTGCAATTAAAAATGTATATAATATCGAAAGAACGCTTTCGCTGCTTGCCGCTCGTAGCAGTTCTAATGTTCCACCATATGGTCTGACATTAGAACCTTCGGTTCTAGTCATTCCATATGATGGAACATTGAACCGACGGCGGCAAATGCTCTTTCGGTATTATATACATTTATCCGGTTTGTGCTATGATTTTTATTAGTATTAAATAGAATATTTTCCATATTATAATAAAAACTCTGATAATACTACATTGCTTACATCAATTCCTCTTTCGGTAAGTTTTATATTGTCGTTTTCGGTTTTCAATAATTTCTC
>QWCN01002848.1_pt1 | contig 21554 bp, 15 predicted proteins | sample 1972711 | NCBI WGS metagenome assembly QWCN01 (sample SAMN09866707, study PRJNA288562) | Human gut metagenome isolate term1_stool, whole genome shotgun sequencing... | isolation source: gut | host: Homo sapiens | place: USA: California
AAATGCTGTAAAAATACTTTTCCAATTGACGCAGCCTGCCCGTCTGGATGCTGTGCAAACCGTTCGTTGCCACGCAGATCCTGTACTCCCCGCCGTTCGCTTCGGAAAGCGCCGCCAGCACTTCCTCCGCGTCCTGCACCTGCACGCCGCCCTCTTCCAGATAGCGCAAAAATTTTTCGCCCGCCGCTTCGGGACGCATCGAAACGGGATATTCGCTGAAAATTCGTCCGAACAGCAACGTCAGATGACTCCTGTATAGATCGTGATAGGTGCGCTGGATTGTTTCGTCCCCCACATTGGAAAGCCCCACGTCGTCCCAGGTTTTCACCGACCATTGACGACAGCGCGTCAGCATTTCCGCATCCGTTTCTCTGCCGCATTCGGCAAAAATTTTCTTGAACGCCTCCCGTTCGTCCGCTTCAAAGTCGATCAGCGTGTGATCCGCGTCGAAAATCAGATACCTATACCTTTTCATTCTCTCACTCCTTTTTTCCGTATTGGGGCGCCACGAAAAGAAAACGCCGCGTATTTTTAGAGTTTTTGCCGAACGCAAAGCGGGCAAAAACAAAGAAATCGCCGCGCCCCGCGCGTGTTTCCGGACAAAACAACGCCGCGCGCGTGCTTTCCGCAAAAAATTCCCCGAACAGAGCCGCGCTCCTTTTTACGGCGCGGGTATAGCCCGCGCGCACGTGTCCCGATGTCCCGAGAGGGACAAACGGTAAACTTTTTATGAACTGTGCCTAACGGAAATATCCCGCCCGCTTCGCGCCCGGCGAAGCTCCCGTTTCACCAGTCCTGACGCTTCATCGATTTATCCTTCACATCATCATAATATTCAAAATATTTCTTTTTGAACTCTTCTTTCGTCAAGGGCAGCGGCTCGTCGCCTTGGCGCATCCTTTCTATCAGTTCTTGAAGCTCTGCGGGCGTAAAGTCGGCAAGTTCCACTTCCCCGTCGTAACTCTCCAAAAATTTCAGCAGATCCAGCTTGGACATTATTCTCCCTCCTCGAAATAGTTTACGTCCTCGGGTACGAAACCCAGGGAATAAATTTCCGGCAGCAATTTTTTTCCGAGCGCCCGATGCGCCTTTTTCAGAGCGCTCAGTAAAACCCTGCCCCCTTCGTCTTCCGTAACGGCTGCCTTCAACTGCGCGTAACCCGCGTCCCATATTTCCGCCTTTCCCGTCCGATAACAGTATGCGTAAAACTTGCGCGCGGCTTGCATCAGCTTTTGCGCGGCGTCCGAAAATTCACGCTTTTCCGCCCAAAGCCGGAAAAAGGATTCCCCTTCCTCCGCGAAGGCGAAATCTTCCCCGCTCCACCCGTCGGCTTCCCGCCGGGAAAAGGGAAAGAGCTGATTGCGGACGCGATAGGGTTCCCCTTGATAGACGACTTCTTTTAAGGAACAGGTGTTATTGGAATCGGCAAAAGCGCTCCACACCGCGCAGTCGGTGTAAAATTCCTCGGACGGCTCCCGCGAAGGGCAATAGAATTGATCCCGATTGTTCGACCAGGAAGGACTCGGCAGTTTTCTCACGGCGTGCACCGCCATCGATTTTTCAAAATTTTCCGCGGTAACGGAATAGGAGCCGGCGCTCGCCTGCGGACCCGAAAAGAGAGCGGTCTGATTGCGATGCTGAAAATCGTTCCCGCAGCACATCAACGAACAGAGAAAGCCCTCCGCCACTTTGTCGCGCACGTCCACATTCCCCTTGCAAACGTTGACGGCGCCCGTAAAAGCGGGAAAGACGTATTTCGTGGGAGGACGCTTTACCCAACCGCTCAACAATCCCCTCTTTTCCCCCGTAGGCACGCGCTTGACGCCTATCTTTTCCGCCTCGCGGTTAAATACGTCGAAAATTAGCCGCTGCGCCTCTATCGGCGATTCCTTTTCCATGTTCCATACGGCAAAACAGACGGGAAATTTTCCTTTGCTGCCCTCGAAATTTTCCGAAGAAAAGAGAAAGCCGCGCTCCGCCTTATAGCGAAAAAATCCGTCGCGCAGGCGTTTGTCGTTGGGAGCGTTAAGATATTTAAGGGTAGAAAAAAGCCCCAGATATGCCTTTTTTCCCCTGAATTCCTCGGAAATGCGGAACAAAAACTGCGAAAACAGCTCCCTGCCCGTTTCCCCGAATCCCGCTTCCAGCATCATCCTTCTCACGGCGGTGTCGGAAACGCCCTTTTTCGACACCTTACCCGCAGAGAACGCGGACAAATTGCTGGTGGCAAACGGCGGATTGATAAAGATCAGCCATTTAAGCTTGGGATTTTCGAGGTCCCGACGCAGCCGCTCGGGCATCTTCCACTCCTCCGTTCCGTCTTCCTCCTTTTGTAAAGTTTCGCTTTCGGAGTTCTCCGTCCAATCGACTTCCAGCTGCACGGCGCCGCGTTCGTGAGCCGACCGCGTTTTCAGGCGCTTTTCCAAAAACTTCACGTCGTCGTTGAGATAATCGTATTGAAACACCTCCGCGGAAGGAAAAATGCGGCGGCAATAGTTCGCGTCGTCTTCGTTCAGCGTAGAGATGTAGGTGTACGGCAGGGCGGCGCTCGGCAGGGTAAATTCGAGGTTTCCGCTGCCCGCCGCCATATCCCAGATGCGATAACCGCCGCTTTCCAACTTGCTTTTGCCCACGGTTTTCAAAATATATTCGTACGCCTTCGCGGCAAAGGGGATAGGCGTATAAAATTCCCCCTCGAAACGGCGGACGAAGTCCTCGCTCAGTCTGTCTATTTTGCGGCGAATGGCAAAAATCGTCTTTTCGTCCTTCACCCGCTCGTATGCGCTCCAAAAATAGTTATATTCGTACACGGGCAGGCTTTTGGTCACTTTTTCGCCGTTCAGGGAAAACTCTACCCTGCCGTTTTTATTCAGCGCCTTTCCCGTTTCAATATCCGAAAGAAAATACTCGGCAAGTTTCCTTACCTCCCCTTTTTCGCTCAGCGCTTCGGTGAAAAGAGAAGCCCAATACTCGTATACTTTGAGAAAGTTGTTCTCGTCTATCGTCTTTTTTTCCCGCTCGAACAGGGAGATCTGCACGGCGCGGACGCGTGCCAGCGCCGTAAAAAACGCGCTTTCTTCCCCCGCGTCTTTCAGGCGGTAAACGCGGATACGGGCGAGAGAAGGACTTTTCGAAAGGTCTGCCACCAGTTCGGGACAGGGCGAGAGAGGGGTACGGTCCCAATCGTATTTTTCTTTGCGCCGCCGCGCGTAAAAGCGAGAAAAGGGCTTCGTTTCCGCGAGAAATGCCTCGCCGCGGCAGACGGCGCACACGTACGGCGGAACGGGACAGGTAGCTTCGCCGTATTTAAGCTCCCGCAGGATATATAGCGCCTGCGCGAGCGGGGAAGCCACCCCCTTCCAAGCGGAAAAACGCTTTTCTTTGCGGAATATATAAAGCACTTGCTGCGTGCCGTCGAATTTCTGCTTCGCGGGGAAGGAAAGTCCGAATGCCGCGAAACACGCCGCGCGCACTTCCTCGCGCGTCGTGCAGTTTTTTAAACTTTCGTAAAAAATATCCATGTCACCTAATCCTGCGTTTTTTTCATTCTCCGCATAACTCTTGTTTGGTCCTCTTTGCAACGCGCGCTTTTGCATTCTTAAATTTTTTAAGAGGACTTTCCGTGTTTCTGAAAACAAAAATTTTCTTGTATCGCTTTAAAAATAAAAATCCGATTCCGTACGGCGCAGCCCTTTCCCGCGAGCAGCTTTTCCGATGTTTTCAACGCCTTTTTCAGTCCCCCGATTTTTCCCCATTATAGCCTTACGGAAAAGCCTTCAAAGGCAAACGTTCCGCTTCCGTGCTTTAAAAGTCCCCTTTCTTTCAGCGACGACATTCCCGCCGCCGCCCTTTTCCCAAGCGCCTCAGGAATATTCAAAGCGTAATGCCCGGGCAAAAGCTTCCCGAAAGGCAGTTCCCGAATGCACAGGAGAGAGGAGAGGAACGCCTCGGGATCGGTCGTCAGATAAAAGGCGTCCAGCTGCCCCGCGTAAAGCAGATCTCCCGAAAAGAGATAGCCGCGTTCCTCTTCGTAATAACACAGATGTCCGGGGGAATGTCCGGGCGTATGCAGAGCGGTCAGGCGCCTGTTGCCGAGATCGAGAGAGTCCCCGTCCTTCAAAAGTCGGGAAGGAGAGCCTTGAAATATCCGATATTTTTCCGCAGAGAAATCTTCGGGAAAATCACACGCCTCTTTCAGCAGATTTTCCCTCACCGCCGCGGGCGACAAGGGGAATTTTTCGCGCAGCCACTTTTCTTCCGCTTCGTGCATGGCGAAATCGGGAAAGAATTTCAAGCCGCCGATATGATCCCAATGGGCGTGCGTCAAAGCGACGGTAACGGGCAAGCTCGTCAGCGCTTTCACCTGTGCGCCTATGTCCGCGACGCCCAGCCCTGTATCGATGAGAAGCGCGCGCGTATCGCCCAAAAGAAGATAGGTATGCGTCTGCTCCCAATGCCCGTACTCGCTCAAAGCATACGTTTCCCCGTCTATCTTTTCTATCGTAAACCACCCTTTCATCGCTCGGCTTATCCCTGCCCCCTCTTTTCAGCTATTTTCTTCTTTTCAAAAACCAAAATTCCGTCTTCGAAAAACGCTTTTTTTATACGAAAAAACCGTCTGCGGAATTTAGATCTCCACTTCGATCCGTTTCCCGCAGCGAGGCACAACGACGTATGCAAAGCCAATTTCTTTGAGCGCGGCGACGATCTTTTCCCGCTGAGCGCCTATGCGCGAAACGCCGTGCGCGTCCGAGGCAAAGGACACATTGCGCCCCCCCAAGAAATAATATCGCCGCAAAATATCCGCGTCGGGCAAAAACGCGCTCGGAGCGCCGTAGCTCGAACTATTGACTTCTAAAATCTTGTCCCGCTCGATAATTGCCCGCAAAATTCCGTCCAATTCTTCGGGAAAATCCTCCCAACGCGCCCGCTTGTCGGCATAGGGCGCATAGCGCGTGCAATAAGTAAGATGCCCCACGACGTCGTAAGGATAGGGAGCGTCGAGGCTCTTTCTGACGAGGGAAAAATATTCCCGATAGACTTCTTTTTTGTCGCGAAAATGCCCCGATACGCCCTTCCAGTCCGTGAGATGAGAGGAGGGATCCTCCCAATCGGCATCTTTTAAAAACGCGCCTGTTTCCGCAAAGTCATATCGTCCTTGCATATGCACGCTGTTCACGACGAAATCAGGGCGATACGTTTTCAAAAGCGCCGCGTAAAGGGGGACCGCCGCCGGGTTATCCGTAAAGCCAAACTCTCCGCCAACGAGCACTTCCATGCTTCCCCGATACGCCTGCTGCAACTTTCGTGCGCGGGGAAAATATACAGACGGATCGGTATAGACGGGTTCGGAAAAACCCGCAAATCTAAGACCGTTCACTTTATAGTCGTAATCGAAATGTTCGGAAATACCGTAATATGCCATTCCCTTTTCTTTTGCTTTTTGCAGCATTTTCTCGATGGAATCCTGTCCGTCGGGAGAAAACGCCGTATGCGTATGTACGTCCGTCAACAACTTTTCCATAGTTCTATTATAGCACACGCAGGGAAAAACGGCAACCGCAGGGAATCTTATTTTTCTCTTTCCGCAAAAAAATTTCCTTTTCCCGTCTTTCCTGTTTCCTTTTCTTTTGCTTCGACTACGCTGTTCACCGCTTACCTGCCTTATTCTTTTAATTTTTTTAACCGTTTTTTGCCGAAAACATTTTCCTCTTTTTGATAATTGTGGAAAAAATCGCCCCGCCTAAGCCTAAAATACCTGTATTTTCCTCTTCTGCCGATTTTTGTGGGTTGATTTTTGCATGAAAACGCGCTAAAATTTATATATATCCATCAAAATCGGAGGTTATTTATGAAAAACGCAGCGAGGGCGGCCGCAGCGATGCTTGCCCTTTCTTTCACCTTTACAATCCTCGCGGGATGCGCGAAGACTCCTTCGGATTCTTCCTTCCCCGACTCTTCCGTTTCGGACGAAATCCCCGACGCGGATTCTTCCGGGGGAACTTCCTCTTCCGACTCGGACGACAACAGCGGCGCTCCCGATTCGAGCGTTCCCGACGACGTGACGCCCCCTCCGCCCGACGACAACGTTCCCAACCCCGAACCGGAGCCGGAACCTGATCCCGAGCCCGTAAAAAACTACGCTTCTTACATACGCTGTACGGGGGAGAGCGTCAACCTCCGATCCGGCGCGGGGACGGGATATGCCGTCGTCGGAAGCGCGGAGAAGGATACCATGTACGTGGTGGCGGGAAAAACGGGAGATTGGTATAAGACTTATTATAAGAATCAGACGGTGTACATAAATTCTCACTACACGTCCGTATTCTCCATCGAAAAGAGCGACAACCAAGCGGTGGAAGACGTCATTTGGGAAGGGTATAAGCAATTGGGAGTGCCTTACGTCTATGGCGCGGTGCGCCTGCACGACGGCTATGGCAATCTTCTCAAAGGCTTTACAAAAATGAAATACGACTGTTCCTCTCTCGTTCAATACGTATTTTTCGAAGCGGCAAACGTGCTTTTGCAGACGACGACGCGCTTGCAGGTGGTACAGGGCGACCCTGTCCCCCGCTCGCAGCTGAGCCGCGGCGACTGCATTTATTTCACCAATTCTACCCGAGAGGATTATACGGGAATCGAACGCGTCGGGCACGTGGCGATCTATCTCGGAGATAATTATATCCTGCATACGTCCTCGGATTATGCGCGCATTGAAAAAATGTCCTCTCAACGCTGGGCGTACTATATCGAAGCCCGTCGATTCGTTTGACTTTTACGAACTTACTGCCGTCGATAACGGCGAAGCGCAGGGGATGCCCGTATATTTTGTAATGCCCTCTTTTGCCTTTCCCATCGAAAAACGCCTTTCAAAGCCCGCAAATTCTCTTTGCGGGCGATAGGGCCTCGGGATTGGCAGAGCCTCACAAACAAAGCAGGGCTTAATACGCGATCTTACGCACGTCCCCCTCGGTCAACAAGGCGACACGGGGACTCACGGACGACTTCTATGGACGCGCTCTCCTTAGCGGGCAAAGTCCCGCCATGGGATAGAGGAACGACTTTATACGCTCTCTCCCATAAAGGCGATAAGCCCGCGGCTCCCTTTTCATTTGCTCATTCCTTTGCCTGATTTTATTCTCATAAAAATACTCCCCGTATCCGATTCGTCGGCGGCGGGGAGTATTTTTTCAAGTCTACGTTCCTTTGATGGAACGCTTGAAAATTATAAATTTATTCTTTTTTTTCGTCCGCATTTTCCGCGTCGGCGGCGGACGGCACATCCTGCGGAAGTTCCCTTTCGTCCGACGCGTTTTCCCCGCCTTCCCCTTCCAAGTTTTCCTCTTGCGGACTTTCCTTCGCGGACTCTTCTATCTCGTACTTTTTGCGCAGCTCTTCCTCTTCGGCACGGGCGTTTTCGGCGACCGTATCGAAATCCTCCCGCGTAATTTCTCCTTGACCGAGGAGCGACTCAGCGTACGTCTTAGACGCCGTCGCGCCCAGCCAGGTATTCTTTTCGCCGCGGATTTTTTTGAGGAGCCAGACGAAGAAAATTTTTAAATCCCCGAACAGACTCAGGCTCTTTGCATAAGAAAGATCGGAAGAAAACATTTCCTTATAATCCGTTTCCCCGTTCCCCGTCGTCACTAAGGGATTGATCAGTCCCGCGCGAACGGCATAGCGCCCCTCGTCCGCTTCCGAAACGAACGCCGCGTCCGCAAAGGACAGGCGCTTAACGCCGATAAAGCTGAGTTTGCCGCAGAAAACGTCGAAAATATAGGGGAGTTTGTATAATCCCGTCTTTTTCAGCCAATGCCCGTATCCGCCCGCTTCGTCGCCGTCGTCGTCCACGATGCAGAAAGTATGCAGTACGATGGTTTTGGCTTTTTTGCCCACAAAAAATTCCCGCGAAAGAATGGATTTCATGGCGCCCGTCCGCTTTTGAAATAGCTTGGCGCGGATAAAAATCGCGAGATAGAGAGGCGAGAGCACCGCCATGCTGACGACGGACGCCGCCAGATCCCACAGGCGCTTAAATATCCAGCGATACCCGATCGCCATCACCGCGACGATTGCCGCCGCGTCGAAGAGAATGAACAGCGTCATTCCGTACCACGTCTTTAAAAATTCTCCCATCGAAAATACCCTTTTATATCCTTTCTGTAAATATCTTGCGCTCCTGCTTTTACGCGGACGCAAAGCCCGAAAAAAAACGAATCCGAATTTTCCGACTCCCTCCGCCCGGGCACAAACGCCTAAAATAAAGCGCGCTCGCCTTCTTAACCTTTCGCGCGAATACAAAGCGCCGAAAAAATTGAAACGGCGATCCCTCTCCATACGGCATTTCAGAGAGCGTCCCTTCCCAATTTCTTACGGGGAAGAATCGCGCCCTGCCGGCTGAATTTTAACGCTCGGACCGCTGCGCATCTTCGCCGCACGTTTCTTTTTCGTCCCGCTCGCCGTCCTCTTCGGGCTGTCGTTTCCGCTTTTCCGCCGCGACGATCTCGCCGATTTTTTCTAAAACCGCGTCCTTGCCGAAGCCCGTTTCCGCGCTGACGGGAATGAGATTCCCCACCCCCAGGCAAAGATCCGCGGCAATCGCCCTGACGTGTTCTTTCAGCTTCATTTTGGATAACTTGTCCGTTTTGGTGAGAACGACGGTAAAAGGAATGATGTGATAGTGCAGAAATTCCATCATCTGCATATCGTCCGCAGTCGGGTCGTGGCGGCTGTCCGCCAGCATCAGGACGTGGGAAATTTTTTGTTTGTTCTTGAAAAAGGCGTCCAGCGTCTTTCCCCACTTCTCCTTTTCGCTTTTGGAAACCCTCGCAAACCCGTAACCGGGCAAATCCGCCAGCACGAACTGTCCGAAATCGAAATAATTGACCAATCGCGTCCGCCCCGGCTCGCTGCTCGTCTTTGCCAATTTTTTACGATTGGCAAGCATATTGATGAACGAGCTTTTCCCCACATTGGATTTTCCGCATACGGCAATCATCGGTTTTTCGGTCGCAATAAATTGGCTTTCGCTTGCCGCCGACGTGATGAACGTCGCATTTTTGACGACGATTTTTTCGATGATCTCTTCCATGGGTACCTCGTTTGTTTTTTATATCGCTTTTTTCCAAAGAGGAAACCTTGCGGCGCCCCTTGTCTTTAAAAATCCGCCCCTCGCCGGGAAAGCCTTTGCATACGGCTTCCTGTTAGCAGCGCACGGCGGGAGAAACGGGCGCATCTCCGCCGCCGACGGGAATGACAGGCTCTTTTTTCGGCTTGGTCACGCGCTTGGGACGCGCCTGTTTTCCGTTCTCTTTTTCGGCGGACGAAGCGCCGAGCACCGCCAGAGAAAACACCTCGTCCGCGTCCGTGACGGGAATGAAATGAATTTCTCCGCGCACCGATTCGGGCACTTCTTCGATGTCCTTTTTGTTCTCGGCGGGAATGATGACGTTCGTGATGCCGATGCGCCGCGCCGCCAGCGCCTTTTCTTTGAGTCCGCCGATGGGCAGCACCTTACCCCGAAGGGTGATCTCCCCCGTCATGGCGACGTCCTTGCGCACGGGACGCCCCGTAAACGCCGACAAAATGGCAGTGGCGATGGTGATGCCCGCGCTCGGTCCGTCCTTGGGCGTCGCGCCCTCGGGCACATGGATGTGAATGTCCGTCGTTTCGAATTTGTCCTCGGGAATACCGTACCTGTCCGCGTGAGAGCGGATAAACGAAATGGCGGCGAGCGCCGATTCCTTCATCACGTCGCCGAGTTTTCCCGTCAGGCGGATCTCTCCCTTGCCGTGCATGGCGGAAGCCTCCACCGTCAGCGTAGTGCCGCCGACCGCGGTCCACGCAAGCCCCGTCACCGCGCCGATTTCCTCTTTCTGTCTTGCCGCGTCCGCCGTAAAGCGGGGCGCGCCCAGAAGTTCCTCCGCGGTCGCCTTGTCCACCTTGACTTTGGGCAGAGATCTATCGTCCGCGTATTTGACGGCGATCTTGCGGCAGACGGTGCCGACGGTGCGCTCCAAGGTACGAACGCCCGCCTCCATCGTATAGCCCTCGATGATCGCCCGTACGCCGCCGTCCGTAAAGGCGGCGTTGGCCTCCGTCAAGCCGTTGGCGGCAAGCTGTTTGGGAATGAGATATCGCGCCGCGATTTCCTTTTTTTCTTCTAACGTATACCCCGACAGCTCGATGATCTCCATACGGTCGCGCAAAGGCCCCGGAATGGTATCCAGAGAATTGGCTGTCGTGATGAACATGACCTTGCTCAGATCGTAAGGGACTTCGAGATAGCGGTCGCGGAAGGTAGAATTTTGTTCGGGGTCGAGCACTTCCAAGAGCGCGCTCGAAGGATCGCCGCGCATATCGGAAGAGATCTTGTCGATTTCGTCCAGCAGGAACACGGGATTGACGGATCCCGCGTTTTTCATCGCGTAAAGGATACGCCCGGGCATCGCGCCCACATAGGTGCGCCGGTGCCCTCTTATCTCCGCTTCGTCCTTGACGCCGCCAAGGCTCATGCGCACGAATTTGCGCCCCAAAGCGCGGGCGATGGAACGGGCGATGCTCGTCTTGCCGACGCCCGGAGGACCGACGAAACAGAGAATGGGCGCCTTCATGCTCCCCGTCAGTTTGAGCACGGCGAGGTATTCGGTGATGCGCTCCTTGATTTTTTCCAGCCCGTAATGGTCCGCTTCGAGGACCGCCACGCAGTCCGAAAGCTTCTCCGTGTCCTTGGTTTCCTCTTTCCAAGGGAGATCCAGGATCCAGTCGAGATACCCCGTAATGACGGTGTATTCGGGGGAAGCGGACTGCATTTTATCCAGACGGTCCAGTTCTTTAAGACACTTTTTTTCCACCTCTTCGGGAAGCCCTTTGGCGAGGATCCTGACGCGGTATTCGTCCTCTTCCTTTCCGTCGTCGCCCAGTTCCGTATGAATGGCTTTGAGCTGTTCGCGCAGGAAATAATCCTTTTGCGAGCGGTCGATGTTCTGACGGACGGTGGAAGCGATCTTCTTTTCGATTTTGGCGATTTCCAGCTCGTCGTTTAAACAACGTTCGAATAATTTAAGCCGTTCGATGACGGAGTCCTCTTCCAAAAGCTCCTGTTTGACTTCGAGGCGCACGCGCATGGCGGATACGGTCATGTCGATATAGGCGTCGGGATCGGAACAGGCTTCCAGCTGCGTCAATACGTCCTTGCCGATCTTGCCGTCCGCCATCAGGACGTCCCGCACCATCTCCCGCGCGGTGCGGAAATACGCCTCTTCCAGCACTTCGTCGCCGTGGACGGGCGTAAGCTCGTCGGTGACGGCATAATAGTAGCCCGATTCAAACTGAACGGAACGCGCGCGGGCGCGGTAAACGCCCTCCGCGAGTACGCGCAGGGTGCCGCCCGGAAGCTGTGTGACCTGTTTGATGCGCGCGACGGTGCCGACGGTGTAGATGTCCTCCGCCGTGATCTCGTCCTTCTCCGTGTCCCGCTGGGCACAGATGAAGAGCAGCCTGTCCGCAGCCGCGGAAGCGCGGTCGATCGCCTTTAAAGTAATATCCCGCCCTACTTCGAAAGAAATGAGGGTACCGGGAAACGCCACCTTGCCCCGAAGGGGCACGATGGATAATATATTTGTTTTTGGTGTCTGTTTTTCCATATACTTTTCCATATAATTATTATTAACCCTCGGAAACGCTTTTTAAACAATTTCCCCCGAAAAGCGGCGAGAGATGCTCTCTTCCAACGCAAAAGCGCGGTATCCACGCCCCTTCGCCCTCCGTTTTTTAAAGCTTTCTCCTTTATGTTTCCTTCCGTCGCCTCGCTCCAATCCTCCCGCTATGCGCCGTACTCGTCCGGGAGCTTTCCAGACGATATTTTCGGCAGCGTCGAATCCCGTGCGTTCGCCCAAAGAACGCCGCTTTGCGTTTCGTTTTCCCTCCGCGCAAAAATTCCTCCACAGGACGTTTTTGACGGGCCGAAGAATCCCATCGGAGGTAATTTCCCGACGATACAGATTAAATAGTTTCGGCGCGATAAAAGACGCGCCCTACGATTCTTTTGCCTGCCGGCTCGCCGCAGCCGCCGTGAATTTAAAAATTTTCAAGTCCGCCTGTCGGAAAAAATATTGCCGACTGCGCGCAGGCAAACGCCGCATCCCGTTCCCGCGCCTTTTTAACGGCGCGTCTTTTCGCCCGCCCTTAAACGTTTCTCCGTCGCAGGCAGATGTTTTTTTAAGCCGCGACGCCGATTGAAACGCTTTGCAGACTTCGGGGCACTGCGGGAAAACGGCGTTGAAGCGGATTTTCCGCGTCCGAAAGCGCTTCCTGCGCGTAAAAGAGCGCGCTATACCGATACAGGCAGGGGAAGGTTCTTTACGATTTTTCTGAAAAATCCGACCGCTTTCCCCTCTTTCTCCTCCCGATACCGTCTTTATTATATCACACCCCGTATAAAAAAGCAAGGCGGCGGAGAAGCTCTTTCCGTTCCGCCGCGCCGCTTTATGCAAGATTTTGTCGGATTTGACTCAACTGTACAAATTCTTCCTTCTCTTTCCGCGATTCTTTTTTGCCGATTTCGGCAGAGCCTCCGAAAAAACTTTTGCAGCGCGCATAAACGCAGGCAAGGACGAAAAACAAAAATCGAAAGCCAAACGTTTAAAAAGGAAAGCCCCGCGGCACAAAGCGCGCCGCAGGACTACCCGCCATTCTATTTTATGATTCGTTCAGCCGTCATGGAGAAAGAATCCGCCTTACTCTGTCCCTCGCAGAGAAAGGGGCTTATCTTACTCAATTTGCCTAACAGAAAGAGTTTGCTTATCTTAACTTGGTACCCGCCCAAGAGAAAGTTTGTCTTACCTTAGGTTACTATCTGCCACATAGGAAAATTTTTCTTAATCCGATGGATTTTCGCGCGTCTTTTCCCCCGAAATTTTTTTATATTTCGGGAACGCGATTCTTTTCCGTTTTGGTCAGGCGGATTTTTGCTTATACACCACGCGGGGTTTGGCGCCGTCCGTCAGACATTCCTTGGTGACGATGACTTCCTCCACGTCGTCCTCGGAAGGGATTTGGTACATGACATCCGTCATCACGCCCTCTATGATGGTGCGAAGTCCCCTCGCGCCCGTCTTTAAGCGGATCGCCGTCTGCGCAATCTCCCGCACCGCGTCCTCTTCCACCGTCAGCTTGACGCCGTCGAAGCCGATGAGCTTCTGATACTGCTTGATGATCGCGTTTTTCGGTTCGGTGAGAATTTTCACCAAAGCGTCCTCGCCTAACGGATCGAGATTGACGACGATGGGAAGCCTGCCGACGAATTCGGGAATGAGTCCGAATTTCGTGAGATCCTGCGGCTTGACGTCGTCGAGCGCCGCATAGTCCACCTCGTCCGCTCCGAGCTTCACCTTCCCGCCGAAGCCGAGCGTCGTATCGTCCTTTCTCGACGCCACGATCTTATCCAAGCCGACGAACGCGCCGCCGCAGATGAAGAGAATGTTCGTCGTGTCGATTCTCAGACATTCCTGCTGCGGGTGCTTTCTGCCGCCCTGAGGAGGCACGGACGCCACCGTGCTTTCGATGATCTTCAAAAGCGCCTGCTGTACCCCTTCTCCCGACACGTCGCGGGTGATGGAAACGTTTTCGCTCTTTCTCGCGATTTTGTCTATCTCGTCGATATAGATGATGCCGCGCTGCGCGCGGTCGATGTCGTAATCGGCGTTCTGAATGAGTTTGAGAAGGATATTTTCCACGTCCTCGCCGACGTATCCCGCCTCGGTGAGCGTCGTGGCGTCGCTGGTGGCAAACGGAACGTTGAGCACCTTGGCGAGCGTCCGCGCAAGCAGCGTTTTGCCGCATCCGGTGGGCCCCAGGAGCAAAATATTGCTCTTCTCGATCTCCACCCCGTCGTCCGTCTTTTTCGCCTTCACGAGCGAATTAATGCGTTTATAATGATTGTATACGGCGACGGACAAAACCTTTTTCGCCTTGTCCTGTCCGACGATGTATTTATCGAGTTCCTCTTTGATCTCCGCGGGCTTTTTCAAGGGCACTTCCGCCGTCTTGTCCTTTTCGTTGGTTTCGTCCACCATCGCCTTGCAGATATCCACGCAGTCGTCGCAGATAAACACCCCGTCGGGCCCCGCGATCAGCCGCCTTACCTCGTCCTTCGATTTTCCGCAGAAGGAACAATGCTGTTCATATTTTTCCATGTGTTATACCCCGTTTGAATTTTGACCGAAAAAATTTTTTTCGCGCAAAATCCCTGTTACAAGACTTTGCGCGAGAATATTTTTGTGTGTCCGTATCGTTGTCCGCCGTAGTAAAATTTCCCGCGCCTTTTTATCCCTCGAAAAAACAGTCCCGCTTTTTTGCGGCTTTGCCTTTACGGGAAAGAGCAAAGCGGGAAAAGAAACCCGACGACTCGGCTTTCCTTCGAAAAGCGCGCTTGCGGCCGCCCGCAAAAACTGTTTTTCTACGGCGTTTCTCCGCTTTTTTAAAAGCGCTCAGCGCCTTACGAATACCTTATCGATAAGGCCGTAAACCCGCGCTTCCTCCGCCGACATATAATTGTCCCTGTCGGTGTCGCGCTCGATCGCGGCGAGATCCTTGCCCGTGTTCTCGGACAAAATGCGGTTCATCTTCGCCTTGGTGCGGAGAATATGCTCCGCCTGGATCTTGATGTCGCTCGCCTGCCCCTGCGCGCCGCCCAGGGGCTGATGAATCATGATTTCCGAATTGGGAAGAGCGAAGCGCTTGCCCCGCGCGCCGCTCGACAACAGGAACGCGCCCATCGACGCCGCCAGGCCGATACAGATGGTGGAAACGTCGCATTTGACGTAATTCATCGTATCGTATATCGCCATTCCCGCCGTCACCGACCCGCCCGGCGAATTGATATACAGATTGATATCCTTTCCCGGCTCCTTGCCTTCGAGATAAATGAGCTGCGCGACGACGGTGTTCGCCACCGCGTCGTCGATTTCGCCGCTCAAAAAAATGATTCTGTCCTCTAAAAGCCGGGAATAGAGGTCGTAAGAGCGCTCGCCCGTACTCGTCCGTTCCACGACATAGGGAATCAAAACATTTTTTTCCTTCATTCTTTATTCTCCTCTACATACATTTCGTTGTTTGCTTTGAGGAAGTTAAAAAGTTTCGTGATGATGATGTCGCTCTTGATATAGTCGTACTGACGAGGATCCATGTCCTTCTTGTACTCCTCCGCGCTCTTATCCACGGACGCCGCCTGCTCCGCCACCTTTTCTTCCACTTCTTCGTCCGTAGCTTCTATCTTTTCTTCTTTGATGATCTGAGAGATGACGAGCTGATTCAATACGTTCTTCTTCGCCTGCTCCTCGTAGTTTTTCCTGAACTCCGCAAGGGGCACCTTGATAAAATCGAGGTAGTCCTGCAATTTGAGTCCCTGGTACATCAGCTGATACTCGAATTTCTGCACGAGGTTGTCGATTTCCCGCTCGATCATCGCGTCGGGAATCTCCGCTTCCGCAGTGGCGGAAACGGCGTCCAGAATGCTGTTCTCCGTCGCGTCCAGCGAGTTTTTGTCCGCTTGCTTTTGCAGGCGCTCCTTGGTCTTTTCCTTGTATTCCTCTATCGTTTCGCTGCCCGTCGCGTCCTTGATGAACGCGTCGGTGAGCTCGGGAAGCTCCTTGCCCTGAATGGAATTGAGGGTGACGGCAAAAACGGCGTCCTTGCCTTTAAGCTCCTCCGCCTGATAGTTTTCCGGGAACTTGACGGAAACGTCTTTCTTTTCGCCCGCGTTCATGCCCACCACCTGCTCTTCAAAGCCGGGAATGAACTGTCCGCTGCCCAGCGTCAGATCGAACTTCTCCGCCTCGCCGCCGTCGAATTTGACGCCGTCCACGGTGCCTACGAAGTCGATATTCACGACGTCGCCGTTTTGAGCGGGACGATCCGTGACGGGCACTTTGCGGGAGTTTCTGTCGAGAAGGCGCTCCATCTCCTTATCGACGTCGGCATCCTTTACAGTATACGCAAATTCTTTGATTTTCATACCTTTGTAGGAGCCGATTTTCACCTCGGGTTTCACGGGTGTCGTCGCCACGAGAACGACCTTTTCATCGCTGAGGTCGTCCACCGCAAGCTCGGGATCCCCCACCGCCGTAAATTCTTTTTCTTTCTCTTCGAGAACTTTTCCGTAATTTTCGGAAAAGAGTACGTTCAAGGCGTCCTCGAAAAACACTCCCTTTCCGTAGGCGTGCTCGATGACGTTGCGGGGCGCTTTGCCCTTGCGGAAGCCGTTGACGGCAAATCTCCCCTTCGTCTTCAAATACGCTTTGTTGAGGGCGTCTTTCCATTCGGTTCCGTCAAATTCCATCGTAATTTTTACCGTGCTTTTTTCGGCAGCTTTTGTTGTGTACTTCATAATATGCTTTCTCCTAAATAATGCTTCTCAAAATTGTTTTTCCCGGCTTCCGCTCCCTTTACGAAACGCAAAAAAGGCTTTGCCCGTCCGTCCTTTTATAAAGAAAAGGGATAAAAAAGTCGCGGCGGCGGACGAAGGCCGCGAAAGAGAACGCGCCGCTCGAAAGTCGCGGGAAACGCGCTCCGTTTTTGGGGGAAGCCCCGTTTTGCTCCCTACATTTTATCATATTCTTTGAAGAAAAGAAAGCGTTTTCGTTTACAATTTGCGAAATTTACGCTATAATTTATAAAAACCCCGACGGTCGGAGAAATCTTTTCGACCCGATTCGCGGATTTTCGGGCGGCAAGGGAGCATTTTCCCAAAAAAACGCCGCTTTCAAGGAGGACGTCATGCCCCAGGACGCTTTTCATATCCGCCGCTCGGCAGCGGAACTCGACAGCCTTTTAAAGGGAGGCAAAATCAACCGCATTTCCCAAGCGGACAAAGACGAGGTTACCTTTATTATATACACGGGAAAGACGACCGTTAAACTCGTTCTGAACACAAACGCGTCCAATGCCCGCGTCTGCCTCACGCGCGAAGAGAAGGAACCCGCGCCCGTCGCGCCCAATTTTTGTATGCTTTTAAGGAAGCACCTTCTCGGCGCGGAAATCTTATCCGTTTCGCAGGTGGACTTCGAGCGGATCGTGGAACTCCGCCTGCACTGCACCACCGACTTTTCCGAGTGCGAGCGGGTGCTCGTGTGCGAGCTGATGGGCAAATACTCCAATTTGATTCTGACGGAAAAGGGAATCATTTTGGGCGCCTTGAAGACTTCGTCTTTGGAAGCGGGCGCCAAAAGAGTGCTGCTTTCGGGCGCGAAATACCTCTATCCCGAGCCGCAGGAGAAACTCTCCCCTTTCGACGCGGCGGGTCTGAAAGAGCGGACGGAAAATTTTTTGGCGGCGCACACGGAAGGAAGCGGGGACGTCGCGGAGGAATACGCGAAATTTCTGTTCGAAAACGTGGCGGGACTGGCGCTTTCCACGGCGAGAGAAATGGTAAAGAGGTATCCCCACGGCACGCCTATCTGGGAATTTGTCGGAGAGTTCTGCGCCCGTGAGCCGTGCCTGCCCTGTCTTTTAACAGAAAACGGCGCCGCAAACGGAAAACCGCTCGACTTTTTCGCCTTTCCCGTGGAGGGCGGAATCCCCATGCCCTCTTTAAACAAGGCAGAAGACGAATATTATTACCGCAAAGAAACCAAGCGGACCTTCGAGGACAAAAAACGCAAGCTGGAATCCGCCGTCCGCGCCCTGAAAAAGAAACAGCAAAAGACCTTGCAGGACACGCTCGAAAGACTCAAAGACTGCGAGGGCATGGATCTGCTCCGCATCAGGGGAGAGCTTCTGACGGCAAACCTTTACCGCCTCGAAAAGGGAATGAAGGAAGCGGAGCTGGAAAACTGGTATGCTCCCGAAGGAGGACGGGTAAAGATCGCTTTGGACACGCAGCTTTCCCCGTCGCAGAACGCGCAAAAATATTTCAAGGCGTACGCCAAGCAGAAACGGACGCGCGAGGCCCTGACGCCCCGAAAGCAGAAGGAAGAGGAAGAAATGGAGTATACGGAAAGTCTGGCGGCTTCCCTTTCCGTGGCGGAAAGCGCGGAAGATTTGAAAGAGATAGAAACGGAGCTGATTTCCTTAGGACTCGTCAAGCCGCAAAAAGAAAAGGTGGGCGGGAAGAAAAAGGAAACGGCGGCGCCCTTCCGCGAATACGAATTCGGGGGCTTTAAAATTCTTTCGGGAAGAAACAATTTCCAAAACGACAGACTGCTGAAAAGCTGTGCGCCTTCGGACCTTTGGCTGCACGCGCAAAAATACCATTCCACGCACGTCGTCATCGTCACGGAAGGCAGGCAGGTAAGCGACGAGGCGCTTCTGTTCGCGGCGGAAGTATGCGCCTACTACTCGGACGGGCGGGCGGGAGGAAAAGTGCCCATCGATTACTGCGAGCGCAAATTCGTAAAAAAGCCGCCCAAATCAAAGGCGGGATTCGTGACGTATACCGATTATAAAACGCTGCTGGCGGAGCCGAACAAACACGCGGAAAAAGCCGAGGCGAGCGAATAAAAAACCTCCATTTAGGCGAGAATCATGCGTTTTATCGATGAAGCTGATTCAAAGAATAATCCAAAAAAATTTATTTCGCATATTGACAATAAAAAGACTCTATGATATAATTTGAAAAAAGGAAGAAGTATGATAACGGCGATATTTACTTTATAAACGATAAATAGGGTCTTGATTATGTCGTTATTACAGCGATTCTCTTCCCCTCGTTCTTTGCGACGACTGCTCGAACGGATACTTGCGAAGAACATACCGTTAAGCGTAAATCAGGCAAAAATTTCTGCACGGGATGTTATGCGGAATTTGACGACGACGGTCATGGCTCACTCATTATTACAAGCGACGAACAACCAATTTCTTACTCTTTAAGGAGGGAAAAGGCAATGAAAAATACGTCTAAATTTTCTGCGTTTGCGGCAATGATTGTGGCGGCGGCCGCCTGCCTCTGTTCTTTCGCGTCCTGCAACAAAGCGGGAGAGATCGTGGAAACGGACAGGGAAGAAGGCACGACGGCAATGTATTACTGTATAGGACTTAGCGCTTGGGTCGGCGCGGGAATGGGCGTCGATTACGAAGGCTGTGCGATAACGGTGAGCAACCGTTCGGGGGAGGGTACGCTTTTTATAAAAAACTCCGAAGGAGAAAAATATTGCACGGATTGGGAACGTTTATCTTCTTATCCTTCCGCCGAGTCTTTCGACAAGAGAGCGCTTCACGGCGAAACGCCCTTGACCTTTGAAGACAGAGCGTTTTTTCAGTGGATGCCGTTAAACGATTGGAGCGGCCTGACTTCCGACGAACGGGTGGAAGACTACGTCGCCTTTACGGCGGAAAAAGACGGACAGATCGCGGGCTATACCGTCCTGTACGTTTCGGGCGATCATTTCGAGGCGCAATCCTCCGTCGTGGCAAACAGGGAATTTCCCAAGGTGAAAGGAAACTACCAAAACGTGAGCAGGGAATGGCTGAACCAACGCATAGAAACGGTGATAAAAGAGCATCGGGAAAGCCTTTGAAAAATCGCGCGCTTTCCGTTGATAGCAGCGATCACTTTGCGCAAAGCACCCCCGCGCCCGAAATCGGGCGTAGGGGTGCTTTTTAAGCGACCTTTTATAATATCGGCGACTATTTCCGCTTTACAATCAAAGCCGAAAAAGCGGGCGTTTTATGTTCACGGACTCTTTTTCGGACAGAAAACTTCCCTTTATATCGAAAAGCGGGCTAAGCGCGCTTTCGAAAAGATTGTTTTCTTTCACCAAAAACGAATCGACCAATAATCGGGGAAATGCCCGTATACGACGGCGGAACCGATCATAACGCACCAATCGGCGGCGATCAGGATTCCCAAAATCAAGGCGATATAAAAACTCACTTTCTGCGGGATGCTTTCGAAAAAGCGCAGCGCGGGACGAAAAATGAAATGCATCAAAAGCGTGATCCCCGTCGTAAAGCCGAACGTAGTGATGAGGCTCGTATAGCGCGTGACGTGGGTGGGGATATTTTCGTAATTCCACGCGCGGATGCCGAACACCTTTTCAAAGAGAAGCCCGCAGCCCATTTCTCCGAAAAAAATCAGGACGTAAACGCTTACGTAATAGATCAAAAGGCGCAGGGCGTGACACCATTTGCTGGGCTTGGGAAGAATGCGCTTTTTGAAAATGCGCATTTCCGTCGGCGTACCGAAGACGAAAAAAAGCACGAAAATCCCGAATCCATACGCGGCTAAAAACGGAAGCAGCTGATGGCGGGAATCGAAAATACCGTTGGAAATAAGACGGAAAAGGTTTTCCACCAGCCAGCCGCAAAACGCCGCGATGTAACAGATGATGAGAAGAGAGCTTACTCTCGTCCCGAAAATCCGTTTGGCTTCCTTCGGCTCCGATGTTGCCTCTTTTTTTCTTTCGGCCTTGCCCCTCCCTTTTATCCCCGGCGGCGCTTCCTCCAAAGGCGGAGCCGCGTCTATAACGGCAAGTTCCGCCTCCCTTTCTCCGCTCTTGTTCCCGACGGCTTCGATAATAAGAGCGGAATCTTCTGTTTCGGAAAAAGTTTCTTTTTTCATCTCTCTCTCCAATTTTTTTCATATTGCGGACCTTTGCGCCGCCTCTCACCTATACATTATACGGGAAATCCGTTAAAAAGTCGTTTGTATTTTGTTGAATTTTTTTTAATTCGACGGATTTTTCGCCCGGAAAATTCAATTCACTATATTTACATCTTTTTCATTATATCACACTTGTCCCGAAAACACAAAGAAAAAACGGTGAATATTTCGTGATAACAAAAAGCGCCCCTTATTCCTGCCTGATTTTTCAAAAACGTCCGCTTTTCCCTGCTTTTCCCGCGCTCGAAAAAACAGTTTTATGCGCTCTGCGCGGGAAGAGAATTTTCCCCGCGAAGGCGTTTTTATCTTCTCTCTTCCTCAAAACAGAAAAACGCGCGCGGATTTAAAACTCTGCGAACCTCCGCGAAAAAAAATTACGCTTTTCCGCCGCAGGCGGCACGCGACGCTCTCTTTTCCTCGCTCCGCAGTCCTTAGTTTTATACGCACTACTATTATAACGCATTTTCCCTTAACTTTCAAGAGATTGAGAAAAATAAACGCGGCTTTTATAAAAAGCCCCGGAAAACGCCTAAGGCGTAAGATAGGGAAGGGACGGCGCTCCTCATTAAAATCCGCGGCGCCCCATTGACTTTCCAAGGATAAAAAACCGGACTTTTTAAAGACCGGGAACAAAATGCCGGCTCTTTAAGGGCGGAAAGTAAAATTCCCGCTTTTTGTGCGTTTTCAAGGCGATAAGAACAGGGAAAAACGGCGCTGTGAAGGGCGAAAAACGCCGCTTCGAGGGCATAAAAAGGATTCGGAAATCTCCGTCGTCCCGACAGGGCATTCCCGAATCCTTCTATCCCTTCTCCTCCCGAAATTATAGGCCCGAAAACTTTATCTTTTTGAAACCTTCTTTCCCAAAGACGACGTTCACAGCTTTGTTACGGCGCCTAAAAAGAGCGGATAATCATTTTCCGTATCGACGATCGCATAGACGAAAGGACGTTCCAAA
>QWCN01002852.1_pt1 | contig 21531 bp, 24 predicted proteins | sample 1972711 | NCBI WGS metagenome assembly QWCN01 (sample SAMN09866707, study PRJNA288562) | Human gut metagenome isolate term1_stool, whole genome shotgun sequencing... | isolation source: gut | host: Homo sapiens | place: USA: California
TTTAGACAGCAATTTGAAATTTTGTAGTAGCGATGGCGTATAGATTTATCGTCCGCTTTGTTTCGCCAACCTTGATAGAATAAGGCTTTTCGGCATTTTCCTCGTTGTCAGAGTCGTCATATTTTTTAATTCTGTCGAGTGTCGAAAAGCTATGTATCTTTAAGCCAAAGACCTCACGCTTGTCCTCATATTTGATACATTGGAACATTTCCGATGCTTCTCTGGGCACCGAGGAACTCGGGCATGTGGAAATGGTATCCTCCATTATATATCAGCTTACACGCAATTTGTCGGTCGAAGAGATAAAGAAGGCGGGATTTGACGCATATTTCACTCAGCATACGACGGGAATATATCCTTGCTCACCGTCCGGGGAGCCGTTCAGCGCACTCGGCTTTGCGGTAAAGGGCGATGTCCTTGCCGATCTTAACGAGGATCTTGCAGCAGAGCAAAAGGCTCGTGTATGCTATGATAATCTGCTGCGTCAGATGGACGATCCCGATGTATGCGACACGCTCCGCTTCCTCAGAGAGCGCGAGCTTGTACACTATCAGCGCTTCGGTGATGCTCTCAGAATATCGCAGGACCGCATGGATTCAAGCAACTTCTACGGCTGGAACCCCGAATTCGACAGAGGACGCCGCGAAAGGTAATGCGGATTCTCGCGGTATGCGAAATCATTTACCGCAAGTACGGAATCAATACGGAATCAACCAACGGAAACAGCCCCGGCGGGGGCTGTTTCTCTGTTATGTAAGATGCGGCGTTTGTATTTAATAAGCTGCGGAGACCGTATTTCCTAAGCCGCAGAATCCGTATTCCGCATGGCTCGGAACCCGTGTTTCGGCATTTGATTTTTTGTAATTGCCGACGCCCGGCACATCGACCGAGGCTTTATTTTGTCTGCCTTTCTTAAGTGCCGACCGGACTTTCGGAAACGTCATTCTCGGTAAAAACGCTCGTGAACTCCGAAAAAACGAAAAACGCGGATGCATTTTGCACAATTCAGACATGATTTGCGCTCTGATTTGTATGCCTATATACAAAATTCAAAAAAACTGTTGACAAAGTACTTTGTGTGGTTTATAATACGATCAAAATACATAATAATTCGGCACCTGATAGAGGTTGCGGATATGATAAGTACTCTGTTGCACACGACGGCAAACGGCGGCAGGGGAAAGGCTGTTCCGCCGAAACGGTTTTGCGGTTGCCGCCGCAGGATTGTTGGGATCGTGTTTAAAAGACACGGTACTGTCACATTTATGTGGAGAGCTATCAACGGCTTTTGATTCCGTAATTCAACTAAAGCCTGCGATTACCTTTCGGGTCGCAGGCTTTTTATGTGTTTTAATACAAATTCATAGGAGAGAAAAACCATGAACAGAATCACAAGAACAGTCTCGTCGATACTCGCAGCGGTAATGTGCGTTGCTTGCTTTGCGTCGTGCTCTGCAAAAAAGGAAAGCAATGACATAAGAAACGCAAAGAACCTTGCCGATCTTAAAGGTGCAAAGATTGCGGCGCAGGCGGCAACCTTCCACGCAGATGCACTCTCACAGATTGAGGATGTACAGTCTTCAACCTACCCTGAGTTTTCCGACCTTCTCGCCGCTCTTAAGAGCGGTGCAATCGACGGATACGTAGCAGAGGAGCCCACCGCACTTGCCGTTTGCGGATCGGACGATACTCTTACCTACATTCCCCTGAAGAACAACGATACCGGATTCACGGCTACCCCCGCCGATGTCGGAATTGCAGTCGGCTTGAAAAAGGGTTCGGATCTTCGCGAGAGGATGAATTCGATTCTTGCAGAGATTACCGATGATCAGAAGAAACAGCTTATGGAGCAGATAGTTGCCATATCCTCGGGAAAGACTGTTGATCAGTTTGCGATAAGCAGTGAAACTCCCGCGGAACCTGTCGGCACACTCAAGATCGGAATGGAATGCGCTTATGAGCCTTACAATTGGACCGATATGGAAGGGAAGACCTTTGGATGCATTCCGATAAGCGGAGAGGGAAAGGAAAATCTTTGGGCAAACGGATATGACGTTCAGATCGCCAAATATATCGCAGACCGTCTCAATCTCAGACTTGAGATTTACGCAATTGAGTGGAATTCGCTTATCCCCGCTATCGATTCCGGTGCGATTGATGCAATTATAGCAGGCATAAGCCCGACGGCAGAACGCGCAGCACAGGTAGATTTTACCGATACGTATTATGAATCAAACCTTGTTGTTATTATCAAAAAGTGATTTTTTAGATCATAAACGGAGTTTATAATGAGTTTTCTGAATGATGTAGTCAACATTTTCCTGAAGTATTATCCGTTCCTTCTTTCCGGAATCAAGAACACTCTGATTCTTTCGCTTGTAGGCACGGTTGCGGGACTTGCGGTAGGGCTTCTCACCGGAATGGTACGTACGGCACCTTTATCAAAAAATCCGGTTACGAGAACCCTCCATAAGATACTGAACGGAATTATTGCGGTGTATGTTGAAATTTTTCGCGGAACGCCGATGATGGTTCAGGCGATGGTTATCTATTGGGGGTATGCATTTGCTACAGAGGGGAAGACGCTTCCGCTTATACCCTCGGGAATACTCATCGTTTCGATAAATACCGGTGCATATATGGCGGAGATCGTGCGCGGAGGAATCATTTCGATAGACAAGGGTCAGTTTGAGGGCGCAATGTCGATCGGAATGACCCATTCGCAGACGATGATCAAGGTAATACTTCCTCAGGTTATACGCAATATTCTTCCGTCTGTCAGCAACGAGTTCGTTATAAATATTAAGGATACATCGGTGCTTAATGTTATCGGAGTAACGGAGCTCTACTATTTTGCCGGCATAATAAAGAGGCAGAATTTTCAGACGTTCCAAACGTACTTTGTTATATGTGTGCTGTACTTCATACTCACGTTCTCGATCACGCGCCTGCTGCGCTATATCGAAAAGCGTCTCGACGGCAAGGATAATTACACGATTTTCGGATCGCAGAGTGATTCGGCAGCCGAGATACATATAAAGACGGAGGACTGAGCCATGAGCGAAAATGTAATCGAGCTTATACATCTTCAGAAGCAGTTCGGCGATCATGCCGTACTGCACGATATCAACCTCAGTGTAAAAAAAGGTGAGGTCCTCAGTATAATCGGTGCTTCCGGATCGGGCAAAAGCACAATGCTGAGATGCATAAATCTCCTTGAAACTCCGACCTCCGGACAGATAATGTTCCACGGCAAGGACATAACGTCCCCCGACTTTCACATAACGAAATACCGCACGAAGGTCGGAATGGTTTTCCAGAGCTTCAATCTGTTCAATAACATGACGGCGCTGAACAACTGCATAACCGGTCAGGTGTCCGTGCTGAAGCGCAGCCGGAGCGAAGCCGAAGAGGTTGCGATGAAGTACCTCAGAAAGGTCGGCATGGAGCCGTATATCAATGCGAAGCCCGCTCAGCTTTCCGGCGGACAGAAGCAGCGCGTGGCGATTGCCCGTGCGCTTGCGATGGAGCCGGAGGTACTGCTGTTCGACGAGCCGACGAGCGCGCTCGATCCGCAGATGGTCGGCGAGGTTCTTGAGGTAATGCGTAATCTCGCGTCGGAAGGACTTACGATGATCGTCGTGACTCACGAGATGGCGTTTGCGCGCGACGTCTCCACAAACGTGGTGTTTATGGCGGACGGACTTATCTGTGAGGAGGGCGCACCGAAGGATATCTTTGAGAATCCGTCGGATCCGAAAACGCGCGACTTTCTTGCACGCTTCCTTTCAAAATGAAATAAAACGCCGCCGCTGTTTTGGGCAGGTACAACAGTTAAAATCTCCGCATAAGCAATCATGCGGAGATTTTCTGCTTTTGATAGCCGGAAAGCGGTTCAAGAGGTACAGCCCCTTGTTCGTAACGGAGTGACGTAAAAACAGCCCGGACTTTCAAGTGTCCGGGCTGTCTGTCTCACAGTGCGTACACAGGAATTGATCCTGTATAGAAGTGCGCCATTAGCAATCGGAAGATTTTGTGTTTTAGAGAATATGGTCTGTAATGCAATCGTACCAATGAACGTAAGTTGTACCGTTTATGATAAGTTTGTCATTTTCAGGTAGCTGTTCGCTCCAAGGCTTCTTGTATCGGTTGATAGCCCAATCATCACGATTGAATCTGCGACAAAGAATCGTCTTTCCATCTTTATCCAAATACTGTTCGAAAACACAACCATAGTCATAGGTTTCAATATCCATTACACACACGGTATCATAACTTTTGCCTCCGATGATAACGGTATATCTGCCAACAATATCGAGGAGGAAATCTTTGTTTACGCTTGTAACAGTGTTTCCGACTCTCTGAATATCGCCTTTAACGGAAAGGTTCGTTTCATTACCGCAATTATCTTCACCGAATCCCCAGTTCGACATAAATTCATCGCCGTCAAGGAAAGTGATGTAATTGCGAACATCGCCGTCATTTCGGAGCGTTGCAAGATAACGACAATGTGTATCTGTAAGCTGTGCCACAAAAGTACGGTTGATCACCTCGTTCTTATCCGAATAAGATACTTCTGCCGCGGTAAGCTCCATGCCCTCGATACCGTGAACCTTGGCTTTGCCTGTAACTTGCATATCAAATACACGGCTGCATTTTCGGGAAGGAATATCGTACATACCCCAGGACAGTTTCTCGCCCGGCTTGGGAATCAAAAACCATCCCATAAGCTCTTCCCATTTTACAGAGAAGGGGGCGTTGGCATTTGCTTCAATTTTGTATTCGGGAATAAATTCGGGCAACTTTTTCATAGTGCTTTCTCCTTTCGATACTTCGGTGTTATATGGATATTTGATTTTGAAGTTTTGTTTTGCCGTATGAAGTCTACTTTTTACAGTTCCGACAGGAATGTTCAGTTGTTTGGCAATTTCGGCTTGCGGAAGCTCTTTCCAAAAATAGAGATACAAGATTTGCTTGTCTTTGTCACCGAGTAAATTCAAAGTTTCTCTGACTGTTGCAACTATGGAAACGCCATGTCTGCCGTCTGACAATTCGCTTTCTGTCATTTCATCAATCGGGATTTTATACTGCATTGTTTTCTTACGAAAGTAGTCATTACATTTATTCCTTGCAATGCTGATAATCCACGCTTTGAAAGAGTCATGGTTTCTCAATTGAGGGAACTTTTGCCAAGCAGTAAGGAAAACTTCTTGCAAAACATCGTCTGCATCCGCTTTTGAGTTCAAATGAAATCTTACAAAACGTTCTATAGGCACTCGTTCTGCATCTAACAACTTTTCAAATTTATCCATATCTTCACCTCCTTTGGTCTATGAGTGATTAAAACCGGTTTCGCTTATATAGACGGTTTTCAGTATCGAAAGGTTCATTTTGTATTCAAAAAATAAGGGACAATCAAAATAATGTCGAGTACCTCGGCTAACTGTTTTATGACCACCCACCATTCACGGCGGCGCTTTTGCGTACCCGAGAGGGAATCTTTCGCCCTCTCACGGCAGATCGCGGACTTTCCGGCTTTGACGAAGCTCCGAATAAATCTCCGATATGGGCATTACGAAAGCATAACAATACGGCGGCGCACATCGGTGCGCCGCCGTGACGGAATCTTTTTTGAACGCCTCAGAGCTGATTTTCAGTCGAAGAGGCTTCGGAAAGCTTTTCGCAGCTTTCTTCAGGAATAAAGCTGAAAAATTTCGTGTGGCGCAGAAGCGCCGTCGCAGATACCGCACCGCATCCGACGGCGATCGGGAACTTTCCGACCTCGCTCAGCCATATGACCGAGATAACGCCGAAAAGCGCAAACGTGAGGATGCTGCGGTATCTTACCGGATTTATCTTTACGATGACCGAGAAGAAAATATACAGAAACGCAAGCACGAACCCGATCGGCGTGATCGATATCAGCGCGATCATCACACCGAAAGCCGTTGATATGCATTTTCCGCCGTGAAATCCGTTCAGCGGAGCGATTGCATGCCCGAGCACGGGCGCGGCTATCACCGCAGCAAAGTATATTTCACGGATGTCGACCGTCCTGCACGCCATGTACACCGGAAAAAATCCCTTGAACATGTCGAGCGTCAGGCAAAGAAGCCCCATCGGAATACCGCAGTTTACGAATACGTTCGACGCTCCGGGATTGTGATCCCGCCCGAGTGCGGCGATGTCCTTTTTCAGGATCAGGCGGGGCATCAGACGGCTGAACATCACACTCCCGAGGAGAAAGCCTCCGCCTATCCATATTATCCACAGCAGCGTTTCGTTTTTAGACATACGATATCACCTTTGATACGATCCGGTCGGCGGCATCGGGCGCGATATATTTTCTCTGCATCTCGCGCATACTGTCCGCAAGGCTTTTGTCATCTATCAGATTCCACGCGCAGTGAACCGCATCCTTTACATTGCCCGCACGGAGCGAGATCCCCCTTTCGGAAAAGAACTCGATGTTTTTCGTCTCGCATCCGGTGTACGCAAGCAGATGGACGAGCGGGATGTTCGCGACAGCGGCTTCGGTGCTCGTAAGTCCGCCCGGCTTGGATATCATGACGTCCGATGCGTTCATGTACAGATTTACACGTTCTGTGAAGGGCACGGTCTGTATCCGACCGTCGCCGCCGAAGGTTTCGTCTATCTCCTTTTTCATCGCGGTGTTCTTTCCGGTCAGAACCCGCAGCACAAAATCGGTGTCGTTCTTTTTCAGAAATTCTCGGCAGAGATTGACAATGTGTCCGCATCCCACTCCTCCGCTCATGACGAGAATTGCCGGAATGTCATGCTGTATGCCGAGAATCTCGCGGGCTTCGTCTTTGTCCGTGTGATTTGCAAACCTTGCACTGACCGGGATGCCCGTTGCGAAAATACGCTCCTTCGGCATTCCCTTGACGGTCATCTCGTCCATGAGATCGTCGTGCGGGATGAAATACCCGTCGAGATCGGTCTCGGCGAAAAACGGTATGCGCGTGTAATCGGTGAGTACGCCGAAGCACGGCACATGAAAATCCGGCTTGCGGCGGATCGCGGTCAGCGCCTCCATTGAAAAGAGGTGAGTGCTAACGACCGCGTCAAAGGAGTTCGACGTGATGTACTCTCGCAGGCTGTCTGCGTAATGCGTATTCGCGCGGTATATCGGTGATGTTATTCCGGTTGAGCTGTATATGTCCCCGGCACGGTAGAGCACACCGAACACCGCCGGCGCTTTCCGCAACATTCCGCTGTAGGTAGCCGAGACGATATGTGCGGATTTCTTTCGTCCGAGAGTAAGCGGATCGAACATTTCGCATACATTCCCGCGGCGATCGAAGGCTTCAAACACGGCGCGTGCCGCACTGTTGTGTCCCTGCCCGGTGTCACAGCTCAGAATAAGTACTTTCATTTTACCGCGTTCCTTTCGGGTTTATTCATTTGAGCCGCACGGCGGCTTTAAGCTTTGCTTTTCGGCGGAAACAGAGCGCGCAGGGTTTCGGCGACCGCGCACAGCTTGTCCGCCGCACACAGGATTATGCTCTCGCGGTATCTCGGTACGGATGTGTTGAGCGGGAACATATGCGAGCGGATCATGTTTCGCTCTATCCTGCTCAGACGAAAATCCCGCCGCGCGTTTTCAAGCGCGCATTTTGCGTGGGAAAAAGCGTGAAGTCTGTGGGATTTGTCGGGCGTGTGCCAATCGTACAGGAAATAGTCGTGAAGAAGCGCGCCTCTGACGAGGGATCGCGTGTCAAGCCTGAGGGAGAGCCTTTCGGCTATGTAGACGCAGAGCGATGCCACAAGAAAGGAGTGCGCGTATACGCTGAATCTGCCGTGCTGTATATATTCTTTTTCTTTCTGCATTCCGGGGGAGGAAAGAATATCTCTCCCGAAAAGACGTACTTTGTTTTCTGCTTCTCTGAATTTTTTCAAGGTTTTCTCCGGGTAATGCTTATTATCCGCGTCCTCGCGGAATCATTTGATCGTGCGAAACTCATCATTAATATAGAGTATACCGTAATATAGAGTATACCACGCCGGACGATTTTTTTCAATATATAAAATATTAAAACCTTTCACCGACGAAAACGGCGGATTTGTCGCACCTTCTTCTGCCGTGCCTTTGTTCCGCCGTCGCTTTTTTGAGCCTGAACATGCCCCGAAACGCCGTTTTCGTAAAAAAATGACAGTAATAATCGGCAAACCGAAGTTTTTTCGTAAAAAAATGATTTTTACTTGACATTGGTTTCCGGATATGCTAACATAAATTCCGACCGGGATCGCCCCGGACAAATAAATATGAATTTACATATCTAAGGAGACAATTATGTTAGTTAACACACCTCCGATGGGCTGGAACTCGTGGAACACCTTCGGCACGAACATTTCCGAGGACCTCATCAAGGAAACCGCAGATGCAATGGTAGACACGGGTCTTGCCGCCGCAGGCTATAACTACGTTGTTATCGACGACTGCTGGTCTCTCCGTGAGCGCGGAGCTGACGGACGCATCGTTCCCGATCCCGAGAAGTTCCCGAGCGGAATGAAGGCTCTTGCTGATTACGTTCACTCCAAGGGACTCAAGTTCGGTATGTACTCCTGCGACGGTCCTCTCACCTGCGCAGGCTATCCGGGAAGCTACAACAATGAGTTCATCGACGCTCAGACCTTCGCTGATTGGGGCGTTGACTTCCTCAAGTACGACAACTGCTACAAGCCCGAGCACGACGGATACTTCCTCTACAACAGAATGTCCATGGCTCTCAAGTCCACCGGACGCGACATTCTCTTCTCCGCATGCAACTGGGGCGCAGAGAACGTTCACAGATGGATCCGCTCCACCGGCGCTCACATCTTCCGTTCCACCGGCGATATCAACGACAGCTTCGGCAGCGTAAAGAACCTCGTTCTCAGCCAGACCGATAACTGGCCCTTCAGCGGTCCGCAGTGCTTCAACGATATCGATATGCTCATCACCGGTATGTACGGCAAGGGCAACGTTGCTGTTTCCGGATGCACCGACGAAGAGTATCTCACTCACTTCGCTCTCTGGTGCTACTTCGCATCTCCTCTTATGATCGGCTGCGATGTCCGCAATATGAGCGACGCTACTCTCAAGACCCTCACCAACAAGGAGCTTATCAGAATCAACCAGGATACCGAGGCGAGAACTCCCGCCCTCATCGGCAATCCCGGCGACGATACTTACTGCTTCCTGAAGCATCTTGACAACGGCACCTACTCCTTCGCATTCATCAACTTCGGCGAGTCCTACCGCGCAGTATGCTGCGACTTCTTCAAGTTCGGCATCACTCTCGACACCGGATACGCATTCGATTTCGAGGATGTTATCGACGGTCAGAAGTGGGAGAACATCACCCGCGAGTTCAACCCCGGCGTTCCTGCTCACGGCTGCCGTATTATCCGCGGTACTCTTCATCCGAAGGCGTAAGTGAAGATTTTGTGCCGGGATTTTGCCGCGGCGGATTCCCGAGCACATATTACAAAACGAAAAAAGGCTGCCGCGCATTGCACGGCGGCCTTTTGACTTTCTTTGAAAACGTATTATGCCGCCTGATGCGGAAATAATATAAGAAAAAAGGAGAACACGAAAATGCCTGCAATTAAGATCACATCCGAAAATTTCGAAAGCGAAGTGGTGAATTCCGGTAAGACCTTTCTTCTCGATTTCTGGGCGCCGTGGTGCGGTCCGTGCCGTATGGTGTCGCCGCTTGTCGATGAAGTCGCCGACGAGCTCAACGACGGGACAAAGGCGGTCGGAAAAATAAATGTCGATGAAGAGGGAAGCCTTGCGGAGCGCTTCGGCATACTGAGCATTCCGACTCTCATAGTTGTCCGCGGAAACGAGGTTATCACAAAGGCGGTCGGCGGAAGAGAAAAAGAGGAGATCGCCGCGCTTCTCGATAAATAAGTTGACAAAAGGTTTGTTCGGGGATATAATTAAAGCAGCGCCGCACTTCAGCGGCGCTGCTTCGGTTCATATTGATGATTTGAGCCGATTCCGAAAAGCCTTGACTTTGCGAAAGGAAAAGACAGATGCCGCAGCTTGTTTGCCGCGGTCTTACGCTCGGATATGAGGGAAAGACCGTGCTTGAAGGACTCGATTTCAGCGTGGAGGCGGGGGATTACCTCTGTATTGTCGGAGAGAACGGCTCCGGAAAGTCCACGCTTATGAAAACCCTGCTCGGACTGATCCCTCCTCTTGCGGGAGAGATCGTATTCGGCGAGGGACTCGGAAAGAATTCGATAGGATATCTTCCGCAGCAGGAGCTTTCGCGCCGTGACTTCCCGGCTTCGGTGCGGGAGGTCGTGCAGTCGGGATGCGTCGCGGGTGCGCCGTACCGGCCGTTTTATACCAAAGCGCAGAAAATGCGTGCAGCCGACAGCATGGCGCGAATGGGGATATCGGATATCGCGGATGAATCCTTCTGCCGCCTTTCGGGCGGGCAGAAGCAGCGCGCGCTTCTCGCAAGAGCGCTCTGCGCAGCCGACAAGATGCTGCTCCTCGATGAGCCTGTTTCCGGGCTTGACCCGAAGGTGAGCGCACGGATGTATGATCTGATAGATTCGCTCAACAAGGACGACGGCGTGACGGTCATAATGATCTCTCACGATATATCCGCCGCCGTGCAGTACGCGCGTCATATACTTCATCTCGGGAGCCGTGACGTCTTCTTCGGCTCTGTCGAAGAATACCGGGAAAGTCCTCTCGGCATGTCCTTTATTTCGGGTGCGGGAAAATAGTTTATATTTTCGGCTTGAAAAATCGAGAAAGTTGTGTTATGCTGTTTATATCTCAATGATCAGGGGAGTTTTTTAATGCATTTGCAGGAATCGGGTGAGATGTATCTTGAAACGATACTGATCCTCTCGCAGAAAAGTCCGTATGTCCGGGCGATAGATGTCGGAGAATATATGGGATTCTCCAAGCCGAGCGTGAGCCGCGCGATCGGACTTCTGAAAAACGGCGGATATATAACGGCGGACGGCGAGGGTCATCTTTTCCTCACCGACGAGGGAAAATATCTTGCGGGTAAGATATACGAGCGTCATCTCGTGCTTACGCGCTGCCTTGTTGCGCTCGGAGTCAACGAGGAGACGGCGGATGCCGACGCATGCAAGATCGAGCATCATCTCAGCGATGAAACTTTTGCTGCAATAAAGCGTCATGCGGAGAAGGCTCTCGGCATAAAGTGGTAGAGGGTTTCCCGGAGAATTCGAAAAGGGTTTTCTGCGGTGCGCACTGCGCCCGCTGAGGCACGCCGCGCGTGCCTTTTTTGTGACCGTACATACTACGCCGTATCGCGGCGAATATTATGAAGGGCGGGTTTTATTGATGAAAGTATTGCTTTTGAACGGAAGTGCGAAAAGAAACGGATGTACAAATGAGGCTCTTTCCGAGATCGCGTCTGTACTTGAGAGCGAAGGAATTTCGGCGGAAATATTTCATATAGGCACCGACGCGATCTGCGATTGCACGGGCTGCGGAGCGTGCGCGCATCTCGGAAAGTGCATATACGGGGACGACGGGGTAAATGAATTCACCGCCCGCGCCGCCGATGCGGACGGATTCGTTTTCGGTACGCCCGTGTACTATGCCCACCCGTCCGGCCGTATTCTCTCGTTCCTCGACCGCGCGTTCTACTCATCGCGGAAGGTTTTTGCGCACAAGCCCGGTGCGGCGATAGCCTCGGCGCGCCGCGCGGGAACGACCGCATCCGTCGATGTTCTCAACAAGTATTTCACGATAGCCGAAATGCCCGTCGTTTCGTCCTCGTATTGGAACATGGTGCACGGAAGCACTCCGGATGACGTGAGACGGGACCTCGAGGGACTCCAGACAATGCGAAATCTTGCGCATAATATGGCGTGGCTGCTGCGCTGCATCGAAGCGGGGAAGGAAAGCGGTATTTCCGTGCCCGAGAATGACAGATCAAACCGCACCGATTTCATCTCCTGACGGCTTTTTTCGCCTTTACTGCGCTGCGGAAACGGAGCGCTTGTGCGGCGTTCAAACAACTTCTTGACATTCACCGGATTTTGTAGTATAATATACAATGATATATAATACTGTTAATGGGGAGGACAAGACATGGCTGATAATACTGCGCCCATTGCCGTTGCTGACGGGGAATACCTTGTTTATAAGGGACGTCCGCTCGTGCGTGAGGGAAACATGATTTGCTACGGATGCATTGAAGAAGCATACACGCTCCGTATGACGGTGATGACTGCCAAAGAATATAACGGAAAAGAAGTTCCCGACAAGATACTGATACAGATAGTGAATAACGATACGACACTTCCGGCAACGGAGAGAATCGTTAAGCAGGATATGAAATCGGGATTGGCCGATGCTTTCGAGATCGGCATGATCTGGCTCGAGAGGCATCTTGCCCACTGATCGGTAATAAAGGAGTCCGAAGGATCGGCATCGGAGAGACATTCTCCGCGCCGGTCCTTTTCCTTTGCCGTTCTATAAGACAGCGCGTCCGAATATAATGTACCGAATTTATCAGGTAAAGGACGGCATGTATGAAAACTTTATTGAAAAGCATATCGCTTCTTCTGTGCGTGATAACGGTGCTTCTTTCGCTGCCCTCAACGTCGTCGGCAGCTGCCGTTGAGGATAAAGCGCCGTTTGACGTGGACGCGCTGTCGGCACTTCTTATGGATTCGGCGACCGGAGAGGTGCTCTATGCAAAAAACGCAGCCGAAGCCCTGCCTCCGGCGTCGGTTACGAAGATAATGACGCTGCTTCTCGTCATGGAGGCGATAGACGCGGGACAGCTTTCTCTCGAGGATAAAGTGCAGGTGAGCGAATACGCCGCGTCGATGGGCGGCTCGCAGGTCTATCTCGAGCCGGGCGAGGAGATGAAGTGCGAGGACCTTCTGAAGAGCGTTATTATCGCCTCCGCGAACGATGCGGCGGTCACTCTTGCGGAGCGCGTGTCGGGCAGTGTGCAGGCGTTTGTCGTCCGCATGAACGAGAGGGCGAAGGAGCTCGGCATGGAGTCGAGCAGCTTTGAAAATCCGACCGGGCTTGACGATAACGTGACGAATCATGTGACGAGCGCATATGACATAGCGCTGATGTCGCGCGAGCTTTTGAAGCACAAGAAGATACTCGAATACACCTCGATATGGATGGACACGATACGCGACGGCGCGTTCGGACTTACGAACACGAACAGGCTCATCCGCTTTTACAGCGGTGCTACGGGGCTTAAGACCGGATCGACCTCGAAGGCGAAATTCTGCATAAGCGCAACGGCGGAGCGAGACGGCATGCACCTGATCGCGGTCATAATGGGCGCTCCGACGAGAGACGTGCGGAACGAGGCGGCAAAAACTCTGCTCGATTGGGGCTTTGCAAACTATTTCGTCTACAACGACGGCGGAGCCGATGCGGGGAATGTCCGCGTAACGGGCGGAGTGAACGAAACGTGCGCGTGCAGATACGGCGAATTCAGCGCACTTCTCGAATCGTCGAAGCGCGGCAGGATTACGGTTGAAACGGAGCTTCCGGAGGAGCTTGCCGCGCCGATCGCCGAAGGGGATTGCGTCGGCAGGGTTATCTATAAATGCGGAGATGAAACCGTCGGAGAGGGCGGGATATTCGCCGCCGAGGGCGTCGCCAAGATAAGCTACGGCGGTATACTCATGAGGATAATTCGATCTTTTCTTCTTATTTAGAAAAAAATTCGGCGGGGGATATTGAAAAAAAACGGATTTTGTAGTATCATTGTTTTAATAACAAAATTGAAAAGGAATGGAATTTTCAAATGATCAAACTTAACGAAAAATTTCTCTCTCCCTTTGTTCGCGCGAACGAGGTCGCTCAGATGGAAGCGGAGCTTGAGGCGGCAAGAAAAACCGTTATGGACAAGAGCGGAGCCGGCTCCGATTTTCTCGGCTGGCTTGATCTTCCCGTCGATTACGATAAGGAAGAGTTTGCCCGCATAAAGACCGCAGCTGCAAAGATTCAGAAGAGCTGCGACGTTCTCGTTGTCATCGGTATCGGCGGTTCTTATCTCGGTGCGCGCGCCGCAATCGAATTCGTAAAGTCTCCGGTGTACAATAACTTAAAGAAGGACACCCCCGACGTTTACTTCTCCGGAAACTCCATAAGCGCATCCGCACTTGCAGACCTTCTCCGCATCTGCGAGGGACGCGACGTGTGCATCAACGTCATCTCGAAATCCGGCACGACCACCGAGCCTGCGATCACCTTCCGCATCTTCCGTGAGCTTCTCGAGAAGAAGTACGGCAAGGACGGCGCACGCGAGCGCATTTTCGTGACGACCGACCGTGCACGCGGAACGCTCAAGTCTTTCTCCGACGAGATGGGATATGAGACCTTCGTTGTTCCGGACGATATCGGCGGACGTTATTCCGTTCTTACCGCTGTCGGACTTCTCCCGATCGCAGTTGCCGGATGCGACATCGACGCTATGATGGCGGGCGCTGCCGAGGCACGCGGGAAGTACCTCAGCGCACCTCTTGCAGACAACGCTTCGCTCCGTTATGCGGCGATCCGCAACATCCTTTACAGAAAGGGCAAAACTACCGAGATCCTTGCGGCTTACGAGCCTGCAGCGCAGATGTTCTGCGAATGGTGGAAGCAGCTCTACGGCGAGAGCGAGGGCAAGGACAACAAGGGAATCTTCCCGGCGTCAGTTATCTTCTCGACCGATCTTCATTCTCTCGGTCAGTACATACAGGACGGCGTGAGAAATCTCTTTGAGACAGTTATCGACGTTCAGAATGCAGTGGATAACGTTGAGGTTCCGAACGACGAGGCAAACGTTGACGGACTCAACTTTCTTTCGGGTACGCAGATCCACGATATCAACCGTACCGCAATGCTCGGAACTCTCTTTGCCCACAACGACGGCGGAGTGCCGAACACCGTTATCGAGATTCCGGACCGCAGTGAAAAGACCTTCGGAAATCTTGTGTTCTTCTTTGAGTTCGCATGTGCGGTTTCCGGATATATGCTCGGCGTAAATCCGTTCGATCAGCCCGGAGTCGAGGCGTACAAGAAGAATATGTTTGCGCTTCTCGGAAAGCCCGGATATGAGGAAGGCAGAAAAGCTCTCGAAGAGAGAATGAAGTAAAAATCAAAAGAAACGCGGCGTCGGGAGATTCTTCCGGCGCCGTTTCTGCTGCGACTGCGCGGGCAGACCACAAAATGCCGTCTGCCTAAGCGCCACGGCTTTTGGCAGTTTTGCCTTTCACTTGGGGAGATTTCGATGTTTTTGAACCTTTTTTGCCGCACCGCCCGCGGCACGCAAAATTCCTCCGGGAAATTTCGGGAAAGCACTTGCATTTTCCGCTTGAATATGGTATAATCTTTAGGCTTGCGTATAAAGCGCGGGAACGGAGCAGTCCGCTGCAGCTGTGCATGAATGCTCTATGACTAAAAGAAAGGAGTTTTGTGTAATGGACAAGCTTACTGCTTTTACAAGCGAACAGCTCAAAGAGACCGTTCCGGCTTTCGAGATCGGTGATACCGTTAAGGTGTACAACAAGATCATCGAGGGAACGAGAGAGAGAATTCAGATTTTCGAGGGTACGGTTATTTCAAAGCACGGCGGCGGGATCTCGGAATCCTTTACCGTTCGTCATGTAGCTTACGGCTGCGGAGTTGAAAAGACTTTCCCGATACACTCTCCCCGCGTGGACAGTGTTGAAGTAGTCCGTCACGGTAAGGTAAGACGTGCGAAGCTTTACTATCTGCGTGACAGAGTCGGCAAGAGCTCCAAAGTCAAAGAGCTTATCTGAGGCTGAAAAAACCGCCCGTTTCATACGGGCGGTTTTTGTAATTTAAAATACATATATGGGTTCGGAGGGTGCGATATGCCGAAAAATATTCCTACCGAGATGTATATCTCAAAAAATGCAATTGCCGAAAATCCCGAGCACCTGACCGCGGCAAAGCGCGCGTTTATCGTGACGGGAAAGCACGGAGCGAAGGCATCAGGTGCGCTTTCGGATGTGACGACGGTGCTTGACGGTGCCGGTATCCCGTATTCGGTGTTCGACGGAGTTACGGAAAATCCTTCGGTCGAGAGCGCATACCGCGCCGGAAACGAAGCCCGCGCCTTCGGCGCGGATACCGTGATCGGCATCGGCGGGGGCAGCGCGATCGATGCTGCAAAGGCGATCGCGGCGTTTGCAGAAAATGAACTTGCATTCCCCGAGGATATATTCGATCCTGCGCTATGCGTGAATCTGCCTCTGCCCGTGATTGCAGTACCCACGACCGCCGGAACGGGCAGTGAAGCGAATCCGTATTCGATACTCAGCGTGGATTCCGCAAGGAAGAAGCGTACCTTCAAATCACCATACAGCTATCCGATTTCGGCACTTGTCGATTATCGCTATACCCGATCGCTCGGCAGAGATTATTCTGTAAGCTGTGCGCTTGACGCGCTTGCTCACGGGATCGAGTCGTTTCTCAGTCCGAAATCCACGCCGTACAGCGAGGACGCAGCGCTCGAAGCCGCATCGGAGATATGGAAGGTGCTGTTTTGCGGCGAGGACGGCGAAGGAGAAACCGATGTCGGCGGCTTCACGGAAATTCAGCGGGAACGCCTCATGAGAGCGTCGAATCTTGCAGGATGCGCGATCGCAGTGACGGGAACGGGATTCCCGCATCCGCTCGGGTACAACCTTACAATGGAGAAGGGCGTGCCGCACGGACGCGCCTGCGGTGCATTTGAGGGGGAGTATATCCGCCTTAATATGAGTATTCCGGAGGGAGCAAAAAAGCTTGAACGACTTTTCTGCGCGGCCGGCGCATCCGCGGAGGAGATGATAAAGAGAATCCCCGAGATGGCAGAGGTGCATTTTGAGCTCACCGATGACGAGATCGCCGATTTTGTTTCGCGCACGGAGAACGCGGCGAACTACGCGAATTCCCCGTATGTCATCAGCCGTTCGGAAATGGTATCGATGTACCGGAAACTCTTTCCCGAGAATTCATAAATTGTTCGGAAAATATATCACGGAAATTAACCAAACCTCTTTTCTGATTCGATATAATGTAAGCACGCTTACAGTTAGCACCCTAACATAAAACCGGGAAAGGAGGCTTATTTTCTTGAACAGTAACGAAAAAAAGTCGATCGGATTTGAAATACGGATACTTTCGAATCTGATACGGCGTCATATCAATAATTCGGCATCTCACGCGGAGACGGAAAGCGTGACCGGAATGAACGGCTGGGTGATAGTTTACCTTGCCCATAACAGCGACCGCGACGTGTTCCAGCGCGATCTCGAGGAGCGATTCAACGTCAGACGTTCCACGGTTTCGAATATTCTTTCGCTTATGGAAAAGAAGGGACTTATAAAGAGGGAAAGCGTCGAATGCGATGCAAGGCTGAAAAAGCTGACGCTTACCGAGAAATCGCTCGAGCTTCTCGAGAAAATGGAAAACGACAGAGTCGAAACGGAAAAGCTGATAACCGACGGGATACCGGAGGAGGAGCTTGCGATGTTTATTTCCGTTGCGGAGCGAATGAAGCAAAATCTTGAAAAATGCGACGGCGAGATGGGGCCCGGGGATGGTCCGAGCTGTTTTGGGAAGGGGAAGAAAAAATGATAAAGAAGCTTGCCGGATGTATACGGGAATACAAGGCTGCCGCGATACTTACGCCGATAACCGTTACATTCGAGGTAATACTTGAGGTAATAATACCGATGCTCATGGCAGTGCTTATCGACCGCGGAATCAACCGCGGAAGTCTGCCCGACATACTGAAAACCGGAGCGCTGCTTGTGGGATGCTGCGTGGTGTCGCTCCTTTGCGGAGCGCTGTCGGGCGGATTCTGCGCGAAGGCCGGTGCGGGATTTGCGAAAAACCTGCGTCACGATATGTTTTATCGGGTTCAGGATTATTCGTTTGCGAATATAGACAAATTTTCCGCGTCGAGCATAATCACCCGTATGACGACCGACGTCACCAACGTGCAGAACGCTTTTCAGATGATCATCCGCATAGCGGTGCGCTGTCCCGCAATGCTGATCTTTGCTCTCGTTATGGCGTTCAGCGTGAATGCCGAGCTTGCGCTTGTGTTTCTTGTTACCACGCCGATCCTCGGTATCGGACTGTTTATAATGATGAAGAGCGCGTTCCCGGTGTTCAACCGCGTGTTCAAAAAGTACGATAATCTGAACCGCATCGTTCAGGAAAACCTCCGCGGGATCCGTGTCGTAAAAGCGTTTGTCCGCGAGGATTACGAAACCGCAAAGTTCAAGGACGCATCGGAGGATATCTACCGCGAATTCACTCTCGCCGAGAGGATACTCGCTTTCAACGGACCGCTCATGCAGCTTGCCGTGTACGGCTCGATACTTTTGATATCGTGGTTCGGAGCCAACCTTATAATAAAGGGGCAGGGCGCCGAGGGCGCGATGACGACGGGACAGCTTACGAGCATGATCTCATATGCCTCGCAGATACTTATGAGCCTCATGATGGTGTCGATGGTGCTTGTAATGATAACGATATCGAGAGCCTCCGCAGAGCGTATAGTCGAGGTCCTCGATGAGGAGAGCACGATTAAGAGCCCTGCCGACCCCGTAACAGAGGTGAGGGACGGCTCGGTCAGCTTCAAAAATGTATCGTTCTCGTATGCGGGAAGGAAAGGCACCGCGTGCCTTTCGGATGTCTGCCTTGACATTGCCTCGGGTCAGACGGTCGGTATCATAGGCGGTACGGGATCGTCAAAGACGACGCTCGTTCAGCTCATCCCGAGACTCTATGACGTGACCGGAGGCACGCTTTCGGTCGGCGGATGCGACGTGCGCGATTACGATATAAAGACGCTTCGTGACAGCGTTGCAATGGTGCTTCAGAAGAACGAGCTTTTCTCCGGCACGATAAAGGACAATCTGCGCTGGGGCAACGAAAATGCGACGGATGACGAGCTTGTCGCGGCGTGCCGCCTCGCGCAGGCGGATTCCTTTATCCGCGATTTCCCCGACGGATATGACACTTATATAGAGCAGGGCGGAACCAACGTGTCCGGCGGACAGAAGCAGCGTCTGTGCATCGCACGCGCAATACTGAAAAAGCCGAAGATACTGATCCTCGACGACTCGACGAGCGCGGTGGATACCGCCACCGATGCGGCGATACGCCGTGCGTTTGCCGAAGATATCCCGGATACCACAAAGATAATCATAGCGCAGCGTATATCGTCGGTGCAGCATGCTGATCAGATAATCGTTCTCGACGGCGGACGTGTGTCCGATGTCGGCACGCATGACGAGCTTGTCGCACGCAGCGAAATATACCGCGAAGTGTACGAGTCTCAGACGAAGGGAGGCGGGGACGATGAATAAAGGCAGACCCATGAAGGGACCGGGCGGACCGATGAGAGGACCGGGACCCCGCGGTCAGGGCGGACCGCGCGGAATGGCGGCGGTCAAGTCGATTGACCCGAAAACTGTCGGGCGCCTGCTCGGCTATATTTTCCGCCATCATAAAATAGTCATGTTCATAGTTCTCGTGTGCGTGATGCTGTCGAGCGTTACCGCCGTCGCCGGCTCGATGTTCCTCGAGACGCTGATCGACGATTACATCGTTCCGATGACATCTCAAAGCTCACCCGACTTCGCGCCGCTTCTCCGCGCGGTGCTCATAATGGGCGGAATATATCTTATCGGTATAATTTCGACTGCGGTTCATTCTCAGATAATGGTCGTTGTGTCGCAGGGTGTTCTCCGCGATATCAGAAACGAAATGTTCGAAAAGATGCAGCATCTGCCGATCAAATATTTCGACACCAATGCGCACGGCGATATAATGAGCCGATATACGAACGATACCGACACGCTCAGACAGATGATCTCGCAGAGCCTTATCCAGACGTTCTCATCTCTTATCACTCTTGTGACAGTGTTCTGCGCGATGATCTCTCTCAGCCCGATCCTCACTCTTATCGCCATAGTCACCGTAGCGCTTATAATCTTCTCGACGAAGAACATTGCGGCTTCAAGCGGAAAGTACTTCATGAAGCAGCAGACCTCGCTCGGCGCGGTCAACGGATATATCGAGGAAATGATCGCGGGGCAGAAGGTTGTCAAGGTGTTCTGTCACGAGGAACACGCCAAAGAGGATTTCGATAAGCTCAACGGCGACCTTTACGAAAACGCTTTCGCCGCGAATAAGTACGCGAATATCCTCATGCCGATCATGGGAAATATGTCCCACCTTCAGTATGTGATACTTGCGATTTCGGGCGGCGCGCTTGCGATCTCGGGTGTCGGCGGACTGACACTCGGCGCGATAGTTTCGTTCCTTCAGCTTTCGAGAAGCTTCACGCAGCCGATCACACAGCTTTCGCAGCAGGTAAGCTCGATCGCAATGGCGCTTGCGGGTGCGGGACGCATATTCGATCTTATGGATACCGAGCCTGAGAAGGATGGCGGATATGTAACTCTCGTGAATGCGAAAACGGACGGCGACGGCAATATAACCGAGACTCCGGAGCGCACGGGCGTGTGGGCGTGGAAGCATCCCCACGGAGACGGAAGCATCACCTATACAAAGGTCGAGGGCGCCGTCACAATGGACAATGTCGATTTTGCCTACGAGGAAGGGAAGGACGTTCTTCACAATATCACGCTGTATGCAAATCCGGGCGAGAAGGTCGCTTTTGTCGGCGCGACGGGCGCGGGCAAAACAACGATAGCGAACCTTATAAACAGATTCTACGATATTGCCGACGGAAAGATACGCTACGACGGTATCAATATAAACAAAATAAAGAAGGACGATCTTCGCCGATCGCTCGGCATCGTCCTTCAGGATACGAATCTGTTTACCGGAACGGTAATGGAGAACATACGCTACGGAAAGCTTGATGCGACGGATGAAGAGGTGTACGCGGCGGCGCGTCTTGCCAATGCGGACGACTTCATAAGAAGACTGCCCGAGGGATACAATACGATGCTCACGGGCAACGGTGCAAATCTCTCGCAGGGTCAGCGCCAGCTTATCTCGATAGCGCGCGCCGCAGTGGCTGATCCGCCCGTTATGATACTCGATGAAGCGACCTCGTCGATAGATACACGCACCGAGGCGCTTGTTCAGCACGGCATGGATAAGCTGATGCACGGCAGAACGGTTTTTGTTATCGCGCACAGGCTCTCGACGGTCCGCAATTCCGACGTGATCATGGTGCTTGAGCACGGACGGATAATCGAGCGCGGAAACCACGAAAAGCTTATCGGAGAGCACGGAAAGTACTATCAGCTTTATACGGGCGGGCTGGAACTCGAATAAGACGCTTGCCGAAAACACAGCTGCTCGGGCATATCCGAAATACCGGACGCATCTTCGAATATTCGGCACAAATCCCCGCAGCGGCAACCGCTGCATCTTAATCGATAAAAACTCCCTGGAGCCTTTGAACTGCACCCCATTTGTTAGACAATGTGATATAATGTCTAACAAGTGGGGTGATTTTTATGCCAAAAGGGGTACCGAAAAAACGATACACACCG
>QWCN01016504.1_pt1 | contig 21485 bp, 26 predicted proteins | sample 1972711 | NCBI WGS metagenome assembly QWCN01 (sample SAMN09866707, study PRJNA288562) | Human gut metagenome isolate term1_stool, whole genome shotgun sequencing... | isolation source: gut | host: Homo sapiens | place: USA: California
CTTTGTGCCGTAGCCCTTGTGCCTGGCGAACTGATACTCGGGATACATCGGGTCGAGCACTTCGACCACATAATGGTCACGGCTGACCTTCGCCAGCACGCTCGCCGCGGCGATGGATAAGCTCGCGCCGTCCCCGCCGACGATGGTCTCGTGCGGCGTGGTGATCTTTGCCGACGCGCCGTGGTCGCGGTTGCCGTCGATGAGCGCATAGTCCGCTGGGATTTGCAGCGCATCGATGGCGAGCTGCATCGCCTTCATGCGTGCGCTCAAAATATCCGTTGCGTCGATCTCCTTCTCGTCGACGGACGCGATGGTGTAGGCGACGGCTTTTTCACAGATGACGGGAAACAGCGCCTCGCGCTTTTTCTCCGTCATCTTCTTGGAGTCATTCAGCCCCTCGATCTCACAGCCCTCCGGCAGGATGACGGCGGCGGCGTACACAGGGCCCATCAGCGGCCCCGCGCCCGCCTCGTCCACGCCGCAGACGGATGAAAAGCCCGCGGAGCGGGCTTTGTCCTCGTAGTGTAGGTTGACGCTCATGTGCGCTCGCCCTCCGGCGGGAATTCGAGCGTAAAGCGGCCGAGCTTGCCGCCGCGGAACTCGTCGAGCAGGATACGGCTCATGCGCTCGGTGTCGACCTCGCCGCCGGAGATCAGAAAGCCGCGCTTGCGCCCCGCCTTTTCGAGCAGTGCATAGCCGTCGTCCTCTTCCGAAACGGTGAGCTTGTAGCGCTCCTCGATGGCCTTGGGATAATTTTTGCCGAGGTAATCCATCAGGCGCATGGCGAGCTCTTCGATGTCGACGACCTCGTCGCGGATGGCGCCGGTGAAGGCTAAACGCACGCCGACGCTGCTGTCCTCAAATTTCGGCCACAGGATGCCCGGCGTATCAAGGAGCTCGAGCGTCTTGTCGACCGGCCTTGTTGATAAACGTCGACTTGCCAACGTTCGGGATGCCGAGCACCATCACGCGCAGCACGCGGCCGATCTGGCCCTTGGCCTCGTAAGAGGCGATCTTATCGTGCAGCAGCGTGCGCACGGCGGAAGAAAACTGCTTCACACCCCCGCCCTGCTTTGCGTCCGTTTCGATGACGGCGCAGCCGAGCGAGCGGAAATACGCCGCCCACTTTTTCGTCATCTCAGGGTCGGCCTGATCGACGCGGTTCAAAACGATCAAACGGGGCTTGCCCGCCGTCAGTTCGTCCACATCGGGGTTGCGGCTGCTCATCGGGATGCGCGCGTCCAGAATTTCGCACACGGCGTCCACGTTGCCGAGCTCCGCCGTGATCATGCGGCGGGTCTTGGTCATGTGCCCCGGGAACCAGCTCAGAGAATCCAACTGCATTTGCTCGTCCCCCTTTACTGCAAAAGGCCGATGCGGCCAAACTCGCGCTGCTCGGTCAGATAGTCGCGTCCCGGGAAGACGAGGAACACCGCCTTGCCGATCAGAAGGCGCGTGTCCACCGTGCCGAGCGAGGAATCGCGGCTGTCGTTCGAATGGTTGCGGTTGTCACCCATGAGGAAGACTTCGCCCTCCGGCACGGTAAGCGGGAACACGGTGCCCTCTTCGCGATAGGTGTAGTCGTTGATGTAGTCCTCGTCCAGAAGCTCGCCGTCCACATAGACCTGGCCCAAGTTAAAGTCGATGTCCACGGTCTGGCCCGCGGTGGCGATGACGCGCTTGACGATGGGCTTCGAGTCAAAGGTCTCCTTGCGCGCGATGACGATATCGCCGACCTGATAGTCGCCGCAGAGCAGCGAGTTGACGACGAGAAGCCGGTCGCCGTCCTGCAGCGTCGGGATCATTGACGGGCCGGAAACGCCCATCAGCCGCACAAGAAACGTAAACACCAGCACAACGACCAGCAGCGCCGAGACGAGAGACGAGACCGTCTCATACACGTCGCGTCCGGGGATCTTTTCCACGATCTCCTCCTGCGGCTGCTCGCTGATCTCCATTTTCTGATCAAATTCGTCCATTTCGGTCTCCTAAACCCAGCGCCGCGCAGCGGCGGACTAACAGTCTCCCTCTGCGGCAAAATGCGCCTGATTTTCTAATGTATTATTGTAGCACGCTTTTTGAAAAAGGCAACAAAAAAAGCATGGCGGAAACGCCATGCTTTTTTGTTCTCAAAGAATCTGCCTTACAGCTTCTCGCGGATCTTGGCAGCCTTACCGACGCGGCCGCGCAGGTAATACAGCTTGGCGCGGCGAACATAACCGCTGCGCACGGTCTCGACCTTCTCGATGAGGGGGGAGTGGATGGGGAACACCTTCTCGACGCCGACGCCGTAGGCAAGACGACGAACGGTGAAGGTCTCCTCAAGACCGCCGTGCTTCTTCGCGATGACGATGCCCTCGAAGACCTGGATACGCTCGCGGGAGCCTTCCTTGATCTTGACATGAACGCGGACGGTGTCGCCGACGTTGATGACGGGCATTTCCTTTTTCAGCTGCTGGGATTCGAGCTCTTTGATGAGATCCATGGATATTTTCCTCCTATTTATAGGCGTTCTTGACCGCTTTTCTTCGGCGCTGTCGGGACTCTTTCACCCGCGCACGGCAGAGGACCGCCCTTTTCAAGCTATGGTAGCATATCACATCCCCAACGGGAATGCAAGCATTATTTGCAAAAACACGGCAGAAATCAGCGGAAAACGTTCATTTCCGCATCGTAGACCTCTTTTCGGCGCACGCGAACAAAGTCCGGCGCGATCTCCGGCAGGTGCCGCGCGACCGCCGCGCCGATCAGCGCGGGGTTGAGGCCCGGGTCCTGCGCGGCGACGACCGCATCGGCGAGGATCACGCCCTCCCCCTCCGTCAGCGTGAGCGAGCGGATGAGCGGCGCAATGTTGAGCTCGGTCATGCCCTTGTGCTTCGTGCGCTTTTCGACAAAGATCTCCTCCTGTGTGAAAAATTCGCGGATGCGCTCGCACGCGCCCTCGGGCACGCCGTTGTCGTATTCCATTTCGAGCTGTGCGCGCAGGTTGACCATCTCGCGCACGGGGCGCGTCACGCTATAGCAGTCCAGCACGCGAAGGCCCGCGGGCATACCGGTGTTCAGTGCCTCGGCCACGCCCTCGCCCGTGCTGTCCTCCACACTTTCAAAGTCGAGGATCTCGCAGTCGCTCGACTGCCCCACGGGCAGGGGCAGCACGATGGACAAAATGGGGTGCGGGTGGAAGCCGTTGGAGTGCTTGATAGAAAGGCCCGCGCGCGGGAACACGCGCTGGAACGTGCGCATTACGTCAAGATGCGAAATGTAGGACGCCTGATGCTCCTTGACAAAAACCAGCCGCAATTTAGACATCGCATTTCCCTCCCACCAGGCAGTTTGCGCCGCAGGCGTTGCAGTGCGTGCGGCAGTCCGGCGTCGTCACGCCCTCATAGCTCAGCGCGTGCTCGCGCTTCAAATACCCCGGTGCAACGCCGCAGGAGATCATGCTCCACGGCAGAATTTCATCCTCGCTGCGGCGGCGGTTGGCGTAAAAGTGCGGGTCAAGGCCGCACTCCTCAAAGGCCTCCATCCAGCGGTTCAGATCAAAATAGTCCTCCCACGCGCTGAGCGTTTCGCCCTTGCGCCACGCGGTCTCGATGACCTTGCCGAGCCGGCGGTCGCCGCAGGAGATGACCGCCTCCATAAAGCTCGTGGGCGAGGGGTGCCAGTTGTACGTGACGGACTTGGTGTTCATCGCCTCGCGCAGGAGCTTGACGCGGCGCTCGTACTCTTCAATGGGGATCTGCGGCTCCCACTGGAACGCCGTGTGCGGCTTTGGCACAAACCACGAGGTCGACACCGTGATGCGCACGCCGCGCGTCTTGTTGAGTGCGCTTTCGCGCCAGGCGTGCATGACATGGGCCGCGATGTCGGCAATGCCGAGCACGTCCTCGTCCGTCTCGGTCGGAAGGCCGAGCATGAAGTAGAGCTTGACCGCGCTGTATCCGCCCGCAAACGCGCGGCGGCAGGATTCGAGCAGATCTTCCTCCGTCAGATTCTTGTTGATGGCGTCGCGCAGTCTCTGCGTGCCCGCCTCAGGTGCAAACGTGAGGCCGGTCTTTCTGCCCTTTTGCAGCCGCTCCATCAGCGCCATGGAGAAGTTATCCGCACGCAGCGACGGCAGCGCGAGCGTCACATGCCGCTGGGCACAGAAGTCCTCTAAGTCGTCGCACAGCTCGACAAGGTGCGGATAGTCGGACGTCGAGAGCGACGAGAGCGTCATATCCTGATAGCCCGAGTCCTCGACGGCTTCAACGGCGTAGCCGCGCAGCAGCTCCTCCGAGCGGTTGCGCACGGGACGGTAGACATACCCCGCCTGACAGAAGCGGCAGCCGCGGATGCAGCCGCGAAACAGTTCGAGCGACACACGGTCCTGCACGATCTCGGTCGAGGGAACGATGGTCTTGGTCGGATAGTAGGCCTTGTCCATGTCCCGCATGATGCGCTTTAGGACGACCTTGGGCGCACCCTCGTTTGCCGTGATGGACTTGACCGTGCCGTCGTCGTTGTAGGCAACGTCGTAAAGGCTCGGCACATAGACGCCCGGGATCTGCGCGGCGCACATCCATCTCCTCGCCCTCGCCGATAAGAGCAAGATCGATAAAATCCGCAATGGGTTCGCAGTTGTACATCGCCGTGCCGCCCGCGACAACGAGCGGTGTGAGCGCCGTGCGTTCGCTCGCGTGCAGCGGCACGCCTGCTAAGTCCAGCATGTCGACCATCGCGGGGAACGCCATCTCATAGCCAATGGAAAAGGCGATGATGTCAAAATCCTTGATCGGGTCAAACGATTCGAGCGCGTAGAGCGGGATGTTCGCGTTTCGCATCTCCTGCTCCATGTCGCCCCAGGGGGCGAAGCAGCGCTCGCACCACACGCCCTCAATATTGTTCATCACACCGTACAGAATGCGCATGCCGAGGTTCGACATGCCGATCTCATACGTGTCGGGAAAGCAGAAGGCGACGCGCGTGTCGACCTTGCTCTTGTCCTTCATGATCGCGTTGAATTCCCCGCCGACATAGCGTGCGGGCTTCTGCACGCGGGGCAAAATGCGTTCCAATCTCTTATCCACAAAAGTTCTCCTCTGAAGTAAGCAAAAATAAAAAGCCGAAAATGGGCACAAACATCCATTTTCGGCTATTCTACACTTTTATTGCGCGACGCGCAAGTCTCAGTTCTTTGAGCGCGCTTAAAAGCAGTGCCAGTGCGGCAAAAATAACGAGCGCGCCGCCGCGCGTCTGCACATAGAGATACACTACCCCGCCCAGCAGCGCGAGTGAACAGAGAACGCCCGCAAGCGCCGCGATCGCGTCGCCCACGAGCGGGCCAAACAACGCCGAGACCGCAAGATTCAGCGCGTGCGAGCCGTCGAGCGGCGGGATAGGCAGCAGGTTGAACGCGCAGAGCAGAATGTGCGCGCCAGCGAAGACGAAGCCCTCCACCCACACATAGTGCAGCGAAAACCACGCCGTCAGAACGCCGCAGACGAGGTTCATGCCGCAGCCCGCGAGCGTGACGACAAGCTCACGCCCGTAAGAGAGCCTTTGCGCTCCGCGCGCGTGCAGCACCGCGCCAAACGCGCTGAGACGCAGCCCCTCGATGGGCACGTGGAATGCCCGCAGCGCCAGAAGATGCCCGCACTCGTGCAGCGCGGCGGCCAGTAAAATCGAGAGCACGATCGTCAGCGGGCTCACGATGGCCGCGAGCAGAATGAGCAGCCAGAAGCTCCACGAAACGTGGAGTCCGCGTTCAGGGAACCACATAGTAAACGGGGTTCAGATACTCTTCCCCGTCGTGCACCTCAAAGTGGAGGTGCGAGCCCGTGGCGTTGCCGGTCGAGCCAACTTTAGCGATCGCATCGCCCTTTTTGACACTCTGTCCCGCGCTCGCGGTGATGGCGCTGCAATGGGCGTAGAGCGTTGAAAATCCGCCCTCGTGGTTGACCGTCACATAGTTGCCGAGGATATTGCTCTCCCCCACCGTGCCGACGGTGCCGTCGGCAAAGCAGGCGACAGAGGCGCCCTCCTCGCCCGCGATGTCCATGCCGTAATGGAAGCACTCGCCCGCGCCGTTCGGGTCGTCGCGCCAGCCGAACGGCGATGTCACCGTGCCGGACAGCGGCGTCGTGTACGAAAAGCCTAAAATGCGCTGCTCGCCCACGGCGAGTGCAGGCAGCTCCCGCGCGCTCGTGAGGTCGGAGACGTCCTGCTCCGAGACCGTCATGCCGATCAGATTGCCCGAGACCTCCTGCGCCTTGCTCTCGCCGCCAAACACCGCGACATAGGCCTCCGACAGCGAATCGCCCCAGTCCTGCTCGCCGGATGCCGCACGCCCGACCGCGGAAAACGCCGAGATGAAGTCCGCGTCGCGCACCAGCCACTGCCCCAGCGTCCCGCGCAGCGCGCTTAAGTTCCCCGGCATCAGCAGCTTGAGGCCAATGAGCGCCACAAACAGCGCCCCGCAGACGATGAGCTGCACCCAAAGCCGCGGCACTCCCATTTCCTTGCCGCGAGACACGCGCGATGTGCGCGTTCGCGGCGCAACGCGCTTCCCGCTCCCGCTGTATGTTGTCCACTGCCGCCGCTTCTTCATGCCGCCCGCCTCCCGTCCATTTCTGCCATAGCCTATGTGGACGAGGAGAAAAAAATACCTCCGCCATGTAGCGGAGGTATTTGAGGCCATTTTATTCTTCCATTTTATACGCCGCGTAGACGTTTCTTCTTGTAAAGTCAGTTGCCTTGCCGAACATGGCGTCCGGCAGTTTTGTGACGGCGTCTTCGACCTTGGCGCTCGCATCGATGAGACCGTTTTCGCGGCAGTAGGACATTGCGCCGTCGTAAGGGCCGGCCTTGCCGGTCTTTCGCAGCTGGGCGACACGGCGGGAGAGGGCCTCGTCGCGCGGCGCGAGCAGCATCGCGAGCTCGCCGACGGTCATTTTATCGTCGAGGCGCAGCTTGTTGTCCGTGAAGACGATGGCTCGCGTCTTTGCAAGCGCGACGAGCTTTTCAAACAGCGGATCGTCGCGCCCGACATCCGTAAACGGACTCTCCTTCATCAGCTCGCCCACGCTGACAACGCGGTAGCCGTACTCCTTAAGAAGCGCGAGCTGCTTGCCCAGCGCGAACGCGACCGGCGTGCGCTTGGCCATGTTGTAGCCGTCCTTCTGGAAGATGATCTGTCCGCAGAAGAAGTCCGGGTCCTTTTCGAGCGCCTTGCGCATCGGCTCGACCATCGCGTTGATCTCCGCCTGAAGCGCCGCCTCAGGGTCCTCATGCGTCGAGGGCAGCCAGCCCGCGCCGTCGAACGACGCGGCCATATACTGATACCCCATGCGCTCGTAGACGTCGTAACTCGTAAAGCCGCCCGCCATCTTGTCGACATAGTGCGGCGGGCGCGCGAGCGTGAGCGTATAGCCGTAGCGCTCACGCATCAGCGTGTCGAGGCGCGTCAGGTCCGCGACCGCGGCGTCAAAGCCAGGCAGGTACTCGCGCGCGCCGTAGACAAACGGCTTTTTGCCGAAGATGATGTGGCGGTAGCCGTGGTTTGTGATCTGATGGCCCTCGTCGAGCATGCGGCGGATCAGGCGGTCGTTGTGTACGGCTCCGCCCTTGTCGTCGCAGTGGATATCGGGGTAGTGGTCGAATTTGACGCCGCCCCACGCCGCGCTGCCGAGCTTGCCCGCCTCGTCGGGGTAGTTCTCGCTCGTGTCGCCGATGACGTCGAAGCTGCCCTTTGCGCCGTACTGCGCGAGCGTGTCGAGCAGCACATCCGTCAGCGTTTTGCCCTCAAATCGGTCGGGCGATGCGGGAAGGCCCATCGGACCGTCGTCGAACGTCATCGCGCAGATACGCTCGCCCGTCTTCACGCGCTCGATGCGGCGCGTGTAGCCGACGTAGTGCTTTTCCGCGGGCGTGATGATCTTCTTGACGATCTTCTTTCCCTTTTTGCCGAGTTTAACGATCCATGACATGCCATCCATCCTCCCTGGTGGTAAAGTCCTGCAAGACGCATTTCACTGTAAAGAGCATTTCATTTACTCGTCTTTTTACGCCTGCGTTTGTCTTCTCTCTTTTGGTCTTCTGGCTTCTCGCTACGCACATTGCGCGGCCACGGCGGCCTTCGACCTGCTTCGCGCCCCGCAGGAGCGCTGCCTTGACGGCGGAAAGCGACAGCTCGTCCGCTTCCAGCACCGTCACGCCGCCGCCGACCTCTTCTGGCACATGTGCGTCGCTGCCCGCAGTGACGGGCTTTTTCCATTTTTGCGCCAGCTCGCGCGCCATGGCGTTGGCGCTTTTGTTCTTGCGGTCGGCACGGCTGTTCCAGATCTCGACGCCGTCAAGCCGGCTCATCACATCGTCGAGCCGGTTCGCGTCTGTGCTGTGCTCAAAGGGATGCGCGATGACCGCCAGCCCGCCCTGTGCGTGAATGGCCGTGACCGACTCGGAAAACTTCCTCGTTTCGATGGGTTCTCTCACAAAGAGACCCAGCAGATGCCCGCGCTCGGTCGAAACCTCGGTCGCGGGGATGACGAGAAAATCGTCGAATTCCGGAACCTCGTCCAGCACGCGGTCGTGGTCGCAGATGGCGACACCGTTCAGCCCGCGCTCGCGCGCAAGCGCAACGATCTCGCTCAGGCTCATGCAGCCGTCGAACGACCGCTCGGAATGAATGTGCAGATCGAGCCGCAGCTCCATGATCCTCTCCCCCTTCTCAGCGCTCAAACAGGCTCTTTTTAAGGTATGCGCGCATGACCTTGCCATCGCCCTTGGCGCTCAAGGCCTCTTTCGCCGTGAAGAAATCGCCGAGACCGCGCAGGCCCTCCTTGACGCGGCCCGCCTTCAGATAGCTCAGTGCAGCGACCGTGTCGTTGAGGAAAAAGCGCATTTTTACACCCGTCCGGTAGTCCTTCGCCGTGTAGGTGACTTGCCCGCCCTGCGCCTCTCGCGGCCGAGCAGCAGGCTCACGCCCGCGCCCGCGCCCGTGATCTTCTGCTGCACGATGGGGCTCGGGTCGTAGCGCTGCATCTTTTCCATGATGGCGTCGAATTCCGCCTCGTTGTTCGCCACGGCGTAGCGGTCGGCAGCCTTGAGACCGAACTTTTCTCCGCAGTGCGGCTTGACGACGACGGGATAGCTCTCCGGCGTGCCGTCGTACTCGCGCGGCACAGGAATGCCAAGCTCCAGCGCGCGCTGATGCACGCTCTCCTTGTCGTTGAGCGCGTCGAGCGTCTCCTTCGGCGCGATGAGGAAGTTCGCCAGCGCGGCAAACTCCTCCCGACGGGCGGCGACGGTGTTGAGCGTCACCGCGCCGACGCAAAATAGCACCGGATGCTCATACTCTTTGAGTATGCTCAGCAGCTTTTCGGCGTAATCCGCATCCGCGCACGCGCCGTCGATCCAGCGGAAATCATCGCAGGACTTCGACACCGACACTGCGGGTGCGCTCTTGACGTCCGCCCTTGTCTGCGTCACGACCACGCGGTAGCCCGCGCGGTGCAGCGCACGCACCGCCGCGATGGACGAGCGGTATTTTCCATCCGTCACAAGCGCTGTTTTCATCTTATCACCACCGCCGTTTTTCTTTTGATCTGCCTGCCATGATACCAAACTCCCCCGCAAATTGCAAGAGCGCATGATCCATCGCCTGTATTTCATAAAATACAGTTTATCATTGAAAAAAGCGATGAAACGCCTTGCTTTTTTCGCCCTCTCATATTATTCTTTTCAAAGTAGAACGACATTCCGGAGGAAACCCGTCTTATGAACGATATCAGCCTCAAGCAGCTTGAAATTTTTGTCGCCGTTGTGGAATACGGCGGCTTCACCCGCGCGGCGGAGGAACTGTTCTTCAACCAGTCCACCGTGAGCGCGCACATTTCTCTTTTAGAGCAGGCGCTCGGCAAGGAGCTGTTCGTGCGCTCCAACCGCCGCCATGTTCGCTTGACGAAGGAGGGTGGACAGGTCTACCCCATCGCAAGGCGCATTCTGAATGACTGCGCCGCGCTGCGCACGCTGTTCTCCGACGCTGACAGCGCCCCCGTGGTCGCGCTCGGCGCGTCCACCGTGCCGGGGCAGTATCTGGTGCCGGGCTACCTCGCCGCGTTTTTGAAGCGCGAGCCGGAGTTCCGTTATTCCCTGCGCCGCGGCGACAGCGAGCAGGTGCACCGGATGCTTAAATCCGGCCAGATCGCCGTCGGCTTTGTCGGCGCAGTCAGCGAGCCAGAAAATGTGGACTACTTCCCCCTCTACGACGACAGGCTCGTGCTCGCCGCGCCGAACAACGAGCACTACCGCATGCTCAGAGAGCGCGGCGTCTACGGCCGTGAGCTGCTGCTCGAAGAGCCGTTCGTCTCGCGCGAAGAGGGCTCCGGCACGGGCACGAGCCTGCAAAACTATCTGCGCACGCTCGGCCTCTCCCGCGATATGCTGCATGTCGTGGCGCGCGTGGACGATCCCGAGGCCATCAAGCAGATGGTCTCCGGCGGCGTGGGCGTTGCCGTGCTCTCGGCGCTCGCCGTGGAGCAGGAGGTCCAAAACGGCACGCTGCTCGCCTTCGAGATGGACAAAAGCGCGCTCAAGCGCACGATCTATCTCATCACGCTCAAATCGCAGCAGCTCTCCCGCATGGAGCAAAAGCTCGTCGACTTTTTGAAAAGCCCGCACCGCAGGAAGCGCGCCGAAGCGCAGAACTAAGTCAAAAAAAGGCACGGCAAAAGCCGTGCCTTTCATTTTGTCTTTTACTTCTTCAGAAAGCCGAACAGGCCGTGCTTTTCATACGGCCTGCTCGTCATGGAGACGAAGTCATAGCCGGTCTTGGTGATGGTCTCGCGCAGCTTCGCCTCGTCGATGGGCTCTTCGCTGATGATGTCCGCTTCGCCCTTTCCATGGGAGGCGGAGACTTTCTTCACGGAGAACGCGTTGCGGATGGCGTCGTTGATGTGCGATTCGCACATGCCGCACATCATGCCGTCGATCTTCACTTTGGGAGATAGCAATGATTATGGCAAGCAGGATAGCAGAGACGACGATCGTCGACAGGTTTGCGGTAACCCAGTTCAACACGGAAATCACTCCTTTCGCAGGGTATCGGTGTTAAGGGATCAGTGCTTATCGCTCAGCTTGGTAGCTTCCTTATAGGGCTTGAAGAGCATGTAGATCATACCGGCGAGGACAACGATGGCCGCGATCAGTCCGATGACGTTCAGGCTGCCGGTGAAGGCGTTGCCGAACTGGGGCAATGAGGTAAGCAAAGCCGCACTGATAGCCGATGGCGAACCAGGTCCACTTCGCGTTGTTCATCTCACGCTTGATCGCGCCGATGGCCGCGAAGCACGGAGCGCACAGCAGGTTGAACACCAGGAAGGAATAGCCGGTGATGCCGGTGAAGGCCGCCGCGATATTCTGGTAAACGGTCAGCTCACCGCCGCCGTAGAGAATACCGAGCGTACCGACGATGTTCTCCTTGGCGACAAGGCCAGTGATGGAGGCGACGGTCGCCTGCCAGTTGCCCCAGCCGAGCGGGATGAAGATCCAGGCGATCAGGTTGCCGATCTTGGCAAGGATAGAGGAGTCGATCTGATCCTCAGAGAGCATCTGGAACGTGCCGTCGACCCAGCCAAAGTAGGTGGTGAACCACACGAAGATGGTGGAAAGCAGGATGATGGTACCGGCCTTCTTGATGAACGACCAGCCGCGCTCCCACATGCTGCGCAGCACGTTGCCGAGGGTCGGCCAGTGGTAGGCAGGCAGCTCCATGACGAACGGAGCGGGATCACCGGAGAACATCTTGGTCTTCTTCAGCATGATACCGGAGATGATGATGGCTGCCATACCGATGAAGTAAGCGGAGGTGGAGACCCAGGCACTGCCGCCGAAGAGGGCGCCGGCGATCATGCCGATGAACGGAACCTTGGCGCCGCAGGGGATGAACGTGGTGGTCATGATCGTCATACGGCGGTCACGCTCGTTTTCGATGGTACGGGAGGCCATGACGCCCGGAACACCGCAGCCCACACCGATGAGCATGGGGATGAAGGACTTACCGGAAAGGCCGAACTTGCGGAAGATACGGTCGAGCACGAAGGCGATACGGGCCATGTAGCCGCAGGCCTCGAGGAAGGCGAGCATCAGGAACAGGACGAGCATCTGAGGCACGAAGCCGAGCACCGCGCCGACACCGGCGACGATACCATCGAGGATCAGGCCGTTGAGCCAGTCAGCCGTACCGGCAGCGTCAAGCGCATTGCCGATCAGCACGGGCACGCCCGGGACCCATACGCCATAGTCTGCCGGGTCGGGCTCGTCAAAGCCGTTTTCTTCAAAGTAGCTGACAGCGTCCACATAGGTCATCTGGACAACATCGTCCATCTTGTCCGCGCCCTCGGGCAGCGCGTCGTAGTAGGCGGTCATTTCGTTGATGGCGAGGGTCTCTTCATCTTCCACGTCAACGGTGGCGGTGTCGCCAGCGGGCTGGAAGCTCTGGAGCTCTGCAAGCGCCGCGTCGGCGTCAAGCTCTTCATCGCCCGTGTCGATGCCCGCGAAAGCGTTGACAGCCTCGGAGGCGGCGGTGTATTCATCGCTCGCGTCGCCGTAGGCGGCGGAACCAATGCCCAGCAGGTGCCAGCCATCGCCGAACACGCCGTCGTTTGCCCAGTCGGTCGCGGGCGCGCCCACGGCGACCATGGCGATGTAGTAAACAAGGAACATCACGACCGCGAAGATGGGCAGGCCCAGCCAGCGGTTGGTGACGACCTTATCGATCTTATCGGAGGTGGAGAGCTTTTCGCTGCTCTTTTTCTTGTAGCAGCCCTTGATGAGCTGTGCGATGTAGATGTAGCGCTCGTTGGTGATGATGCTCTCGGCGTCGTCGTCGAGCTCGGTCTCCGCCGCCTTGATGTCCTCTTCGATGTGGTTCATCGTCTCGGTGGGGATGGTGAGCTTTTCGAGCACCTTGTCATCGCGCTCAAAGATCTTGATCGCGTACCAGCGCTGCCGCTCTTCCGGCATGGAGTGCACGGCCGCCTCTTCGATGTGGGCGATGGCGTGCTCGACAGGGCCGGAGAAGGTGTGCATCGGGACGGTCTTGGTGCCCTTGGCGGCGCGGATGGCAGCCTCGGCAGCGTCCATGACGCCGTCGCCCTTGAGTGCGGAGATCTCGATGATCTCGCAGCCAAGCTCACGGGAGAGCTCCTTGACGTTGATCTCATCACCGTTCTTGCGGACGATATCCATCATGTTGATGGCGATGACCACAGGGATGCCGAGCTCAGTGAGCTGGGTGGTGAGATACAGGTTACGCTCGAGGTTCGTGCCGTCGATGATGTTCAGGATCGCGTCGGGACGCTCGGTGATGAGGTAGTTACGGGCGACGACTTCCTCCAGCGTGTAGGGGGACAGGGAGTAAATACCGGGAAGGTCCATGATGACCACGTCATCGTGCTTCTTGAGCTTACCTTCCTTCTTTTCCACGGTGACGCCGGGCCAGTTACCGACGAACTGGTTCGAACCGGTCAGGGCGTTAAACAGCGTCGTCTTACCGCAGTTGGGGTTGCCCGCAAGGGCAATTTTGATCTGCTTTTCCATGTTTCTTACTGCTCCTTCTTGTTAAGTTTCCTTAACTTATGTAGAAATAAATTATTCAACTTCGATCATTTCGGTGTCCGCCTTGCGCAGCGACAGCTCGTAGCCGCGCACGGTGACCTCCATCGGGTCGCCCAGGGGCGCGACCTTGCGCACGAACACCTCAGTGCCCTTGGTGATGCCCATATCCATGATACGGCGCTTGACGGGGCCCTCGCCATGGAGCTTGACGACTTTGACGGTCTCGCCGATCTTGACTTCACGCAGTGTTTTCATAATCTCTCTCCTTTTATTTGAAAAATTGCTCAAACCATGATTTTTCTTGCCATTTCTTCACTGATGGCAACGCGGGCTTCCTTGACCTTGACGATCACGTTCCCGCCGAGCGACGACACGATGGCACTTTTCTGCCCGCGGCGATCCGCAATTCGCCGGCGCAAAGTTAGTGTCGTTTAACTTTCGCCCGTAAGTTTAATCTCTCTAACCTATTTTGTCAAGAGGTTTTGTGAACATTTTTTTAATGCTTGCAATTTTGGTTAAAGCATGTTAATCTGTGATTGACCTTTAACAATGAAGTTGGTGAAACCGCACATGAAAATCCAAAAGGCATCTGAAGATTATCTCGAATCCATGCTGATGATGAAAGAGCAGCACGGCTATATCCGCTCGGTCGACGTGGCCGACCATCTGGGCGTGACGAAGCCCAGCGTCACCTACGCGACCAAGCGACTGCGCGAAAACGGATATATCGTGATGGACCGCGACAGACATACGACGCGATCTGCGAGCACGCAAGGCAGCACCTTTAAATGCAGAATCAACGGCCCCGTACCGAAAAGGTGCGGGGCCGTTTTCTTATATTTATAATATAATTTTGTCGATATCTTTCCTTTTTTCCCGCCGCGCAGGAACAAATCATCCGGTTTTTCCGTCAAAAAGGAAAAATAAAAAAATTTTACGGTTTCGTGAAGCATTTTGCCGGAAATTGCGTCTATTCAAGTAGAAACACTTTTTCACGAGGAAAGGAGGCGCTGCACGATGGAAGACGCGCAGATCATCGAGCTGTTCTTTGCGCGCTCGGAGGATGCCATCAGCGAGCTGGACAAGAAATACGGCAAGCTCTGCCACAAGCTCGCGGACAACATCCTTGCAAGCGCGCAGGATGCGGAGGAGTGCGTGAACGATGCGTACTTAAGCACCTGGAACGCGATCCCGCCGCAGCGTCCGGAATCGCTTCCGGCGTTTGTCGGCACGCTCGTCCGCCGCTGTTCGATCACGCGCTATCGTGCCAACACGGCAATGAAACGAAACAGCCATTACGATATGTGCATGGAGGAGCTTGAAACGTTCCTCGCTTCGCCCCAGCAGGCGATGGAGGAGCACTATGCGGCCAGAGAGCTCGCCGCCGCGATCGAGCGCTTTCTTGACACGCAGAGCAAGGAAAACCGTGTGCTCTTCATGCGCCGCTACTGGTACGCCGACAGCTTTGCCGAGATCGGCAAGCTCCTCGGCATCACCGAGGGCAACGCCCGATTGCGCCTGACGCGTATGCGCAAGCAGCTCAAGACCTATCTGACCGAACAGGAGGTGCTGGTATGACACCCGAGCTTTTTTCCGACGCCATGAACGAGATCGGCGCGAAATACGTCGAAGAGGCCCTGACCTACAAGCGCCCCGCGCAGCGAAGCTTCTGGAGCAAGCTCGCCAAGCGCGCGGCCATGGTCGCTCTGGTCGCTCTGCTCGCGCTCAGCGGCTTTGCCGCCGCCAGTCCCGCCGCGCGGGCCGCTATGATCCACTGGGTGGAAACGTGGACGGGCTCGCAGGTCTCCTATGAATACGCGGGCGACGCCCCCACCGGCGAGCTGCCGTTCTACACGATCACCGCTCTGCCGGACGGTTACACGCTGGACGAAGATATGAGCTACGAGGACTCCGGCTTCCGTCAGCTCTGCTATCAAAGCGGCGATGACCTCATCCTTTTCAGCTATATCTACATGCAGGACGATTCGTTCAGCTATTACGACATGGGCGAGGACACCAAAATTTCCGAGATCACCGTCAACGGTTGCAAGGGCAAGTTCTTCCTTGCGAGCGATGAGTCGCTGTGGAGCACGCTCGAGTGGATCGACGAGGAGAGCAATCTCCACTTCTCGCTCGACGCCAGCGGCGATGAAGCCGTCCTGCGCGCTCTGGCCGAGAGCGTGGCGGTCACGGAGAAAACCGTCGATCTTTCCGACGGCGATGAAGACGAGAATATTCTCACCTTTGATGACATAGAGGGGGAAAAGCTCCCCGACGAGGAGGCGAAACCGTGAACGATTATCTTGTGTGGGTGGATACCTCCACTAAAATCGCCTCGTTCCATGAGGTCGAGGCAAGCGACCTGCTGCACTTTGAGCAGTACGAAAACTTTATGAACTACCTTGCCTCCCTTACCGCGCAGGGATACCGCTTCCAGTGAGCGTAACCGTATTTCAAATTGAGAGAGAAATAAAAAGCGAGAGAACAAGAGAGGAGAACCGCCATGATGGAAAATAATTCGACACCAAGCCCTGACCCCGTCCCCGAAGCTGCCCCCATTGCCGTTCCCGTCCTCGCAGAAAGCGCTGTCACTTCCCCGCCCGCGCCGCCGGTCATCCCCCTGCGTGAGAGGCCAAACGCGCCGCTGCTGCACAAGGGGTTCCAGAACCTCTTCCGCCTCGGCATCGCCAATATCGTCATCAATCTTTTGAACAACACCTTTAAGCTCGGCGACAAGATCCCGTCGCTCGGCGTTGTACTGAGTGTGGTGTCGCTCGCGGCCAGCATTCTCACGCTCATCGTACTCTGGAAGCTGAGCGCAGCCGTGCCGCGCTTCCGCAGCGTCGTGTACCTCAACCTTTTTCCGCTGCTTCTGTTTCCCTTTGCCGCGCTTGTCGGTCTTTCCAGCTTGCAGGAGCGGATCGACGAATCCAATTCCACCGGCCTGCTCGTCTTTTTGGTGATTCTGCTGGGACTGCTGCTTGTTCTTTCCGCGCTCTCGGCGTATCACCAGCTCACCGCCTGCGCCGAAGCATTCGACGGCGCGGATGACGAGATGGCCGCCAAATGGCGCAATCTCTGCACCTGGCAGGTCGTGATCATCGGCTGCTTCGGTGCATTCCTTACCCTGCTCCTGCTTTTGGGTCTGTCATCTGCTTCCTTCTTCTACTTCTACAACGGCGGCATGATCGTCCTGCTCCTGTTCATTCTCGCCATTGCCATCGCTCTGGGCGTGGTCAAGATCATAGAGCTCGTGTACCTCAACCGCAGCGCCAAGCTGTACGAGTAAACGTCAACCATCACAAAACGGAAAGGAGTATGTTATGTCTACCATCAACAAGACTTTTCTGCGCGTCCTGCTTGCCATCGCCTGCTGCATCGCGCTCGCGTTCAGTCTGCTGCCGCAGGCCGAGGCCGCAATGCGCGCCGACGTCGTCACCGGCAAGGTGACGCTCAACGGCCAGGTCATCGACAACAAGAACGCCAAGTACCCGCTGCTGACCTACAGCAACATCACCTACTTTCCCATGACGTATCAATTAAGCCGTTTCATGGGCGTGGAGACCGACTGGAACAATGCCGCCAAGTCGCTCAATATCACCGCAGGCGGCGCGCAGAGCGCCTATGTTGCCGAGACCGGCAAGGCGCAGCGCGGCAGTGTCGCCGTCACACTGGCAAGCTACAAGATCAGCGTCAACGGCGCACAGATCAATAACAAGGAAGAAAAGTATCCCATTTTCAATTATAACGGCATCACCTATTTCCCCCTCACCTGGGCCTACGCGGTCGATTCGTTCGGTTGGAGCTATCAGTGGGACGCTGAAAACGGTCTGCGTATTGACACGACCACCGCTCCCGCCCGCCTGCCGACCGATCCTGACACCGGCAACGCCGCGCTCGACAAGGCACTCACGATCCTCAACAGCAAATACGCCACGGGCGGCAAATACCGCGGTATGCTTGAAGGCGGCGGCAAAAAGACGAGCTTCGACGCCGCGCTCGACGTCAGCAGCACACCGGATGTCACCACCGTGAAATTTACTGCCGAGCCGTTCCCGTTCTTTGATAACGGTGTCAGTTATTTTGCAAATTACTATGCTGTCAAGGGCGGTTTTGCAAGCGATGAACAGATTGGCATCTCCGGCAACAGCCCGGAACTAGGTGATGTTGGCTATCCGATTTATGCCGAGGTGGATGTATGGGCGGAGAATAGCTACATCGGCAAATGCTTCCTTGACTGCCAGTTCACAGGTGCGCGCAGCAAGCACATCACGGATTTCAAGCGCACCGCCGCTGTGGGCAGTGCGGAAACCTGGACGCTGCATGTCTCCTATGCGGAGGACAGCTTCACCGGCTACACCGCCGAGCTCAGCGTCGACACGGCGAAAAGCATCGTAACGCAGATCGTGATCCGCACGGCGAACTATACCCTGACGATGACGCCCGCGTAACGGGGTTCCCCTCCCCTCCGCGGCGCAAAAAAGAAGGACTTCACGCAATGCGTGAAGTCCTTCTTTTTATCTCTTTTCAGTTTGCGAGGTACTTTTCGCGTTCGCCTTCCGGCACGAGCGCGCCGCCCGTCGCCCAGACGATGTGCGCGGCATTCTCCCAGTGCGCGCCAAGGCCGCTGCTTTCGAGATAATCCGTCATCTTGGACAGCTCCACCGCACCGGCAAAGCCCGCGCAGGCGGACGGCCCGACAAAAAGGCCCTCCGTCTCGTGCAGGGCGTGGAGGTCGTTGAACAGATGCTCGTCCGACACCGTGAAGCCGCCGCCGACCATCTCCTTGACCGTCTCCCCCACAAAACCCGAGGGGCGGCTGACGGCGAGTCCGTCCGCCGCGGTGCGGCCCGTCAGGCCAATATCCTGCACGCAGATCGCATTCTGTAAGCCACTGGCGAGGCCGAGCAGCATGCACGGCGCTTCCACCGGCTCAGCGAAGTAGACGTGTGCCGCGTCGCCGAACTCCTGCTTCAAGCCAAAGCAGATACCGCCGCGATGTTCTGCTCGGCGAGCTGCGCCTTGAGCCGCCGCGCAGCCACAGCGTAGCCGAGGAAGAGGTCGACAGAGTTTTCATCGTCGATAAAATAGCTTCTCGGGTCCTCCGCCGCGCGCTCGCGGCCCTTCTGCACGGCGTAGGAGTAGTCCGCGCCGTATTCGAGCACCGTTACGCCCTTTGCGCGCAGCAGGTCCTTTTTCCACTGCCGCGCGTCCGCGCTCATGTGGACCGTGACCCTGTAGCCGAGCGCCGCGCCCATGATGCCGATGCTCAGCCCCAGATTGCCCGTCGAACCGACGTGCAGCTCATACTGCGAGAAAAAGTCGCGGAACGCGCGCGTGGCAAACACGCTGTAATCGTCGCGCATCTCGACCAGCCGGTTCGCAAGCGCTAAGTCCTCCGTGTGCTTGAGCACCGCGTAGCAGCCGCCGCGCGCCTTGACGCTGCCCGCGACGGGCAGGTCGCTGTCGCGCTTTAAAAAGAGCTTACCTGCGAGCTGCGCACCTTCATTTTCGTTGAGCCATGCGCGCATATGCTCGATCTCCGTCAGCGGCGATTCGATGAGGCCGCGATCAGCCGCGGTCTCGGGAAATACCTTCTTGATGAACGGAGCGAAACGCTCCAGCCGCGCCTCGGCATCGTCGACATCCGTGCGCGTGAGCGGCAGCGCAGCGAGCGCGGTTTCCGCGCTCCCGACATTCGGGTTCATCCAGGCGCTCTCATGGCGCAGCTGCAATTCCCTGACAAATTCCTTACTGTTGAGCATTATTTCCACTCCTGTTCTTCCGTAATGTACTGCTGGGTGCCGCGGTAGATGCGCACCGTGCGCTCGCGGTAGAGCTCCATGACCGCCTGCGCCAGCAGCGCCGGGTCATGGCGGGCGTAGCCGCCCTGCGCCGAGAGCAGCGGGTATTCCGCGAGCGCGATTCCCAGCGCCGCAATGCGCTCGCGGTCGATGCGCAGCAGCTCCGCGTCCTCTTCACTGTATCGCGCGGCGAGCTCATGCGGGATGGGCGCGTTATTGGCAAGGCAGAGGTCCACGATCCCCTCCCGCCCGTGACGCTGCAGGGCTTCCAGATGATCGGCGGCGGTGTAGCCCTCGGTCTCGCCGTCCTGCGTCATGATGTTGCAGATGTAAAACTTCTGCGCGTGCGACGCGCGGATCGTGTCGGCCACGCCGTCGACGAGCAGATTCGGGATCACGCTTGTATAAAGGCTGCCGGGGCCGAGCAGAATGAGGTCGGCCTCTGAAATGGCATGGAGCGCATCGGGCAGCGCCTTTGGGTGCTCCGGCACAAGCGAAATGTGGTGGATGCGACAGTCCTGCTGCTTTTTCGCGTTGAAAATGTGCGATTCGCCCACGACGCGCGCGCCATTTTCAAACACGGCCTCGAGCTGCACGTCCGCGTTCGTCACCGGCAGCACGCGGCCCGAGATCGCCAATACCTGTCCCATCATGGCGACAGCCTCTTCAAAGCTCCCCGCCATGCCGTTGAGCGCCGCAAGCAGCAGGTTTCCGAACGACTGCCCCTTGAGCTGTCCCTCGGGAAAGCGATAGCCGAGAAGCTGCTCCATCACAGGCTCGGTGTTCGCGAGCGCCTGCATACATTGCCGCACGTCGCCCGGCGGCAGAATCCCCATTTCACGGCGCAGCACGCCGCTCCCGCCGCCGTCGTCCGCCACCGTGACGATGGCCGTTAAGCGATCTGTATATTTTTTCAGCCCCCGCAGCATCGTCGACAGGCCCGTGCCGCCGCCGATGGCGGCGATCTTCGGCCCCGCGGCGCAGCGGGAGGACGCACTACTCTCATATACCATAGGGATTTCCCCTTCAAGCGCATATTTTTCTATGATAAAGGTAGTATAGCAGGCTTTCACGCAAAATGGAAGTGGGCAAGCGATACAAGTTTTTTCATTTTTTGCGCTCAAAATGATAATGTTATACAAAATTCATATTCTTCTGTCGATTTTTACTGATTCGATGTTTTCACCGCATTGTTGCTTTTATCGCCGCACTGTGGTAGGATACGACAGTAACAATGTCAAAGGAGCACTTTCATGGAACAGCTCACAGCCGCCCAGCAGGCGGCGGAATTGAACAAGAAAAATCTTTTTGCCACCTATAATCACATTGAAGCGGAATTTGTCGAGCCTGACCACGCGATCTTCAAGCTTGAGATCCGCCCCGAGAGCAAGAATCCCTACGGTATCGTGCACGGCGGCGCGATCTACACGATGGCCGACAACGCCACGGGCTACGCCGCCCACACGGATGGTCGATCCTACGTGACGCAGAGCAGCTCGATGCATTTTCTCCGCAACCAGTCGGAGGGCGTCGTGCGCGCGGACGCCAAAGTCCGCCACCGCGGCAGAACGACCTGCCTTGTCAACGTGGACATTTTAGGCGAGGGCGGCAAGCTCCTCGCCACGGGCGAGTTCACCTATTTCTGCATCGACCCCGATATCATGGCGCAGAAGGCCGCGCAGCACCGCTGAGGAGGGTTTGACCATGGCATGTGCACTGCTTTACAATTTAAAGGACGCCGCACGGCTGCAAAAGGTCCGCTTCGCGCTCTTCAAGCTCGGTGTGAGCGGGCGCGTCGTCGCGCCAGAGGAGCTTTCGCAGCCGATCGGCTATCTCTGCGATCTTGAGGGCTTCTCCCCTGTCGAGGAAACCGTCGAGGGCAGCTTTTCCGACGAGATGCTCGTGCTCTGCGGTCTTTCCGGTCCGCAGCTCGACGCGCTGCTCTCGTCTCTTCGCCGCAGCCGCGTGGTCGTCGCGCTCAAGGCCGTCGTCACCGAGGACAATGCCGCGTGGAGTTCGCTCCAGCTGCACGACGAGCTCCGTCAGGAACACGAGGCGATGAAGGGCACGCGCCCCAAGGATGCC
>QWCN01003080.1_pt1 | contig 21433 bp, 26 predicted proteins | sample 1972711 | NCBI WGS metagenome assembly QWCN01 (sample SAMN09866707, study PRJNA288562) | Human gut metagenome isolate term1_stool, whole genome shotgun sequencing... | isolation source: gut | host: Homo sapiens | place: USA: California
GTGGAGAGTCAGATCCGCAAGCTGGTGCCCATCATGGAGGCCAACCACGCCATCACCACACACCTGCTGGCGAAGTCCTTCGCGCCGGTGGGCGAGGCGCGCGGGCGTGAGGCGTAGCCGGGCCGCGACTTCTGCAAGCAGTTCTACATCGCCTTCGCGCCGAAGAAGGACAGCACGGAGACGACGCTGGACTTCACGGCAGCCACGCGGCACTTCAAGAACAACCTGCTGGCGGTGGGCGTGGCGCGCGGGCGTGAGGCGTAGCACTTCGAGGGCGTGCAGGACTGCGACATCGCGTTCAACGTAGGGCTGGGGCTAGAGCTGGAGCGTAGTTCCTGCGCAACACGAGCAAGGTGAACGAACTGCCGGACTTCCTGTTCCCCGAGGGCAAGCAGCTGCGCCACCGCAGAAAGCGCGTGCAGAGCACGGAGAGCGAGGCGAAGAAGCCCAAGCTGGAATGGACTGTTTGTAACAAACACGCGAGTTCAGCACAGGCGTCATAATCAGGAACTTCACGCCGTGGCTCGGAACCGTATCCTTGAACTCACCGGAGAAGCTACCCACATCCTCGTGAGCCCAAATGTCGCGGACGATGGCAGTGTCCGCGGCGCGCAGACCGCAGTCAGCAAACTCGGCCTTGATCTCAGCAGCCTTGTCACTCTTGTTCAACAGAATGACGGCGAACTGACCGCTCATCAGAGGACTGGCCCAGACCTCGAGGTCACCCTCGGGCACGTCGCCGTTCACCTCCTTGTTTCCTCCCTTGTCGCTCCACACACGGTGACCCTGCACGCCCAGAGCGTCCTGGTTCACGGCGATGGCCTCCTTGTTGCCCAGAATCTCCAGCGTCTCGGCAGAAGCCTTGGTCAGGTCGCAGCCGATCAGCAGCGGAGCCTTCATCAGGCACCACAGGGAGAAGTGCGTCTTGTACTCCTCGTAGGTCATGCCTCCGTTGCCCACCTCCAGCATATCGGGGTCGTTCCAGCCACCAGGGCCCGCGCGGCGCCACAGCTTCTCGTTGGCCATCGCGATGTTGATCATGCTGCCCCAGCTGTCGTTAATATCACCGGTGGTTCTCCAGCTGTTGCCCACAGAGCGAGCCCACTCAGCAGGATTGTTCACGCCCCACTCGCACATGGAGAAGAAGATGTCACGGCCGCATTCAGCGAGGGCCTTGGTCATCACGGGGTAGCGGTGCTCAGGGATGGTGCCGTCCGTGTTGCAGTTATCGTACTTCAGGTAGTCCACCTCCCACTCGGCGTAGGTCTTGGCATCGATGGTCTCGAAGCCGAGGGAGCCAGGTCTTCCAGCGCAAGTCTTGAATCCGGCATCGGAGTAGAGGCCGAAGAGGAGACCCTTCGAGTGCACGTAATCGGCCAGAGCCTTCATTCCAGAGGGGAAGGTGTTGGGGTCGACCACGATCTTGCTGTCGTTGGTGCGGCTCACCTGCCAGCAGTCGTCCAGGTTCAGGTACACGTATCCAAGCTTGTCAAGGCCTGCCTCGACGATCGCATCAGCGGTATCTCTCGCGAGCTTCTCGTTGATGTTGCATCCGAACTTGTTCCAGGTGTTGAAACCCATCTGGGGCTTCACTCCCATGCCCTACCGAATGACTCCAAACCCCCTCAGTGCACATTGTTGATGGCCAGGGCGGCGGCAATAGCGCAAAGAAGGCCAATGCTCTTCATTCACAAAGATAATCTGAAACGTGGAAGTTTAACATTTCCACTGTTGTTCCGCACAGCAGGATAGAACGAATCCGGTGTGTGTCGTCCTTGTTTCGACAATTTGTGTTTCGATGATTTTAGCCTTGAAGATGCATGCTGCAGCCGGAAACAGCCCGATTGCACAACAAACACGAGGCCATGGAAAGACATCACAGCACAAGCTCCGCCTTCTTGTTCGCTTCTCCGATCACCTTGTTCAGGAAGAACATCCACTGGGAGCGCTGCTCCACCGAGTTACACGCAAACACGTAGTCGCGAGACGGCGTGCGGACGATGAACCAGTTTTTGTGTGCCTCCCCCTTCTGCTCCGCTCCGCGGGTCGCCTCGCTCTGCCCTGCAGCCAGCAGAGGCGGGTTGGTGAAATGGAGGACGTTCGAGGCGATCGTCAGAGAGGCGATGCCCTCTCGCTTCATGTCTTCGTGGGATTCGCACACCACGATCCGACAGTTCTCCAACATGAAACCGTTCTGCGCGTCCGTGTCATTCACGTCCTTGAAATAATACAGAAGTCCGTCCTTCAGCAGCACGAAGTAGTAGTGGTGCCAGCGGTGGCCCACATTCGTTCGCTTCCACATCCATCCGGAGATCACCTGATCGGGGATCTCCGTCGCGATCATCCCGTTGTTCTGGCCGAACTGGTCCAGAACGCGCTGGTCCACGAGCTGACGGGGTGGGTCGTCCAAACTGCAACCGTTGACAGAGGCGCAGTCCTGCATCCAGGCCTCGAAAGAGCCCTCGAAGGAACCTCCGTACTTTTTTGGGATGCAGGAAGAGGGAATGGACGCGGGCAGCGTGTCGGAGCCCAGCAGCTGAACCATGTAGGCCCAGCGAGCGGGCATGAAGAGTGTGCAGAGCTTCCAGATCGAACGCAGTAGGAAGGGAGTGTTCAGGTTGTAGAAGGAGGAGTGATCGTAGTCATAGGAGGGCGCATACGCCGGATTCTCGTTGACCTCGATGTCCGTGGACGACATGAAGGCGGGGAAGTGGCGGACGAAGACGTCCATGCCGGCCTTCTTCATCTCGGTGTTGAAGGCGGACATGCTCGTTCTGGCCGTATCGCTCACGATGATGCAGTAGTCCTTGTAGGCCTCCGGAATGCCCAGAGCCTTGCAGGCCTCATACAGTCTCTTTTGGATGTCGTCGACCATGTAGATCGTCACCAGCATGAAGTCCTCCATCTTGGGAGGCTTGGTCATGAAGCAGTAGACATACCACACCATTCTTCCATCCTTGGTCACTCCCGTGGGATAGCACTGCCACTCCTCGAACGCGTTTTTCACGTCGGCGATCGTGATCTCGTCCGCATGCCAGTACTTGCGGAACAGCGCCGTTTGCTTGATCGCAACAACCGTCTTCGCGACGTCCATGTCGTTCTCGATCAGGAAGCGGATGATCTGCGTGGTGCGATCGCCATAGCGGTAAAACTGGATGGAGCTGGGAAGCGCCCTGTCCACTTGGTCGGCGAGCTCCTTCGCCTCCTTGGGTGAGACTACACGCGGAGCCATACGTGATTGCAACAAAGACCCAACTAAAGTATAACCTCCATGACACAAAACAAGACTAGCTTACTTCTTCTCCTTGAACTCGGCATCCACCACATCCTCCTTCTTCTCCTCGGTCTTGGGAGCAGCACCGGCATTGGCGTTGGCGTCCGTCTTGTACACCTTCTCGCCGATCTTCATGATCTCCTGCTGCACAGCCTGCACCTTCGACTTGATGGCCTCCACGTCCTCGCCCTTCATGGCCTCGCGCAGGTCATCCACGCTCTTCTTCACGGAAGCCTTGGTGGCGTCGTCGAGCTTCTTCTCGTGCTCCTTCAGCTGCTTCTCCGTGTTGTAGATGAGGTTATCGGCCTCGTTGCGGGTCTCGATCATCTCCTTCTTCTTCTTATCGCTGTCCGCGAAGCTCTCCGACTCGTGGATCATCTTCTGGATCTCGTCCTCGCTCAGACCGCCCGAAGACTGAATCACGATCGACTGCTCCTTGCCCGTGCCCTTGTCGCGAGCGGACACGTTCACGATACCGTTGGCATCGATATCGAAGGACACCTCGATCTGAGGCACGCCACGAGGCGCGGGAGGAATGCCCACCAGGTTGAACTCGCCCAGCAGCTTGTTGTCCGCAGCCATCTCACGCTCGCCCTGCAGCACCTTCACCGTGACCTCCGTCTGGTTATCGGCGGCCGTGGAGAACACCTGGCTCTTCTTGGAAGGAATGGTCGTGTTGCGGTTGATCAGACGCGTGAACACGCCGCCCAGCGTCTCGATACCCAGAGACAGAGGCGTCACATCCAGCAGCAGAATATCCTTCACATCGCCCTTCAGCACACCGCCCTGAATGGCAGCGCCCATGGCCACCACCTCATCGGGGTTCACGGACTTGTTGGGGGCGCGACCAAAGAACTCCTGCACCACCTGCTGCACGCGAGGCATACGGGACATGCCTCCCACCAGCACCACCTCGTTGATGTCCGTCTTGCTCAGGCCCGCGTCCTTCAGGCACTTCGTGCAGGGACCCACCGTGCGCTGCACCAGACCCTCCACCAGGTTCTCGAACTGGGCGCGCGTCACCTTGGTCTGCATGTGCTTGGGGCCCGAGGCGTCGGCGGTGATGTACGGCAGGTTAATGTCCGTCTCCTTCAGGTGGTCCAGCTCGCGCTTGGCCTTCTCGGCGGCCTCACGCAGACGCTGCATGGCCATGGGGTCCTTGGACAGGTCGATGCCCTGCTCGGCCTTGAAGGACTTCACCAGGTGCTGCAGCAGCGCCTCATCGAAATCCTCGCCGCCCAGAAGGGTATCACCGTTCGTGGCCTTCACCTCGAACACGCCTCCGCTGATCTCCAGCAGCGAGATATCGAAGGTACCGCCACCCAGATCGTAAATGGCAATCACCTGACCGTCCTTCTTGTCCAGACCGTAGGCCAGAGAGGCGGCGGTGGGCTCGTTGATGATACGCTGCACGTCCAGACCAGCAATGCGTCCAGCGTCCTTGGTAGCCTGACGCTGCGAATCGTTGAAGTAGGCGGGCACAGTAATGACGGCCTTCTTCACGGGGGAGCCGAGGAAGCTCTCAGCGGTCTCCTTCATCTTGCCCAGCACCATGGAGCCGATCTGCGAGGGGGACATCTTCTGGCCACGCACCTGCACCCACGCGTCTCCGTTGTCGCCCTTCACGATCTCGTAGGGGACCAGCTTCTTGATCTTGGCGACCTCGGGATCGTCGTAAGAACGACCAATCAGACGCTTGGCGGCGTAAATGGTGTTCTTGGGGTTGGTCACGGCCTGGCGCTTGGCGGCCATACCCACGACTCTGTCACCATTCTCCAGGAAGGCGACGACAGAGGGAGTCGTTCTGGCACCCTCCGAGTTCTCAATCACACGCGTCTGGGAACCCTACAAATCACGCACGCACCCCGAATCCCCACCTCCATGATAGCGACGCAGGAAGTGGTGGTACCGAGATCAATACCCACGATGTAGTCAGTGGCAGTAGCCATAGTACGCATATGAGTACGGGCCTACGAATCAGCGAAGACAGGCGTTCCCTACCAAAGTAGCCAGAGAAGATCTCATGCCGCTTCTAGCAACTCTCGAAATGAAATTCATAGCAACAATTTCGCTCTTATGAAAAGAAATAGAATGAGGTGTTATCGACGAAACGGAGAATTCTTCCACGTTTCTAGAACCTTCCTTTTGCTTCCAATGGAGGCCCCTTCGAGACGCTTCTTTCTTCCATTGGAACGTTCTCGAAGGAGCTAATCCAAAGCGACGAATTGTTGCGTTGTGTGCATTACGGATGCATTCTCCAAACTGGCCCGATTTCATCCCATCTCCACTCGCTTCACTATGCACTTCGTTTCCTAACACCAAAACAAGTGATCCGAAGAAGGGAGCCTTAGAATTTTCCGAGAAGTTTCTTGATAATCCCAGAAGCCACCATAGATTATTCTTATGAGCACGGAATGGACTGTAGAACAACAGCGAGCCCTCGACGAGGCACTCGTTGCTTTCCCTGTTTCTATGGATCGCAGGGAGCGCTGGAAGTAGCCGAGAGTGCGATGGGTAATCACGCAGGAACATTGCCAGCAAGGTTCCGGGCAAGACGATGCGCGAGTGCATCACACGCGCGAAGGAACTGGCCGAGGTGGTTAACGAGTCCGCCTCCAAGGCCACGAAGACTCCGAGCATTGGTAACCCCGTTTCGCGCTGGATCTCACGAAATAGACCTGACGACCTGCAAACCCGTGGATGTTCTTCTCCCCTACTATTCCAAACTTTCAGTATCTTCTCAAAAGTGGGTGTTCTTGTTTAACGTCATGTAAAGGCGTATCGAGCTCGCACTGAGGGATTACTCTCAAGCGCTTCAAATTGACTCGGAGCGGATACGCTCCGTCTTCCGTACTGCTTGTTACGGAGAACTCACGTGTAGAGCCCTTCTTGGAAGAGATCATCAGCGACAGCGCTGAGAGAGAGAAGGTGCTTTCGGACCTCGTCACCGTTCTGAAGCGGGTCACCGAGGAGAACGGCAAGAAGGAGGTGAGCGAGGCGGACACATCGCGGCTCGTGAACGAGAACGACGTGTTCGTGCACAGCGACCGCAAGGTGCAGACGGAGCTAGTGATGAAGATGAAGGAGAAGCGGAAGAAGCCCGCGGAGAAGAAGCAGTTGAGCGAGGCGGAGGTGCTGAACGAGTGGGAGGACAACGACCGCAGCATCGACACCATCTTCCTGCCGCGCAGCCGCGGGCCCATCGGCCGCAGCCGCAACATCGACCTGAAGCGCGTGAACATCACGGTGAACGCGAACGAGCTGCTCGCCGGCGCAACGCTGCGTCTGCACGACGGCCGCCACTACGGACTGGTGGGCCGCAACGGCGTGGGCAAGTCGACGCTGCTGCGCCGCATGGCACTGGCGCGCATCGACGGGTTCCCCGACTACCTGCTGGTGCTGCACGTGAAGCAGGAGATCGATGGCGACGACACGCCGGTGCTGGAGGCGGTCATCAACAGCGACAAGGAGCGGCTGAACCTGCTGAAGGTGCATGAAGGCGAAGGTGGTGAGGCGTAGGAGCACGAGGAGCTGAACGCGGAGCTGGGCGCGCAGGAGCACGAGCACGACGTGCAGCGCGTGGAGGCGATCGTGAAGCGCCTGCAGGACATCGACGAGCGCCTGAAGGACATCCACAGCGACACGGCGCAGCAGCGCGCCCGCGAGATCCTGCTGGGCCTGGAGTTCTCCGAGGAGGCGCTGCGCGTGCCCACGAAGCACCTGAGCGGCGGCTGGCGCATGCGCGTGGCCATCGCCTGCGCGCTGTTCATCCAGCCGGACATCCTGCTGCTGGACGAGCCGACGAACCACCTGGACCTTCCCGGCATCCTGTGGCTGGAGAACTACATCAAGAGCTACCCGCGCACGGTGGTGGTGGTCTCGCACGACCGGCAATTCCTGAACGAGGTGAGCCAGGAGATCATCGAGTTCGTGAACAAGGACCTACGCTACTGGCCCGGCGACTACAACTCCTACTACAAGGCTAAGGAGGATCGTCGCAAGATGATGGAGAACCTGCAGCAGAACCTCGACGACAAGCGCAAGACCATGCAGGAGCAGGTTGCGCGCCTCCAGAAGCAGCAGCGCAAGAACGTGGGTTTCCCCGCGGGGAAGTGAGCGGTAGACGAAGAGCGACCTGGGCGGCCAGATCCGCTCGCGCGAGCTGAAGATCCACAAGGTGGGCGTGGAGAAGACGCTGGACGGAAAGCGCTGGATCGAGCAGATCCACGGCGGCTACCGCCTCGGCTCCATCGACTCCAACTCGGGCGGCTGGAAGAACGGCAAGCGCTCCGCCGGCAGCATTCTGGACGCACCCGAGCCGCTGATCAAGTTCACTATCCCGCAGTGCGAGCCGCTGAACGTGCGCGCGGCGAGGCGGCGTGAGGCGTAGTACAACGGCCCGATCCTGCAGCTGTCGAACGTGACGTTCGCGTACGAGGGCACGCAGAACCCGATCTTCGAGAATGTGACGTTCGACGTGGAGATGGGCGACAAGATCGCGCTGCTGGGCCCCAACGGCATCGGCAAGTCCACCTTCCTCAGCGTGCTGAACTCGACACTGGAGCCCCAGGCGGGCGAGATCTTCCGCCACCACAACCTGCGCATCGGGTACTTCGCGCAGCACCACATCGACGCGCTGGAGAACGGGCTCACCGCCATCCAGCACATGCAGAAGGTGGGCGTGCGCGGCGCGCGTGAGGCGTAGCTCGACCCGTCGGCGCGGGAGCAGGACCTGCGGTCGCTGCTGGGGTCCTTCGGCATCCAAGGCAGTCTGGCCACGCGGGTGAGAGCGTGTCGGCGGAGTGACGGCTAGCCTATCGGAACGCTGTCTGGCGGGCAGAAGTCGCGGGTGGTGTTCGCGAGCATCTCGTACTTCCAGCCGCACGTGCTGCTGCTGGACGAGCCGACGAACCACCTGGACATGGACACGATCGAGGCGCTGGTGACGACGCTGAAGGAGTTCAACGGAGGCATCGTGATCGTCACGCACGACCAGTACCTCGTGGAGCAAGTGTGCAACAAACTGTACGCCATCGACCGCAAGCGGCACATCCAGCGGTTCGAGGGCTCGTTCAGCGACTATAAGAAGAGCGCGCTTGTACAATACACTCCCTTCATTCCCGCCGAGGAGAAGGTCCATGAATCGTATGACTGTTTGTAACAAACACAGCACTCTTGCTTCACCGTCACTTCCTCTTCTTCTTTCACCGTTTCTTCTTTCACCTTCTCCGCCTTCTCCGCCTTCTCCGCCGTCTCCGCAGGAACGGGTGCTTCTTCCGTGCTCGTTTCCTTCTGCGTTTCTTCAGGAGCAGCGGTAGTCGGTTCTGTAGGCGCTACAGCTGGCACTTCAGCAGGTACCTCCCCAGCAACAGGAGTAGGTACCTCCGTAGAAGCAGTAGCAGGTACCTCCGCTGAAGTCGTAGTAGGCACTTCCGCAGCAGCAGGCACTTCTGCAGCAACAGCAGTAACCGTAGAAAGGTCCACAGGAGCCATACTCGTAGCCTCTCCCGGAATCGCACTGGCCGGCACATCCGAGGACACCTCAGAAGGCACTTCCTCCTCTGAACTTTCCTGAACGGTGGCATATACAACACGCTTCTCCATCCAATTCTACCCATAACAGCACCCATTCACTCACACCTTCTTCTCGTAGAACGACATATTGTCCCATATGATGTCGAGGTAGGAATCCAACTTCTCGTCGGGGATCTACACCTCATCCTCACGCATTCATCCTACGGATGGGTACATGCTCTTCACATACGACGAGTTCACCTATCCATCATTCAAAGACACAGCGCCAACGTTCTTGAAGAGATTCACTCCCCGCAACCGAATTCGGTTGATTCCCTGGTTCTGCTCCAGAGCCTTTTCAAAATCCCGCGCAACCAACGCATGGATGTTAGGGAACTCGTACTCTATATCCTACACTCACACCCCTTCACCAGCACGCACATGGATTTTGTATTCGTTGTCGGACTGGATCGTGGCGCTGAATTCTTGTCCGATTTCGCTAAGATCCTTGCGCTTGTTCACGATAAACTCCATAATCTGGCTATTCCGTCACAACACCCCAATCCAGCAACCCTATATCAGTATGAAGAGATTCAACCACTTGCTTTGCGATTACAAGCTTTGTGTACAGATCATCGCGGTCCTACTCCTAAACGCTTCTTCCTCCCCCCACCGCTTTCAAAATGGCAATCTTACTCCGGAGCTCCTTGATCTTCTCGTCGTTTTCCCCTTCCATCACAAGAATTGGACTACCTGTGGGATCCCAGATCTTTGAACGCCCATTCCCTTGTGAAAACGGGGGATTCCCCTCTGTCTTTCCAACAAACACGCGTAGTGCCTATGTCTTGATCTAGAATGATGGTGGCGTCTCGACCGGCTGTACGACCGACTCCGGGAAGGATCGTAGGATCGACTCCTTGAGCGACTGTAGGAGTCACGGTGGTGATGACGATGGTATGAGGAGCTCCGACTGGCGCTGGGTCTCCGCTGAAGACGGGGAAGAACGCGCGGCCGATCCGCCTTTCTACCAATCACCCTCGCTCCCATTCAATACGGAGGCTCCGACGCAGGCTTTACGGCTTCCTCTATCTTCTTTTCTGTTTCACTTTGCTTCTTCTATACGTCAAACCCAAATCGCAACCACCACCTTTTGCTTTTCAATCTCCTCCATACGCTGCTGCACGAACTCCTCAGGAATGCCCATGGGATCCTTTTGAGCGGACAGCAGCAGATTCCACAGCTTCTCCGTGAATGGCGCAGCGTTCGCCGCCAAAAACGGAATCAGAGTCACTTGGATGTGTTTCGGGTCAACCACCTACACTGTGATGGAAAAGGCTTTCCCTCCCACTTCATCGAGAGACAACATGTTGAAAATCATATCGATTAGGACTTCGTCATCGAATCCAAGAATGGAATTCACTTCCTTTGCGATCCATGTGTTGATCACGTCGAGATTGACCTTCTTTATGTCTACCTACTCTATCACGCTCCCATTCACCTTTCTCACCTTTTCATTGAAGTTCGCAGGGAAAACAGTCGATTTTATCACCTTCTTTTCACTATCCGTGAAACGGAAGTCCGAACCCGCAGATGTTCCCTACAAATGAGTTTTTGGAAAACGGGTTATTACTCTGAAAAAGCCTCCGACACTCGCCATTGCTCTGTTCAAAACAAGACAGGAAAGGAAGGGTCCTTCTTTGGAATATGATCCTTAATTTGCAGCTCCCCTTCGGCTCTTCTAGGTCCTGTTGAAACAAAACTTCAACTGGGGTTCTGATTTGTTTCATTGAGGACAAAGTGAATCACAGAACTCCTGGAAAGACATGAACTCACTTTGAAGACGGACACAAATCGATCATGTCGGGAAAGACAGGGTTTTCGCCCATCCGATGCACGGTCCACGTGTCAATGCTCCCCTATTCCTACACGAACAACGATGTTGCAAAGCTGTTTGAGCCATTTGGGCGGATTGCCCAGTTGGGGAGTCCTCTGGCCGTAACCACTAGTGTGACTGTTCTCCGTGACAGGGAAACTCGAAAGAGCAAGGGCGTGGCCTGGATTCAGTTTGTGGAGTATTCCAAGTCGCTGCGCTTCATCACTAGGCGTGAGTCTGCACAGAAGGCAATCGAGGAGCTGAACGGAACCAAAGTGGATGTTTTCGTCTGTCTTTGACCCTAACGGCGTAGCGATTTACCATGAAGGTGGAGTGGGCGAAGGACAACGGACGAGGAGGGGAGTTCATCAAGAAGCGGAAATACACCAAGGCCAAATACTGCTTCGAGTGCGGCGTACACATCAAACATATGGGGTAATGCACAGGAAACGGGCCACACGTCCTACAAGTGCCCACACAACGTTCTGGGCGATCGAGCCAAACCGAAGAAGAAGCAGCGCAACGTGGAAGAGGAGAGCGAGAATGTCAAGGCGTGGCTGGAGAACGACGAAGACGACTTTTGAGATGCGGCTCTGTTTCAGTAGTGTACTATACGAATCCTGTATGGCTGTTTGTGTGACGCATGCAACTTAAACAGGTATTCACTTTCTGTTTTGCTGCCATTTTATTTATCCTCGTTGTGGATTTGTTGGGTTGAGGGTTTTTGCTTTACGGTGCAGAATTTTTACGAGCCGGTCCTTTGCAAGTGTTTCCTGTAGCGATGCCTCGATTTGGGTATGGTTTCTTGAAAATGGAGTAATGGGAAGCATTCCTTCTTTCAGTCCTACGTATTCGTCGACACTACCGTTTCTTCACTGAGGAGTGATACGATTCTTGAAGAAGGAAGTAGCGCTACCGAAATTGCGTCAGCCGCGGAAACGATTGTGGACACAGAGAACAACGAAATGCAGACGACTGCATGCACTCGTCACGCTCCAAGGGGAGCAAAATGGAAGAGCAGGAGGAAGCAATCTGCCCGAAAGAAGACGAAAGTCAGGGAAACGGCACCAGTGGATCAACCCCTTGGGTTGAATTACCCGCCGGACCACATTGACCAAAACCGCGTTTCCTTCCTGCAGCAGATCCTGAATCCCGCCATCCAGTCCGCGCTTCGCTCCGTCTGCAGCCACGACGCCTGCTCCAGCCAGTTGGCCCGGTACCGCAACCTCACCCGGCAGTGGGAGGAGGAGCCGCTGGAGCGATTCGCCACGGCGGAGGAGTTGGCGAGTCTGCGTGCCTTCACGGGGAAGAACCCTCAGCAGCTGCAGCGGCGATATCAGCGGCTGTGGATGGCGCGGGGGGAGGAGGCGGAGCGGGCGGCACTGCCTGCACGGGAGCGGCGCATCGAGAAGCTGGTACACTGGAGCGCGGGGCTGGCGGCGTGCGACGGGTGCGTGCTGGACGTGAACAAGACCGCGTTCCCCCTCCGGCGCAGCGACAAACCGCTTCTTCGGCGGTTCGTGGGTAGTGAGGAGAAGGAGGCTTTTGTGTCCGTCCGTGGTGTGAGTGGTAGTGATGTGAGTGGTGGTGATGTGAGTGAAGGTGATGTAAATGGAGATAACAGTGGTGGTGGTGGTGTGAATGGTGGTGTGAATGAGGATGAAAGTGGAGATGACAAAGCAGACACCTTCTCCATCACGGGCATCATCGTCACGACGTAGGCCCCTCCCCTCCACTCACCCCTAGCTTCAACCGCCTGCACTTCCTCCCGCATCTCCTCTACCGCTGGACCGGACCCCTCGTCGTCGTCATCCACGCGCCCCTCGCCGACCAGCCCACGCTCCTCGCCTTCCTCGCCTCCCACGCGCTCCCACGCCGCCTCCAAACCCTCCTCTACCTCGAGCCGGCGCAGTCCGCGCAGTCCACCACCTTCCCCATCAACCGCCTTCGCAACCTGGCGATCCAGCACTGCGCGACTACGCACTACCTCATCATGGACGTCGACCTGTGGCCCTCGCGTACCGCTTGGGGGCACCCCTCACTTTTAGTCAACTTGATGACCGAGCTGATGAAACTCCCCTCGGTGGTGCGGACCTCGCCGAAGGCGGCCGTGATCGTTCCCACCTTCTTCTTCAACCGGCCCGCGTTTCTGAAGCACTGCTTCTCTTACACGGCTTGCCTGCTTCTGTTGCATCGTGGTCTGTTTGTTATCGCTAGGGCTCTCGACGCCTACCCCCACGACAAGACGGAGCTGGCGAGCTGCCTGTTGACCGGGCACTGCGAGGTGGGCAAGAACAACATCCGCACGCACCTGTACGTGGCGCCCGAGTGGTTCACGCAGTCGCCGACCGTGACCGTGTCGCGTGTGAAGTGCTTCGTGGCGGACATGCAGGAGCCGTACGTGCTGCTGCCGCGGCAACTGAGCACTCCGCGCTTCGACGAGCACTTCGTCAACTATGGGTATAACAAGGTGCAGCTCATCGAGCACTTACGGGCGGCAGGGTTCCAGTTTTACATCATGAACAATGCATTCATGATGGACATGCCGCATCCCGACTCTTCTTTTAGGAAGGACTATCTTGAGGGAATCAAGGGCGACGCGCTGCGCATGCACTCCGTGTTCTCTGCCTTCCTCCACCGAATCCGTGTTTTGCCTGCGAACGTGACGCGTTTTCCTATCTGTACAAGACCGATGGAGAAGTACTACGTGCCCGTGCCGTGCTCTTGTTTGTTAGACAATTCTCCATGACAATTCGAAGAGTTGTCGTCTTCCTCGCTCTCGTCCTCCTCTCCCTCTCCGTCTTGTCAACCGTTTCCTTTCTCATCGTCTTCTCTCGTGTGCGAAATCAGTGCCTAGGTCACCAAACAGGTCGATGTTTTCCCATTTGTATTTACTGTCTAAGATACGATGATGAGTAGAGAGACATGACAGTTCAGGAGGATCAGCCCGAAGAGACGCATTGGGGTATTGTCCATTGTTGCGATTGATAGACAGTGGCAGAAGAAGTTGTAGAGGAGAAGAAGAATCCGGTTAAGACGATGCACTTGCGGGAGGAGACGGTCGTCGCATCGCCTCCTGAATCCGTCATCGAGAAGTTTGAGAATCCATTGCCTCCATTCCATTATTCCTGCTTGGACGTTCCTCCTCCCGATCACTCGTTTTGGTGCTGTTTGGCCTTTAGCAATAGCGTACTCCTTGTGATCGGTACAACCGTCATCGAGAATAGCGTAGACTTGGACTTCTCGTTGGATCGTAGACGGCGCTGAAACGGCTGATTCAGCAGAATACGCTGTCGTCTCTTGTTCACTATTCTGCGGAGGTTTTCCCCGTGCTGTTCACAAACAACTCCTATTGGCTGGAGTACGCCTCGTCGATTCACATGCGGTGCTCCAACCATTATCTGTTGCTAGTTAGCGGCGCTGGTGACTCTCAGATCCAATCGTTACTCCACTCCCTTCTTTTCCTCGATCGTTCAGACGCTGAAGCTGGAGTACAACAGCGTGTTCATCGGCTACATGAACGGGGACCTCCTCCTCCATTCTTCGCTAATCGAGTCCCTTTCGTTCCTGTTCGATACGGTGGTGTCCGTGAAGCCCAAAACTCCACTGATGCTCATGGGACGGCGGTACAACCGAAACATGGCGATGAAGGATGATCTGACGAATCGGAGCACTGAAGCCATCTCCGCCTTCATCGAAGAGAACACTCTATTCAGTGACCAGTTCATTACGGTCGCTCAGGACTTCTTCATCTTCACTCCCTCCACGCTTCGCCTTCAGGATCTTCTGGACGTTGTGATCGGACGCAATGGCTACGACAATTATCTGGTCGATTTCTGCATCAAACACCATATCCCCCTCGTGGATCTATCTCCTAGCGGTTTCAATCTCGCTCCTTCCTCATATGCAGCCATTGTTCTTCACCAAACCGATCATGACGGCAATTGGGCGGGAAGTCGGCAGTCGAAAGACCGCGAGTGGAACCTGGATTTGATCGAGGGCATGGTGGAGACGGACACACTAAGTCGAGCGCCGTACCAGCTCGTGCATCATCGCGATGGACGATTTGTGCTTCACGAGTACGCGATGTTTGACAACGACTATAGCGACGAGGAGTGGAACTTCATCCAGCGGTTTGTTCCTCCGAAGGCGGAGCGTTTGCCATTCTCTTTGGAGTGAAGCGTAGGATGCTTGTATTACGGAAAGGGATCCTTTCGACCGTTTCCTACACGCATTTGCAACCATACGGACGTGATCCTGTACGACGTTTTCCAAAAGTGGGAATGGGAGCCAGACATGACAAATAGGAAGTACCAGCAGGAGTTGAACAAGGACGAGTATCGAATTCTGTATCGCAGTATCGAGTAGGAAAGGGAATGAGGAATGAACCCTAGTCCTACGCGGGACAAGAGTCTCTGCATGAACTTCTTCTCTTATGTCAGCTTGCCGTCAAAACGGTCGTTCTTCTACGACTTTGTCTTGATTGACGGACTCTGTCGGCATTACGCCGCCTATTTCGTAAGCCAGTCTCCTGTTGATTATGCGCAGCTTCGGTCACGACTTCGACAGCCGAATACGCCCGTTTTAATCCGAGGAGAGGATTTGTACCAATACAAGGACATTTCACACTTCCTATCGCAGTACTACGAGAAGCAGGAGTGCATGGACGCATTTGAGCCGTCGAAGCGTCATGACTACTATGGATTGTGTGTGTATCGCGCCAAGCCATTGGAGGAAACGAAGTCCCTTCTGTTGCCTCGGTGGTGGTAGTTTTAGCGCTGCTGTTGGTTCAAGAAACAACGGACTAAAGAGACGACTCCCACATAAAGGTCGCGGGCTTGGCGGGTTTGCGCGCCTTTGGCTTTGCACGATAGGACGCAGCGGATGTATTCTTCGAACTCTTCTTCGATTTCGTATCCGACACCAGCCCCTTCTTTTGGAGGTACTATAGGTCATTCTGACTCTATACACACATACGCGATTCATGATATCCGTTCCGTCCACCGTTGACACGGCGTTGATGATGTCCATGTTCCACTTCATATTCTGCTCCTTTCGCTCCCTCGCATACTGCACGTCTAATGCTAAGCCAAATCACACTGCCTCCACCATCCTTGATTCGATTGACGTTGGATTCCAGCGATTCGGGCTTTTGTTTGGGCTTTGTGTTCTTCTTCATCACCTTTCTCGCCCGGGTGAACTTTTCCGGGAGAGCCTCCTTCGCCCTCTTCTTCTCCTTCTGCGGCTCCTCGGGCGTCTCTTCGATGGCGATGTCTTTCAGCTGCTGCTTGAGGATCTTCAGGGACATGGTTGTGTGAGATTCACCGTCCGGCCGAAATCGGGCCTGCTTGTGGATTCTCGCATTTGGGAAGAAGAGATACTCTTTTTGCATCGTCTCCAACACGATTTATGCCAGTTGACAGTGAAGCGCCCAAGAATAAGGAGGATCACTCTATGGGAAACGTGGTAACGCTGGGAATCGGAATGTCCCTAACCCTGATCGGAATGAAGGTATCCTCTAGTTTTATCGTTCCTATTCTGGGTAATCTCGGATCCATCGCTATGGCGTTAATGTACTTCTCGAATTCTTTCGCGAATTTCTTTGTGCCGCCCATTCTGAACCTGTTCAAGAACGAGAGAACGACGATGTTTTATATGGTTTTCGAGTATGGCCTGTACATCCTGGAGTTTGCATACATTATCCCTCCTATCACTCTTGTTTGGAGTTTCATCCACGGTATTGTCGCGGCGGTTTTGTGGACGGCCGAGGGCATTTACCTGTGCGCGAATTCGAACGACAGTGACCGCGGAAAGAAGTCGGGCATTTTCTGGACTCTGTACATGACGGGCGCTGCGCTGGGCAACATCGCCGTCTTCTTCCTGCTCAAGAAGATCGGCCTGTCGAACTACACCAACTCCAGCGGCTGGCACGACGGAGCATCCATCATGTTCATTTTCCTCGGTTGCGCCAGTCTTTTAGGTGCGATTCCCATGCGGATGTTGAAGCCCTCCGCCTCCGAAGATCCGAACCGCAAGTACGTCGCGAAAACGAGTCCGAAGGTCCTGATGAAGAAGATGGTCCGCCTCATTGTTTCGCCGTCCATGCGCTGGCTCCTTCTCCCCATGTTCTACGTCGGCTTCGAGTACGTGTTCATCGGCAGTATGCTGACGCGTCAAGTCCACAACACGGGTAATGTCGGATTGATGATGAGTCTCTTCTGCATCATCGAAATGGTGGTATCGACTCCTCTCGGCCTGCTGCTGGACCGCGTGGGCACCGTGTCCATGTTCACTCTCTCCTGCATCTTCGAGTTCATCTCCATCTTGGTTTTCTGGTATGCCAACAAGACCCAGGGTGGTCTTTTCTACCTCGCCTTCATCTTCCTCTCTCTGGCCGACAGCTCCTTCGAGACGGTGCTGCCCACGGTCATCGGCCACAACTACACGGACCTGGAGAGCGCCAACAGCACCTACCGCCTCTTCCAGTACATGGGCTCGTGCGTCTGCTATCTCATCGCTCCGCTGTTCGTGGACCAGAGCACTTCGTGGGTCAGCGACGCCAATCTGCTGCGCGAGATGATCCTGTGCGCGGGCCTGGGCGTGGTCAGCCTCGTGTTCTTCATCATCTACAGCTACGGACAGAAGAAGACGCTGCCGGTGCAGCCGAAGGAGGAGAAGAAGGTGGCGGTGGTGGTGGACAGCAAGAAAGAGATCATGCATGTCGGCAACGAGGACTTGGAGGAGCTGTCGAAGGAGGGTGGCAAGGTTGCGGCGGCGGAGAGCAAGGACGTGAAGACGGTCGCGAAGTCCAACGAAGAATTCCATCACTAACCCTCGTTCCTGCTGTGCTTTTACTGGCTCGTTTGTTTCCACACGATTTGAATCCTGCCGCCAAAAATGCCGCCAAAACAAAGCAGCGAAGGAGAGAAATGCACTCGATTCAGAGCGCCGACGACGTGACCGATCTCTTCAAGAGGCTCGACACTTCGATTAAGGAGGATGCCATCGATTCTTGTATCTCCACCCTTTCTTCGAATCACCACTAGTTCTGAAGTTTGCGCAGTCCCTTACTATCGATGACGAGAGACTCGAGGACGAAATCACTGCGTACACCTATAACAACAAGCTGAAGCAATATAACTACAAAGCCATTCAAAATCTCATCGACTATATTCGGGTATCTCCATGAGCACTGTTTCATCCCCGTAGCGCAATGTCGGTGCCGATTTCCAGAAGGAGAGCTCGGTTTCCAAGAGCTCCAGCAAGCGGTACAACAACGACATGGGCTCTCCCAGTACGCCGCTGAAGAAGGCGCATCCGACAGCGAGTGGGTTGAATCCTCAGCTGATGACGCCCGTTTCGGGTCGTGTGTATTCCGTTAGCGATTCTCCTTCCACTCGTCACAACGAATCTCCGAAGTCATGACAGCAGGCGTGATTGAGCCGTAGAACGTGGCCCACTCCCATCAAGTCCGAGCTTTTCAAGTCCCGCAAGGAGAAGAACGTGGTCAAGAGCACCTTCTCTGCCATCGACTCCACTCTGTGTGATGAATCGGCTCCCATCGCCTCTTCGGTTTCTTGCAGCGTCGATCCCTCCGTCGGCGAGCAGGACCCCAAGTCATCCCTCTCCCCCACCCTGACGCCTAGTGCCCGCTATATCACTGCCAGCGAGCCGAAGGAAGTGCTTCGCAACAGCATCATTGCTTCGCGCGAACGGCTGTCCGCCGCCTACGGCAAGACCTTCACCTCCGTGCGGTTGCGTTTCGAGTTTCATGACTAGATCACCTACGAGACGGAGGAGGACGTGTGCATCTGCGGCCGCGTGTTCTTCGACGTGCACTCCTCCACCGTGCTGAAGGACTCCTCCATCTTCCTCTACGTGAGCCCGTGGCCGTCCCGTCACCGCTAGGACGAGAACGAGGCCGCCGTGTCGCTGTTGCTCACCGCCGTCCCCGCCTTCGCCCTCTTCCCTGGGCAGGTCGTCTCCTCGTCGCCTCTTCACCGTAGATCGTCGGCGTCGAGGGCACCATGAGCAATCGGCGCGTGCAGGTCTCCGCGCTGTACCCTGTTGTTGTTCTCCCTCTCTTTCATCCTAGGGCTACCCCATCGCCGTTCCTTCGTTCCCTCTCTCACACCCCACCACTGAACTGTTCGCAGAGCAATCAAAGGAACAATCGAAGGAACAGCCGAAGGAACAGTCAAAGGAACAAACGAAGGAACAATCAAGCGAACAGGCGGAGGCAGTGCAAATCATGGTGGCGCGCGGCCCGTTCACCAGCCGCGACGACGGGGACTTCGAGCAGCTGCGCGAGCTGCTGCGCCTCTGCAAGGAGAGCCGGCCCTCTCTGCTGGTGCTGGTGCGGACAGGCGGTGGTGTTGAGCTGTAGTGCGGACCGCTCGTGCCGGAGAGCGCGATCAACACACTCTCCTTCTCCGCCGCCTCCTTCTTCTCCTCCGCCATCTGGTCGGAGATTCGAAGTGTTGGGGTCCCCACCGCGCTGGTTCCCTCGCTCGACGACATGCTGGCCTTCCCCTGCTTCCCGCAGGCTCCCTACAAAACCCCCGTGATGCCCGTTCAGGTTTGCACAGACTGTGACGCATAGAAGGGCTTCGTGTTCGCAGGTAACCCGTGTGTGCTGCAGGTGGGCGCGCTCCGCGTGGGCGTGACGAACGGCGACGTGCTGAAGGAGCTGATGTCGAACAGTTACCGCAAGTAGGAGCGAATGGCACGGGCTGAGCGGTAGACAGGACAAGGGCGTGGACAACCAGGCGCTGTTCTGCGCGCAGCTGGTGGAGCAGCGCAGCCTCTACCCGCTGTACCCCGTCCTCAGCACGCCGCTCGATTCGTCGCGCATCCGATCGCTGAGCTGCGACGCCTTCCCGGACATCCAGATCATCGCCACGGACAAGATGAAGTTCGCCAAGGAAGTGAAGGGAACACTGTTCGTGTCGCCGGGCCCCCTTGCCCTGGGAAACGGAGGAGGCACCTATGCTCGAATCACCGTCTATCCCTTCAAGCAAGCCGTTTTGGACAACGCGCGGGAAAAGGGAAGCGAATTCATTCCAAACGACGTTGTGAAACGGTGCAAGGCCGAGATCGTTGCGTTGTAATCTGCTGTGTGTTCAAACTGTTTGTCTCAGCAACCCTTCCTCTGTTATCCATGCAGAATGCACATCCGGCATTCGCTTGTTTGATTTCCGTTTCTCTCCAAATTGGATTTTCCGGTGCTCTGTCCAGTTTCCAACCCGTTACCCACCAAATACCATAAAACAAACGCCGAACAAGACAACCCGCACAGTGATAAACCGACCGTGATAATCAACGACCACTTTTCGCACTCCTCTTTTGCAGTATTTCATCAACAATAGCTTGTTTGTGGACAATGAAATCACTGGTACGTTGCACTCGAACTAAAGACGCGTCTCATCGTATAGAGATTGTTGTTTTTACTGGCTATCGTTACATGCGTCCTGGGTGAGGGTGGGAGAATCACTATGTCAGGGTTACATTTATCCACAATGCAGCACCCCAGCATCATTTCCGTGAGTCCTTCTGGAGCGGAACCCGTTGATGTGGGCGAGCGCATTGTCTTCACCTTCGACCAGCCTATCATGTGCGGTGACCAGTGCATTGCTATTCTCGTTGCGGGCAACAGAGCGCAGCGCGTGCAGCTCGATGTAGTGCGCAGCGCGAAGAAATGACGGGTAGGACTCCATGATCGACGGCACCAAGCTGACGCTGATTCCGCAGCTGAGCGAGGGAAAGACCTACAGTGTCACCCTTCCGAAGGACTCGATCGTGGGCGTGAACGGAGCGTCCTTCGACGGTCTGGCGACGTACACGCTGACGACGACGGACACCACGGAGCCCGTGGTGATGAGAACGATTCCCCCCATGAACGGCGAGGTGGCGCCCGGCACGCAGGTGGAGCTGGTGTTCAACAAGCCGATCGTGGCGACGGGCAACTGGACGGTGACGCTGACGTGGGAGGATCGCGTGGAGGAGGTGGACGTGGAGAACGTGGTCATCGAGGAGAACCACCTGCTCGTCCCCGTGGGCCTGTTCAACTACAAGCAGTGCGTGCTGGAGATCGCCGAGGGCAGCATCGCGGACCTCTTCGGCAATGAGAACCTGGACGCTGTGCAGCTCGCGTTCCGTACGGCGGGTGCGCGTGGCAATTAGCTCTAAGGCGTAGATGTGGAGCGTCCCGTGGTGTCGGTGGGCCTGGCGCCGATCAGCAGCGCGGAGGCGGCGTCGCGCGTGTCGGACGTGGTGCTGACGCTGTCGGACGACACGGCGGTGGCGGTGAACCTGGCGGTGGACGGCGGCGTGACGGTGCGCGGCGAGCAGACCGTGGCCTTCTACACGCCGGACGAGATCACGGTGGAGGGCGAGAAGGCGGTGCTGGCCAACCGCGAGCGCTTCCAGCCGAGCGAGCGCGTGGAGGTGGACGTGCCGGCGGGCCTGTTCCAGGACGCCTACGGCAACCTGAACGAGCGCGTGACCTTCGCGTTCGTGGTGACGGCGGAGACGGCGCCAGTGGCGGTGGAGCGCGTGCGGAGCGCGGTGCTGTTCGAGCGCGGCGTGCTGGAGGTGGAGTTCGCGGAGGAGCTGGCGGCGGCCAGGGGCAACGTGACGCTGGAGCGCGTGCGTGCTGGCGCGGAGCCGGTGATGAGCGCGGCGCTGGAGACGGAGGGCCGCGTGCTGCGCGTGGCGTACGAGGGCCTGGAGGTGAACGAGGAGTACGTGGCGACGCTGGCGGCGGACACGGT
>QWCN01002868.1_pt1 | contig 21431 bp, 17 predicted proteins | sample 1972711 | NCBI WGS metagenome assembly QWCN01 (sample SAMN09866707, study PRJNA288562) | Human gut metagenome isolate term1_stool, whole genome shotgun sequencing... | isolation source: gut | host: Homo sapiens | place: USA: California
CCTGCGCCATTGAAATCCTAAGTTTTCAGAACTTTTGTGAAGTTCTGAAAACTTGCACAGCGTGGCGAAAAGACTTTTTCGACACGCTGTATCAAACGTCGCTTTTCCAACAGTTCCAAGCGCGCGGTCACCCAGGGCACGACGGAGACCACCTTCAGTCCCAACCTGAACTGCACCCGCGCTCAGAGTGCGGCGTTCCTGTACCGCGCGGCTGGCAGCCCCGCCGTGAGCAGCAGCGCCGGGTTCAGTGACGTAGCGGCGGACGCTTACTATGCAAGCGCTGTGGCGCGGGCCAAGGAGCACGGCATCACCGGCGGCATCGGCGGTGGGCTGTTCAGCTCCGCCAACGACTGCACGAGAACGCAGATCGCCGCGTTCCTGTGGCGGCTGTACGCGGAAAAGTGAGATCAAGACCTCTTATAAGAAGACTCCCCGGCCGAAAGGCCGGGGAGAAGTTTTTGCGGGCGGTAAACCGGGCCGCGTATGAAACAGGGGGCTGGCGGGGCATAACTGACCCGCCGCAGAGAGGCAATGGGCGGGGTCACCGTCAAAGCCAACGGCGTATAGGCGCCTAATGCGATCATAACGGGGAGCCGTCTGCCCATTTAAATGGAAACATTTGCGCGTTCCTTGTAAAAATATGGTTTTAGTGATAGTATGGTCAGTAGAGCAGCAGTCCATGCCTGCCGTTTGTGCATTTTGCAAAGCGGCGCAAGCATGGCTGTCTGCTTATGATGTGATTAACGGGTAGGAGGAGACGTATGAAAGGGTATGCAAGAAGGTATTTCGCACTGATCATGGCAGCCTGCATGATGCTGTTCTCAGTGCCCTTTGCTCATGCGGAGCAGACTGGGTTTGTAGATATGCCCGGAGAGGGCCACTGGTCTTATGCTGCCTTAAACAGCGCGGTGGAGAATGGTATTCTGAGCGGGAACAACAACCATTTATATCCCAACAGAGCTTTGACCCGCGCGCAGATGGCGGCGATCATCAACCGGGTCTTTGGCGCTAAGGAACAGGCGGATATTTCAGCCTTCCAGGATGTAAAGGCAGGCGACTGGTTCTCGGCGGATCTGGCAAAGGCCGTCTGCATGGGCACCTTTCAGGGGAATGGCAATATGCTGTATCCCAACCGCAACATCAAGCGGCAGGAGGTCATGGCTGTTCTGGCCCGCACTCTGAAGCTCGATACGGCGGATACCTCTAACTTGGATAATTATCAGGACAGCGATCAGATCGCGGATTATGCAAAGGGCGCGGTTGCCGCCATGCTGCGGTCCGGTTATGTTTCCGGCTACGCCGACAATACGATTCGGCCGCAAAATAGCCTGACCCGCGAGCAAATGGCGCAGATCCTCTATAATATTTTTCAGAAGTACGTGAATACCGCCGGCACTTACACCGGTGACGAGGCCGGAAATGTTATGGTCAATGTTCCGGAAGTGACGATAAAGGACGCGTCCATATCCGGAGATCTGATTATTGGCGACGGTGTCGGCAGCGGGACCGTGACGCTTGACCATGTGACGGTGAGCGGCCGCGTTCTGGTCCGAGGCGGCGGTGAAAACTCTCTGCGCATCGTCAATAACAGCAATATTGGCAGTATTATTGTAACAAAGTCTTCTTCCGGCGACCTTCGCATCCTGTCCTCTCAGGGGGCCAGAGTCGATATGGTCTATGTTGACGACGGTAAGGACACGGTCACTCTGGAAGGAACGTTCAAAAATGTTGCCGTGCAGGGCACCAACGAGGTGGTGCTGCGCAATTCCAGCGTCACGCAGCTGTCTGTGAGCGCTCCGGGAGCGGATGTGACGGTGGAGTCCGGCAGCGTCGCCAACACGATCGTAGCAGAATCTGCTGCGAAAGCGGAGCTGACGGTCGGGAAAAACGCGAAGATGGGAACGGTCAATGTAGCGACCAATGCCGCTGTCGATGTGTCCGGCTCTGCCGCGCATATTGTGATCTCCTCCGGCGAGCAGGGGAGCCCCTCCGTTTCTTTAAAGGACGGCGCGTCTGTCACAACCCTGGAGGTCAAGAAAAATTCTGCTGCCAAGGTAGAAGCGGATGATTCCGCGAAGGTCAGCCACATTGTGGCGGTGGACCCGGGCAGCGTAACCGTTGGCGGAAGCACGGCCAAAAAGCAAGAGCTCAATGACAAGATCTCACAGGGGAGCGCAGCGAATTCCGGTGGCAGCGGCGGTTTCTCCTCCGGCGGCAGCAGTTCCGGCGGGAGCAGCGGTGGCTCTTCTTCCGGCGGGAGCGACTCCGGAACGGTCGTCACTTCTTTTGCGCAATTAAAAGCCGCTGCGGCGGATCAGGCGGTAACGGCCATTTCTATTTCCGGAGAACTGGAGATCAATGATGATTTTCAGTGTGATAAGCCTGTCACGATTCAAAACGGCGCGGTCGTTCTGATTTCTGACTATGCGATTTTCTTTGATTCTCTGACGAATAACGGCACGATCACTACAAAAGCCTCCGGCCGTCTTCATATCGGGTATCAGGCAGCCTTTTTGAACAAGGGAAAGGCCCAAAATAATGGTGTCTGGTACATCTATGGCGCCTTGAAAAATGAAGGGACTTATATAGCGAAAAATCGCCGCTCCGGCGTTATCAACGCATTCTCCGGTTCTTTTTTGATCGGAATGCCCGAAACCACGGTCTTCGCGGTGTACGGTGACTGCTATTATGCGGACGGAACCTTCCGCAAGAGTGATCAGGCAACCGACATTCAGACCGATCGCAATATCACGCTGAGAACGTCAGGGGCTGTGCTGAGTGCATTTGCGTTTGGTCAGGAGGGATATGATCAGGCTGTCAAATCCGACACGGCCTATGAAGGACTGTATCTGATAGCGGACAAGGAAGAAAACAACACGTTGAGACTGAGCCCGAAATATACAGGCCCTGAGTGGCTGACGTTCATCGGCGACGGTGTAACGGCGCGCGTCTCAAATGGAACAGCTGCTCCGGGAGTGCTTGAAGTCTACGGAACGTTGGAGATCGCCGCGGGCAATACGCTTCGCGCGCCGGAAGTCAGCGTTCAAAGCCACGGCACTATACGCAATCAAGGCGATTATCAAGTTGAAACCACCTATATGTTCAAGGATTCTGCCGCGTTCGGAATGGACGGAGCGAAGGTTCATGTGTGTGGAGACAACATTGATTATTACTATGCTGACGGTTCCGTAGAAAAAGGGGGAGCCGCCGTTACCATTACCGGAAATGCTGATATCAGCAGTTTTGGCTATCACTGCGCATACATCTATGGGCAGACTGCGCTTGAAAATGCGTTGGCCTCGGGAATCGCATACGATGAAATCCATGTCTGCTGTGACCCGGATACTCCAGAAAATAATCATGTTATTCTGAATAAAGATGTGTTGCTTAACCGGCTGGAGGTTTACGAGGGAGCCAGTCTGACCATTGCGGAAAACACAACCCTCACTGCTTATCTCAATATAGAGGGCGGCGTAGTAGAAAATCAGGGTACCATCGTCGGGCTGAATATGCGAATCGGCGAGGAAGGGCGGCTCATCAATTACGGAACGGTGGATCTGTCAAAGTATGGAACGTCACGGCTTGTCCTGTGGGACGGAACACTTGATAACCGGGGTACCATTGATGCGCGTAATAATACCTTGACCGTTAGTCAGGGACGCGGACATTTGTTGAATATTCCCGCCCCCATTTGCGTCACGACCGAAAGCCAGGACTCGTATTGGAGTGACGGCACGATTGATGAAAATCCCGCTGAGGTAATTGTAACTGGCGGAGCAGCCGTAAAAAACACCGCATCTGCCACGGTGGCAGGGAACAAGGGATTGAACAATTATCTGGCAGCCGGGAAATCTTACGATGAAGTATATTTACACATTGTGGATAAAGAAACGGTTGAGTTGCCTCAATCCCTGCAGATTCATCAAGTTGATGTCCGGGATGAGAGTACTCTCATTGTCCCTGAAGGTTACAGCTTAACGGTTGGCGAGTGGATGGGCGTGTACGAGGGCGGTACGGTTTCCGTTCAGAACGGCGGATACTTGTTTGCTGACGAACTGAGTGTACAGGACGGCGGCCTTTTCAAAAATGACGGGACTGTAACATGCAATAATCTGGAAATCCGGGATAGCTCTTACTATGATGAGGAAACCGGAGAATACCGTGAAGGCAGAGACACAGCCTTTTTGAATCACGGAAAGCTGACTGCTGCCAGCAAGTCTGACGTCCGTCTGGTGGGCGAGCACAGCCGGTTAGTCCATGATGAAGCCGCATATTTCGCCTGTTATGGCAATATCCGTCTGGATCGTGGAGCACTGCTGGAAGTTCACGGCCCGGTGAATCCCACAACTCCGCAGGAAAATGGTTTCTACTGTGCATATCCTGTCCAACTGAATTCGTGCTCCTATGGCGGCAGGATCTTTACTTCCAGGATCATATCTGACGAACCGATTGAAGCAAAGGAGTACACGACGGCCTATGCCGCTACAGAAGCGGATCTGCGTGCAGCGCTCAAAGCAGGTGCAACAGATATTGCTGCGACTGTTCCGATGACCTTGACCGCTGATCTCGAGCTTCCAACTGGCCAAAATGTGGAACCGATGGTTAGGTTTTCTGAACTGACCGTCCCGGAGGGAGTCACTTTGACTGCTTCGACGTTCTGGAGGTGCGATACCCTCAATATCGAGGGAGGCAGAGTCGAACAACGATCTGGTAATACGCGGGTCAGCCGGATCAGCATCCAACCCGGCGGCACATTACAAATAAACGAGGGAGCACGTCTATGGGGGCTTCAGGAGGCTGATATTGCCGGTACGATTGTCAATGAAGGGGAAATCTCTATAAGGGAAATGTATGATTATGCGGCTATACCGGATCTGTCCTGGATGGAATCGATTCCCGGAACCGTAGAAAAAGACATTAGCCTCAATGTCTATTTGCTGAAGGAACTTGAGACGCTGCTTGCGGATCATGACATAGCTGAATCCGTTTCTGTACAATGCCGTTCAGCAGCCGCTTCCGCGACGGACTATGTGATTGACCATGATTTGGATTTCGGTTCCCGCCATGTCTATTTTTCAGAGCCTGTGACGATCGGCAAAGATGCCACGGTGAAAGGAGCAGAGATCCAATTTGGCGGAGGGCTGCATCTGTATGGGACGCTTGATTCTCCAGATGTATCGTTTGACCGAACTTTGACAACAGAGGCAGGCAGCTGCATCAGGGTGAGTGACTGGACCTACAGCGAGGCTGCTGCTCAAATTAACGGAATGATCGATCTGGCAGGCGGGCGTATCTATTTTACAGAAGAGACGACATTTGGAGAGTCAATGCAGATCCAATGGCACAGCCAACGGGCAGAAGACGGTGACCTTTCGGCGTTAAATAGAGGGGGATATATTGTTTGCAGAGGCGTCATTCACCAGCTTGGACACATTGAGATTCCCCGAGATGAGAAAATGGTGCTTGAGGGCAAAAACGCCTATTATGAGGTCATTGGAAGCCTTACAAATCAGGGTGAGATCACGATTGAAGAGGAAAGCTCTCTGTATATCAATAACAATGCGCGTTTAAACAACGAAGGCCGTATTACAAACGACGGAACTTTAAAGATCCAGGCTCTGGGTTCGGTGGTAAACTCCGGAACTATTTTGAATCGTGGCACCATTCAAATCAACGAGGGCGGTACCTTATCAAACGTTGACGGTACCATCACGGATGAGGGGACGGTCGAAGGAACCGTCACGGAAAATTCTGCCGCAGAAAACCAGCAAGCCGCAGAGGCGCCGAAAGAATCCAGGAAGGCTTCGGAAGCTGTAAAGGGCCTCGCGGCGCCGCCGGAAGACGGCGAATCGGCAGCGTCTCCGGATGAAGAAGCCCCCTCTAAGCGGCCGGAAGAAAAACCCGAAAAGAAACCTGCTGAGGAGAGCGGGCCGCAAGAAACCGGCTTGGAGAACGGCTCTGATCCGGCAGAAAAAGTAACCGCATAAAAGGACAAATGAGGCGCATCCGGTTCAGATGCGCCTCATTCTTAAAAATGATGGAACGAAAATGCTTAAAAACAAATGATTTGATGCACAAAGCTGTGACTGGATACGGGATTGCCCTGTTGACATTCCACCTGCCTTTTGTCGGTCCGGGCGGTTACGCCTGCATCCTGACCAATAAGTTCCTTTTACTGATGGGATTGACGGTTGTGCTTTTTGCGGCCTTTCCCTTCCTTGGCTCATGGAAATTTCCGGCAAAAGAGTGGTTCACGCTGCCGCACAGATCCATGCTCCTGTTTGCCGCAGCTTCGATCGTTTCCGCTGTGCTGTCGCCGTTCTGGAAAGCGTCCATTTTGGGAAGCTCCCGAAAAGAGGGCTTGGTCACGGTTCTCATCTATTTTGCGACTTTTCTGCTGTTCAGCAGTTACGGCTTTTCCCTCAGGCTGGCGGCTTACCTGTCCGGGGGCTCCATGACCGTATTCTGCCTGATCGCGCTTTTGCAGTTTGACGGGCGGAATCCGCTGGCCCTGTATCCGAACGGAATGAATTACTATGGCTCCGGAACGGACTATATGTGGGAATACTTAGGCACCATCGGAAACGTAGATCTTGCGGCCGCCGCGATGAGCCTGTTTATCCCGCTGTATCTGCTCTATATTTTTCTGCAAAAGGAGGATCCCTGGAGGTTCTTCCTTCTTGTGCCTCTTGCGCTGTGCTCAGTTGTGACAATAAAAATGGGCGTTCTGGCAGTCTTCTGCGCACTGTGCGGCGGCGCGGTGCTGAGCATCCCGGTTTTGCTGGGAAAGCATAAATCCGCACAGAAACTATCCGTGTTTTCGATCTTGGCGGCGCTGGTCTGCCTGCTTGTCTTATTGAGGAAGTTCGATCTTTCCTGCGGTTTTTTACACGAATTGCATGAGATTTTGAATGGGCATATTTCGGGGGAATACGGGTCGCAGCGCATTGCGATCTGGCGGCAGGTATGGGAAGTGATCCGGGAGCGCCCTCTTTTCGGCAGCGGTCCGGATACCCTCTCATTATGGGGAAAGGGCTTTACCGGATATGACCGGACCATGCAGGCTCAGATTACAACGATCATTGACGCTGCCCATAATGAGTATTTAAATATCTGGGCAAATCAGGGGATCATCGCGTTGGCCGCCTATCTGACTGCCCTCGCTGCATTGGCGGCAGAATGGTTGAAGAACGGCGTCAGGGACACGCAGATTACCATATGCGGCTGTTCCATACTGTGCTATTGCATTTAGGCGTTTTTCGGGATGAGCAGCTGTATGACTGCGCCGTATTTCTGGATGCTGCTGGGGATGCTCTCCTATCGGAACCGGCAAGCCAAACGCGTATAAAACGAGGGGCTGGCGGGTCATGTGACCCGCCAGCCCTGGTGTTTTTACTTGTCCTGATAGGCGCACGGAACAGGAAGGTGACGATCTGGGCCCGGGTGCAGCCGCTGCCGGGGCTGAAGGTGCCGTCAGCGAGGCCGTTGGTGATGCTGTTTTCAATGGCCCATGACACTGCGTCATAGCAGTAGCTGCCGGGGAGCACGTCGGCGGGAACGTCCGCGAAGGCGGAGGCAGCCTTGATTTCCGCAAACTCAGCGGTGACGGTGACCTTGGTGACAGGCATACCACGGATTGGCCTCTATGGATTGAAATATAAGGGTTTTTCTATTATTCAGTGTACATTAAAATAAGATTTTTGCTGCCAAGAGCATTTTGCTCTTGGCAGATTTTTTGCGCAGCAAATGCGTTTGGCGTGTTTAATAGAGTGCAGCATTGCCGCAAAAACTGGATAGCCTGTGCAGATGCAGCCGAGCGGCAGCAAATGGCCGGGAGACGAGGAGTCTTCCGGCTGTTTGCGTATATAATAGGGGAAAGGCTCCGGCTTTTGCCGAAGCCTTTCTGCATGAGAGGTTAGAGAGCTGAAGGGGGCAGGGGGTTCCGGGCTGGATGCCGGGCGGCGCCAGGCAGAAAGGCCGCCGGGATCAGCAGGAAATCATGATCCGCAGGATCTCAATGTCCGTATCCCGCATGCCCTCCCGGGCCATGCGGCCGATGCTCTGAATGGTGGCCTCGATGCCGTCCTTCACCAGACCCTCGCCGGCGGGGAACACCCGTCCGGCCATGGCCATATGGTGACCGACAATGGCGGCGTCCAGAGAGGCGGAGATCTTGGCGGCGCAGGAGGACTTGGCGCCGTCGCAGACAATGCCCCCCACATTGGCTAAGGTGTTGACGATGGTCATGCAAATCTGGTCATACGTACCACTGTAGAGGAAGGTGATGGCTGCGCCGGCGCCGGCGGCTGCGCTGACGGCACCGCAGAAGGCGGAGAGCACGCCAATGTGGCGCTTGATGTGGATGGAGAGGAGGTTGCTGATGAGCAGGGCTCTGTACAGGGTCTCCTGATCGGCCCCCAGTTGCTGGGCGTACTCTATCACTGGCAGGGACACGGTAAGGCCCTGATTGCCGCTGCCGGAGTTGATGACTACCGGTAACTCGCAACCACTCATCCGGGCGTCGGAGCCGGCGGCTGCCCGGGCCCGGGCCCGGGTCTTGACATCCTGGGGATCATAGGTCTCCAGCAAGGTGCGGCCCACCTGGGCACCGTAAGCATGGGTAAGGCCCTCCTGAGAGATGGCGGCGTTCATCTCCGTTTGCCGCCGGAGCAGGGGCTCCACATCGGTAAGAGGCGTCTCCTGAGCGAAAGTCAGGATGTCCCGGACGTTGAGGAGATCCTTGTTTCCCTCTGCCGCATGCTCCTGGACGCTGGCGTCCAGGAAGAACTCGCCGTCCCGGCGGATCTCAGTGATCTGGGTGTGCTCCTTTTCCAGTACCACCTTGGCGGTGTGGTGTTCACCTGTGGCGGTGACGGCCACATAGAGGTTGGGCACTCCGGGAATCAGGTCATAGGTGCACTTTCCGGCAGCCACGAAGGCCTTGGCCTGAAGAATTTTCTCCGGCGTGATGGCGGAGAGCACCTCCAGCTGCTGGCTGGCGTCGCCCCCTAGAGCACCCAGAGCGGCAGCGATGGGAATGCCACGCTCCCCATCGGAGTTGGGGACAATGACGCTTTTAACGTTTTTGATGACGTTGCCGCTGCAAAGCAGCTCCAGCTTCACCACATCTTCTCCCAGCACCTCTCGGGCTTTGGCGGAGGCATAGGCGATGACTATGGGTTCCGTGCAGCCGAAGGAGGCGATGAGCTCATTTTTCAGAATGGCGACATAGTTGTCACAGATGATTTTATCCATAACGGCTTCCTTTACATTCATGTAGAAATCGTTGCCGGAACTCCGGGATCAACAGGCCTGGGTGGCCATCTCAAGCCCGCGGGCGAGGATGGCCTCATTCTTTTCCGCCACGGTGGGCTTTCCAGCAAAGCGCTTCCAGATGGCCTTCCGGAGACACTCCACATCCATCAGCCCGGTCTCTCCCAGGATGATGCCCAGGGAGAGGATGTTGGCGGAGGTGACATTGCCCATGGCCTCAGCGGTTGCCAGAATGGGAAAGCCCAACTGCTTGGCCTTGGACTTCATAGGGGTAATGACGTCCTCGTCATAAATCAGGACAGTGTTCTCGCCCGCAATGGGGGCATAGCGCTGGTAGGCCACCTGAGCCAGGGCCAGGATTACATCGGGGTGCAGGGCTTCGGGATAGTCGATGTCCTCGTCGCTGATGATCAGGTCGGACTTGGAGAAGGTACCTCGGGTCTCCACGCCGTAGGTGGTGGTCATCACGGCGTTAAGATGGTCAAAGGAGGCCGCCTCGCCCAGAATGTTGCCGCAGGAGACAAGGCCCTGTCCGCCTACGCCGGAGAAGATGATTTCCCATGTCTTTTTGCTCATTTTTTCACCTCACTCTGCGCTTTTTCAATGACGTGCTGATACTTGGTGCTGTAGTCCTCGCCGGGCTGGTCGCAGATAAGACCCATCACCAGCTTACCTGCCAGATCCTCTTCGCTCATGGCTGCGGCTTGGGCGGGGGTGACGGAGTTTTCATTCACCCAGCGCATTAGGGCGGCGGGGCTGCGCATGCCGTTGTTGCGACCGAAGTGGGTGGGGCAGGGGGAGATGGCCTCGATGCAGGCGAAGCCCTGTTTCTTGATGCCGTCCCGGATGAGGTTTTTCAACTGTTGGGGGTTTTCCGTGGAGGCCCGGGCCACATACCGGGCACCGGCAGCCTTAGCCACGGCGCAGATATCGAAGCCTTCTTCGATGTGACCGTAGCGGGAGGTAGTGGTGATGCGATCCTCCGGCGTGGTGCCGGAGTACTGGCCGCCGGTCATGCCATAGTTGAAGTTGTTCACCAGAATGGCGGTGACGTCCACATTTCGCCGGGCGGCGTGGATGAAATGGTTGCCGCCGATGGTGATGCCGTCGCCGTCGCCCATGAGCACGACCACGTTCAGGGAAGGATTGGCCAGCTTGATACCGGTGGCAAAAGCCAGGGCCCGGCCGTGTGTGCCGTGGAAGCTGTTGGTGCGGACATAGTCGTCTGCCTTGCCCCAGCAGCCGATGCCGGTGACCACCACGGTGTTCTCCAGAGTCAGATCCAGCTCCTCAAAGGCACGGGCGATGGCACACAGAACAATGCCGTTGCCGCAGCCACTGCACCAGAAGTGCGGGAATTTGTCGGTGCGCAGATAGTCCAGATAATTCATTACTTATCCACCTCCTGCAGAGCCTTGAGAATTTCGTCAGGCATGATAAGGTCGCTGTCCACCTTGTTGACGCCTACCACAGGGGTGGCGTGGTAGTTGACCCGCTGCACCTCGCCGATGAGCTGGCCCAGGTTCAGTTCGGGCACCACAACGCCCTTTACCCGGCCGCATACATCGGCTACCAACTGATCGGGGAAGGGCCACACCGTTACCAACTGCACAACACCCACCTTTTTACCCTGGGCTCGGGCTGCCTTCATGGCAGCCTTGGCTGAGCGGGTGGAGCAGCCGAAAGTGATGATGGCGTACTCGGCGTCCTCCATAGCGAACTGGTTGACGATGGTGATGTCATCCAGGTTCTTGGTAAATTTGTCGGTATAGTGGCGAATGAACTTGTCCGCGTTGGCCGGGTCGATGCTGGGGGCGCCGCTTTCGTCGTGAGTGGTGCCGTTGATCCGGAAGACGCAGGGACCGCCGTAAACTGCCAGGGGGGCGATATCGTCACTCTGACCGGAGAAGTCGTAGGGCTTGTAATCGGCAGGGGCGCAGACGGGGCTCTTCCGTTCCACCACGTCCTCCGGGCCAACTTCCCACTTCACATAGGTCTCCCGCATGTGGCCCACCACCTCGTCGGCTAGGAACACCACGGGGGTGCGGTGTTTTTCACTGTAATTAAAGGCGGTAATCATGTAGTCATAGCATTCCTGCACGGAAGCGGGGGAGATGACAATGAGGCCGTGGTCACCGTGGGTGCCCCACTTGGCCTGCAGCAGGTCGCCCTGGGCAGGCTTGGTGGCCATGCCGGTGCTGGGGCCGGAGCGCATCACGTCCACGATGACGCAGGGAATTTCCCCCATAACGGCAACACCCAGATTCTCCTGCATCAGGGAAAAGCCAGGGCCGCTAGTGGCGGTATAGGCCTTCTTGCCAGCAGCGGAGGCGCCGATGATGGCAGCCATGCTGCCCAGTTCGTCCTCCATCTGCACATACAGCCCTCCTACCTGGGGCAGGCGCACGGAGGAAAGCTCCGCCACCTCGGAGGAGGGGGTGATGGGATAGCCGGCATAGAAGCGGGCACCGGCGGCAATGGCACCGGCAGTCATAGCGTCATTGCCCATGGTAAAAATGGTTTCCCCTTTTTTCATGTTTTGTTTCCCTCCGTTTTAACCTCAATGGCGAAATCCGGGCAGCGCCACTGGCACATTCTGCAACCAACGCAGGCCTCTGGCCTGGCGATGACCGGGGTGTGGCCTGCGGTGTAGTCGAAGACCTTTTTGGGGCAGAAGTCTGCGCACAGTCCGCATTGCTTGCACCAGTGGTTGATGGTGATCTGGTTCATGGCTTGAAAACACTTCCTTCCTTATGTTGTCAAGATTTATCAATGGATTTGTATTGAGAGGTAGGCACGAGGCAGCCAAGGGCGATGATCAGGATGCTGCCGCCCATGCCCCAGAACAGGCAGTCTCCGGGCAGAGCCAGGAACTTGGCTGCCAGCAGGATGACAATGCCCACGATGCTGGAGGCGGTGACGAACCGCCGGTCTGCCTGAGAGGGAAAGAACAGGGCGGCGCACATGGGCCCCAGCAGCACCACAGCCCGAAGGCCCATGGAGAGGAAACCCCAGGTAAGGATAGCGGATTTCAGGTTGCCGGTGGTGAACACCGCCGCAATGAGCAGGGTGATAAGGATTACGGCTCTGGAAAAACGCAGACTGCTGCGGCTGTCGGTATGCTTGGCAAAGCGCTTGTAGATATTGTTGGTGATCACGGTGGACAGGCCAAGGGCCAGTCCAGCACCGGTGCCAACCACAGCGATGAACAGGGTAGCCAACACCACACCGCTGAGCACCGGGGGAATGTTCTGGATCACAAACCGGGGGAAAGCCTCGCCGGCGGCCATGGCCGGGAAGCTGATACGCATGTAATAGCCGATGAGGATGCCGCCCACGCCGATGGGGGGGATCAGCAGCGCACTGAGAAGGGCGCCCCGGCGGGAGGAGGCGGAATCCCGGCCAGCCAGCAGGGCCTGTACATAGGTCTGAGTGGAGATGACTCCCAGAATCACTGAGACGCCGGCCCCCAGATCCTTGCCCACGCCCCGGGCGAAGAGATTGAAATATTGATCGTGGGGCAGGACTGCCTGGATGCTGCCGATGCCGCCGGAGAGCACCAAAGCCGCGCCGCCGCACACCAGCACTGCTATATAAAGGAGTACGGACTTCACGATTCCCAGCAGACCCGTGCTGTTGACCCCACCGAAGATTACATAGCAGGCCATGGTCACCACGCTGATGGCGGTGCAGGTCAGGGTGTTGAGACCGAACATAGAGGAGAGCAGCACATTGGCTGACAGCAGCTGGGAGACGATGTTCAGACCAAGACCCAGCGTGGCCAGCACGCTGGTGATGAGCCCTGCCGTGGGGCTGAAGTGCTTTTGAATCAGCTGCTGGATAGTGGCGCAGCCGCAGTTCCGGAGGGGAACGACGAAGAAGACCGCCAGGATCAGGCAGCCGATGGCGGCGCCCAGGGTGAACCACCAGGCGGAAAAGCCGAAGTTGAAGGCCAATTCCGCAGTGCCGATGGTGGAGCTGCCACCCACTAGGGTGCCGATGATGGTGCCGGCCACCATGATGGCGCCGGCTCTGCCGCCACCGGTATCAAAGTCGGCGGCACCGCTGACTTTTCGGCCGGAGTAGATCCCCAGGCCGATCATTAATATAAGTGTGGCGCTGGCACTGATGAGATGTACAAGAGTGATTCCTTCCATATGTTTCCCTACCTTGCTATGCACACTGGCGTGTGTCTAAAAAAATGTACACTTAAACCTGTTTATTAATCATAATATAATTACTCTTTGTTGTCAAGATGGGCGATAAGAGGACTGAAATATTTTTATAGTTCGAAATTCTGACAAAAAATCGTTTAACAGCAGAACAAATTACAGAAGAACCTTCTGCAAAACCGAATAAAACACTGTTCAACATATATCAAAAAAATAAACACAAGATAAAAAAATATTGACAAATAGTCAGGTATTGTGTAAGATAAACACAACCTCGGAAGCCCCATACCGCCCGGCATCGGGAATCTGTACAAAAGCAAAAAAACGCCCGCCCCGGAAGGGGCGGACGACGGCGGGCAGGCTTCAGATGGTGATGTAGTTGTAACCTAGCTCTGTGGAGATCTGCTTGCCGGTGCTGATGATATCATTGGTTAAGGCCGGCATGTTGGCAGCGATGGTTTCTGTGCTGCCGGAGAAGCTGATGGCGCCGATGTAAGCGCCGGAGCGATCCTGAATGGGCGCGGCCACGCAGCTGCGCAGGACCATCAACTCGTCTACCTCGGTGGCAAACCCATTTTTGCGGGCCTCCCGGAGGCACTCCTTCAGTTCCTCCCGATCCACAATGGTTTTGGCGGTGTAGGAAACCAGCTGAATGGAGTCCAGGACCTCCTCCAGCTTTTCCTCCGATAGGGCGGAGAGGAGAACCTTTCCGCTGGCGGTGGCGTAAGCCGGCATGATGTGGCCGATGACCATCCGGGGTACCAGGAAGGAAGGATCCTTGGAGGCCAGCAGTAGAGAGATGGCCGGCTCCTTGAGAACGGAGACGTTGACCTTTAGCGACCACTTCTGGGCCAGGGCCACGATGTATTTCTCTGCCAGATACAGGAAGGGATACCGGTGATAGTAGCACTCAGCCAACTCAAGGACTTTGTAGCCGATGGAATAACGGCCGGTTTCCGCATCCTTTTCCACCAGTTTTTTCTTGGATAGCGAGCCCAACATGGCGTAAGCGGTTGTCCGGGTGACATCCAAAGCCTTACTGATTTCCATGACGTTCATGGGATTGGAGTTGGTGGCCAGCAGGTTCAGGAGATCCAGAGCGCGGTCAAGGTTCTTGGGAGCAGCTTCATTTGCAGACGTCTTCATAGAAATGTCACCTCATATTTTTGATTTCTGACCTATTATGACATAAAAATAGACAACATGTCAAGAAAAATGGTCAAAATTTTTGAACAACCAAAAACCACTTCGGAGGGGACCTATGGTATTGGATTTTGAGTCAATGCTCCGGAAGCTCCAGGCAGATGGCCCCAAGGTCATCGCCGTGGGTGCTGCGGAGGATAGAGATGTGCTGCTCTCTGTGGAGGAGGCCCGACAGCTGGGGATCGCCCGGGCAATTCTCACCGGCAACAAAGAGAAGATCAAGGCGATTGCCCGGGAAAACGGAATTGACCCGGCCAATTATACCATTGTAGATGAGCTGGATGCGGCCCAAGCCTGCCTGACGGCGGTGAACCTAGTGCGGCGAGGGGAAGCGGCGCTGCCCATGAAGGGCTTCGTGGACACCTCCGTGATGCTCAAGGCGGTATTGAATAAAGAACTGGGCCTGCGGGGTACAGGGCTTATCAGCCATGTGGGTATTCTGAAGGTTTCCGGCTTCGACCGGCTGTTCTTCGTCAGCGACTCCGCCATGACCATCGCCCCGGATCTCAAAGCCAAGGCGGACATCATCCGCAACGCCGTGAAGGTGGCCCGTGCCTTCGGACTTGACCAGCCCAAGGTAGCGGTGCTGTGTGCGGTGGAAAAGGTCAACGAAAAAATGCCTGCCACCGTAGACGCCCAGACTCTGACGGAGATGAATGAGCGGGGTGAGATCACCGGGTGCCTGGTGAAAGGTCCCCTGCAGTTGGACAACGCCGTCTCTCCGGAGGCCGCCCGGCACAAGGGCATCACCCACCCCGTGGCCGGCAATGCGGACATTCTGATCACCCCGGACATTCAGGCCGGCAACATCCTCAACAAGTCTATGGAATATTTCGCCAGGGCGGACAAGGCTGGCGTGATCATGGGCGCCAAGAAGCCAATCATTTTGACATCCCGGGCCAGTTCTGACCGCGCAAAACTCCTTTCCATTGCGGTGGGCCTGCTGGTGGCCGGAGAGGAGTAAGACATGGAAAAAGCATACCGCATTCTCGCTATCAATCCCGGCTCCACCTCCACCAAGATCGCCATCTTCACCAATGAGGAGATGACCTTTTCCAGAGAACTCAAACACTCTGCGGAGGATCTGAAAGACTTTCATCACATCAACGACCAGCTGGACTTCCGGCTTCAGGCGGTGCTTACCGAACTGAAGAAGGACGGCATCGCCCTGAGAGAGTTGGATGCGGTGGTGGCCCGGGGCGGCAACATGAAGCCCGTGGTGGGCGGCACCTATCAGGTCAATGAAGAGATGCTTCGGGATCTGGAGATCGGAGTCATGGGCCAGCACGCCTCCAATCTGGGAGGACGCATCGCCTATGCCATCGCACAGCCTCTGGGACGGAACGCCTATGTGGTAGATCCGGTGATCGTGGATGAACTGGAACCCCTGGCCCGGTATTCCGGAACTCCCCTGATCGCCCGAAAGTCCAAAGATCACCCACTGAATCAGAAAGCGGTGGGCCGGGAAGCGGCCAAGGCCCTGGGCGGTGAGTATCAGGACTACAACTTCATCATCGCCCATCTGGGGGGCGGCATTTCCGTGGGCACCCACAAGAAGGGACGGCTGGTGGATGTGAACAACAGCCTTGACGGCGACGGCCCCATGTCTCCGGAGCGCTGCGGCGGACTGCCCTTCGGCTCCGTGATGGACCTTTGCTTCTCCGGTGAATATACCAAGGCAGAATTGCGGAAGAAGCTCATCGGGGGCGGAGGCATGGTGGGATACCCGGGTGAATCTGCCTCCCAGAGGGGCGGAGTACCGCAGCGAGCTGATGGGGTATCTCTCCGGCCAGAAGTATAAACTCAAGACCTCTCCCCGGATGTGGGAGTACCTTCAGGAACTGAGCCAGTACACCTTTGACGACGTGATCCTCAACCGGATGCAGGAGGTGGCCCGCCGGGATTATGACCGGCTGACCAAGATCCCCGCCGATCTGGAGGCCCGCTATGCCAAGCACGGCATCATGACGGAGCTCATCTGGCAGGACGCTCGGCAGAATAACGACTACGAGTCTGTGAAGGGCGTTCTGAAAAACAGCTTTGAGTTCAAGCGGGAGTACGCCAGGTGTTTCGGCTGCGACAGCGTGATGGACTACCTGTTGGACAACTGGGAGCAGGGCTGCACCACCGCCCAGGTGGACGGGATTTTCTCCGATATCAAGGGTTATGTCCTGCCGCTGCTGGATAAGATCCGGGCCAGCGGCAAGCCTTACAGCCGCCAGAAGCTGCAGGGCTTCTATCCCCGGGAGCAGCAGCTGGCCCTGATCCACGACGTCACCGCACTGGTGGGCTATAATCACGAGGCTGGTCGCATCGGCGAAAGTGCTCATCCCTTCACCTTGCGGATCTGCCCCAGGGATGACATGCGCTTCACCGTGACCATCCACGAAACCGACTTTACCAATGCGCTGATCTCATCCCTCCACGAGGGCGGCCATGCCCTCTACGGCCAGAATCTAGCGCCGGAGCTGAAGGGCACCACCTTGGCCTGGGGCACCTCTTGGGGCTTTGATGAGGGCCAGGCCCGGTTCTTTGAGAATTTCGTGGGCCGGAGCCTTCCTTTCTGGAAGTACATCTTTCCCATGGCGCAGGAGCGTTTCCCCCTGCTGAAAAACACCACTGCCGAGGAATTCTATCAGAACCTCAACGCCGTCAACTGTGGGCCCCTGCGGCTCTATGCCGACGAGTTGACCTACAACCTGCACATCATCCTGCGCTATGAGTTGGAGAAGCTCTACTATGACGGCAAAGCGGATGTGGACGAGCTGCCGGAGCTCTGGAACGACAAGTACGAGGAGTATCTGGGCTACCGGCCCAAGAACGATGCCGAGGGTATTTTGCAGGATGTGCACTGGTTCAGCGGCTGGATCGGCTACTATCAGTGCTATGTGCTGGCCAACTGCTATGACGGCCACTTCCTCCACTCCTCCATGAAGGACATACCGGACTTCTGGGAGAAGGTGAGCAGAGGCGAGTTTGACGAGATCAACGACTGGCACAACCGCAAGGTGCGCTGCACCGGCAACCTTTACTCTCCCATGGAGACCCTTTACCGCTTCTCTGGCGAGACCCTGACCGCCAAGCATTACATTCAGTACCTCAAGGATAAGTTTGAACCCCTCTATGGCATCTGAGGAGGCCGCAACCCATGCCGGCAATGGAGACGCTCCGGCGCCTCCCGGAAATATTAAAAATTTTTGTTAGGAGGATATAATCATGCCCGCAGTACACATCAAGACCAACGTTGCTTATACGGAAGAGCAGAAGACCAAGGTGCTCAAGGAGATTACCCGGGTGATGGTGGACGTGGCCCACAAGAACGAGGAGGCCGTCATGGCCACCCTGCTGAAGGTGGACGGCACCATGGGCAACACCGACGAGCCCTTTGCCTTCCTGGACATCCGCAGTATGAACGGCATTGAGCACAAGATGAACAATGACGTCTGCGTGGAGATGACCAAGATCATGGAGGACGTTTTGGGCGTGAACCCCCTGCGTCAGTATCTGGTATTCACCCGGGTGCCCGAAACTTGCTGGGGCCTGATGGGCGGCATCGCCATCTGGGATTCCAAGACCCGCCTGTGGACTGTCAACGGCGAGGAGTGCAAGTAAACACCCCTCTTCCGGAGCCCCGGAGCCGGGGTTGATCAGAACCTGTACACCCTACCACTAATTTATTAGGAGGCAATTTTATTATGGCTAAGAAGAATATCGGCGCCCATCCTGCGGTATCCCCCATTCCTGCTTTCATGGTGTCCTGTGCGGACAAGGAAGGCAATTCTGACATCATCACCATCTCCTATGGCGGAATTGTCAGCGCCAACCCCCCCATGGTGTACATTTCCGTCCGTGACACCCGTTATTCCTATCCCATGCTGAAGGAAGTCAACGACTTCGTCATCAACATCCCCAGCGAGGATCAGGCCAAGGAGACCGACTACTGCGGCATCACCACCGGCCGCAAGGTGGACAAGTGGAAGCTGTGCAACTTCACCGAGGAGAAGGGCGAGTTCGTCAAGTCTCCCATGATCAAGGAGTGCCCCGTGAACATGGAGTGTGTGACCCGTCACGTGATTCATCTGGGCTCCCACGACATCTTCCTGGCTGAGGTTGTAGCCACCCATGCCGACGAGTCCGTTCTCAACGACAAGGACAAGGTCATGATCGACAAGGTGAAGCCCTTTGCCTTCTGCTACAACATCCAGGAGTACTGGTCCCTCAAGGAGCTCATCGGCCACTATGGCTGGTCCAAGCCCGAGCTGGACAAGGATCTGGAGAAGCTGAGCACCAAGGGCGAGTAATTCTCCATCGGAAAAGGCGGATCTCCCCTGCCCCATCGGAGCAGGGGAGGCACGCCTTTTTCCCGCAGGACTTTGAGACAGGAGGCAGAGTATGAGCAGCAAGGTCTATGAGGCCCTCTTTCAGGATATTGACCGCCATATGGACGAATACATGGGGGAGCTGTGTGATTTCCTGCGGATCCCGGGGGTCAGCACCTATCCGGACGGGCGGGAGAACATGGAAAAGGCGGCAGAGTGGATTCTGGAAAAGCTCCGGACGCTGGGGTTTGAGGGCGGTCTCCGGCAGACGGAGGGCTGGCCCATTGTCATGGCGGAGCACACGCACCGCCCCGGTGCGCCCCGGCTTCTGATCTACGGCCATTACGACGTTCAGCCGGAGATGCCGGTGGAGGAGTGGATCTCCCCACCGTTTGAGCCAACCATCCGGGACGGTGCCGTATACGCCCGGGGAGCTAACGATGACAAGGGACAAGTCTACACCTATCTGAAAGCCCTGGAAAGCTACCGGCGGGTTTACGGAGAAATCCCCTTGAACATCCTCTTTGTCATTGAGGGTGAGGAGGAGATTGGCAGCAAGAGCCTGTTGCGGCTGATGCGGGAGCAGCCGGAACTGATGCAGGCGGATATCTTCCTGATGTCCGACAGTTCCATGCTCTCCAAGGAGATCCCGGCCATCACCTGCGGCTTCCGAGGGATCATGGCCATGGAACTGGAGATCCAGACTATGGCCCGGGATCTGCATTCGGGCCTTTTCGGGGGCATTGGCCTCAACGCCGGGGAGGTGCTCTCCAATCTCCTGGCGAAGATGAAGGACGAAAACGGCCGTGTGACCATTCCCGGCTTCTATGACAGGGTTATACCCCTGACAGAGCGGGAAAAGGCGGAGATGGACAAACTGCCCTACAACGAGGCAGTGGTGGCCAAGAGCCTGGGCATGCCGGCCCTGCCCGGCGAGGCTGGCTATACGGCAGTCGAGAAGAAGAGCTGCCGGCCCACACTGGACATCAATGGCATGTGGTGCGGCTTCACCGGCGAGGGCTCCAAAACCGTGATCCCCGCCCGAGCCCACGCCAAGCTTAGCAGCCGGCTGGTGCCGGGGCAGGAGCCGGAGAAAATCTTCGCCTGCTTTGAAAAGTTTATTCGGGAGAATCTGCCGGATGGCGTCCGCAGTAGCGTTTCCTATGGCTTCGGCGCCATGCCGGTGCTGGTGGACATGGGGGATCCCAACCTGGAACGGGCGGCGAAGGCTATTCGGGAGGGCTTTGGCCGGGAGGCGGCTTATATCCGCTCCGGCGGTACCATCCACATTGTCAGCGAGGTGAAAAACAGTCTGAAGATCCCCTCTCTGCTGATTCTGGGATGGGGCAGGCCGGAAAACGGATCCCACTCCCCCAACGAATGCTTTTATATCGATGATTTTCGCAGCGCGGTGCGGAGCCTGTGCGTGCTGTTCCGGGCGCTTGCCCGGGAGGACGAATGAGGAGGTTTGCAGTCATGAGTGAAGAAACGATGCCCAGAGAAAAGGCAGTGGAGGATGTACGAATCATGGCCGAGCGCATGGCCTTTCTGCACTATGCCTTTGCCAAGACCCTTAGTGAGATGTTGCCAGCTGAGGAGGCAGACCTCCTGACCCGTATGGCTATTGAGGAATACGGCCGACTGGCGGCGGTCTCCGTCACGGAGCATCTGGAGGAGCAGGGAAAACCTGTGACCCTGATGAATTTCCGCTACGGCAAGGATCTGCCCTCTGTGGGCTGGGAGTATACCCCCATTGCCATGCCGGAGGACAAGCCCACCGGCAAGATCAGCAAGATAACCTACTGCCCCCTGGCTGCCACTTGGAAAAAACTGCCGGACGGCTGCCGGCTGGGCCGATACTACTGTTGGATCGACCAGATGAAGTACAAGCACTATGGCAGAGGCTACCACTGCTTCCATGACAAGAATGCAATGGATGGCGACGAGTGCTGCATCATTCGCTGTGAGCTGGGGGAGCCAGAGGAAAACTGAGCCCCTGTTATCTGTCGGGTCTCCGGCGGGCAGCGGACCGTCTGGAACTTCCGCTGGAGAATCTGAAGAAGCGGTTGGATGCTATGATGAATGAGTTTTTCTCAGAATAGGGTAGAGCACAAATAAGAATGCCATACAAGGATGGGCGGGGCGTTCTGTACCGCAGAGCCTAAAAAATCAAGCGGAGATTGCTATTTTGACGTATGTCCTGTATAATTGCGTTATACCAGCGAAAAATACAAGATTACGAGGAGAACATACAATGAATAAGACTGAATTGATCGCCGCCATGGCTGAGACCAGCGGCCTTTCCAAAAAGGACTGCGACGCTGCTCTGGCCGCGTTCATCACCACGGTCGAGACTGCTTTGAAATCCGGCGAGAAGGTGCAGCTGATCGGCTTCGGCTCCTTTGAGGTCAAAGAGCGGGCCGCCCGCACCGGCCGCAACCCCCGCACCAAGGAGACCGTGGAG
>QWCN01002869.1_pt1 | contig 21428 bp, 15 predicted proteins | sample 1972711 | NCBI WGS metagenome assembly QWCN01 (sample SAMN09866707, study PRJNA288562) | Human gut metagenome isolate term1_stool, whole genome shotgun sequencing... | isolation source: gut | host: Homo sapiens | place: USA: California
CTTGTTTGTTGTTCAATTTTCAAGGACCGATTCGCTCCCGCTTCTCGCGACAGCTTGGTTATTATACCACCTCGCATTCCGATTGTCAAGACCTTTTTTAAAGTTTTTTCGATTTATTCGACCGAAATTGCCTTTCGGTCTCAAAAGCAAAAGCTATAAGGTATACCGCAATGCGGTTTTTATAGTATAGCACCGCGTCTGCGATTTGTCAATATAATTTTTTCAAAAAAACGAATATTTTTCTCTCCGCGGGAAATCATAGAAATGTATGTTTAAATGTTCGCCCCGGAGGGCATGTATGGTCAGTATTTTAATAAGAACGATCTTCATATATCTATATCTTATACTCTGTATGCGCCTGACGGGCAAGAGACAGATCGGCGAGCTGCAGCTATCCGAGCTGATCACCGCACTGCTCCTCTCGGAGCTTGCCGCCGCGCCTACGGCAAATCCGTCAATTCCCCTGCTGCATGCAATCCTCCCGATAACAGCGCTTATCAGTCTCGAGATCATCGGAACGATGCTTGTAACAAAATCCGTTTTCATTCGCCGAATTCTTGACGGTGTGCCGAGCATCATTATCAACCGTGGGAAGCTGGATATTAAAGCACTGTCAAACGTCCGCATGAGCGTAGAAGAGCTGATGGCAGAGCTGCGTCTCAAGGGATATGCACACCCGGAGGACGTCTTTTACGCAATACTCGAGCAGAACGGAAAGCTATCTGTCATCCCGAGAGTTTCCGCCGCACCTCCTGCCGCAGCTGACGCGGCACTGACACTGCCCGAGAAAGGAATATCGCATCTACTTATTGTCGACGGAAATATCAGCGACAAGAGTCTGCAATTTACAAGCAAGAGCCGCGCATGGCTTTTTAAGCGCCTCAAGTCGCTTGGCTACAGCTCTGAAAAAGAGATATTCATATTCGCCGTTGACGACACCGGCGGTGAATACATCTGTGCGCAGAACGAAAGGAGCAAGTGATGAAAAGCTTTCTGATCTCCGCCCTGCTCCTCCTGCTTTCCATCGGCGCTGCGATCACATGCTCCGTATATACCGACCGCTTTTGCAATGCCGTGACGGAGCTGACAGAGAGGCTGCCGGATGATAGCGAGCTGTCCGAAATGGGCGCGATAGAGCGCGGCGAGAGCAGCGACGCAGAAATGAATTTTTCAGCCGATTCGAGCGATGCACTCGCCGCACTGAATGAGTTATCCGAACTGTGGGATAAGCACAGAAAATCGCTCGACATCTTTGTGACCGCCGATTATCTGAATCAAGCCGAGCAATCGCTGATACGTCTGAAAGCATACTATGATCGCGGATATTTCAGCGATTATCTCGCCGAGCTTGCCGTGTTCAACGGTACGATAAAGCAGATCCGTCTGCGCGAAACGCTCTCGCCGGAGAACCTATACTGAGTTGCGAAAAAAACAAAGAGGGAGAGCCGACTTGTATCGGTTCTCCCTCTTATAATTATTCTCTATCTCCGGCAGCAGAAGCATCCGTTTGACGAAAATTGCGCACAACGACAATGCGGTCACGGCAAGAGCAGCCGAAGCCGGACGGACAAAATCGACAATTACCGTCAAAGCACCGTGTCATCTGAAATCGGTCACTCCGTCGGCGAGCAGAACACGTCGGCGCATAACGGTATAATCGGTAACATTCGCCATCGCGGCGATATAGTCCGGCTTTAGATAATTAGTATTATCGGCGCAGAGCACGCAGGTAAGGCGGTTGCCGTCCTGAGAAAAGCGCAATATTTGCGGACGTATGTCCACCGTTTTTTCTCCGCTCTTGGTACGCTTTGTTATAACAAGCGGACGGTCGCATATTATCTCCGAAAAATCAGGTACGCGCTCGTCCCCCTCCGGCGAGAATACTATCTCATATTCCGACCACGCGATATCACTCGGCTTGCGCTCAGGCACATATGCGTCCTCAACATAGAGATCCTCCGTAAGATTTGCGCGGAGCGACGCAACAATCCTCTCGCACTGCGGCGGCTCCGTCAATTTCAGCTCCATAAACTCGCACACGCTCTCTGTCCCGACAGAAAGAGTCAGCGCGAAGGACATCTTAGGATGCGGATTAAAGCCCTCCGAGTACTTGACCGGGATTTCGGCGCGGTTTATTGCCGTACGCATCGTTCGCCCGAGATCAAGATGCGAGATGTACTGCGCTCTGCCGGTCTTATGAAATCGAACGCGCAGATTATAGACGGGCAGCTGCTCCGCTGTACGGTTCGGGCTCTGCGGGCTGCACTGCTTTGTCCCCTTTGGAGTCTGAGTAACACGCGAAAAACTCTTTCCGTTCTGTTCCTCAAGCTCGTGAAGATTGCTTGTTACTTTATTTTCAGCCATTTTATTTTCCCTCCGTGCATGCTCCGCCGATCTTAGGACACCATCTGTGTTCTCCGGGCAGGCTGTTCGCTCCGCAGCCGGAGCAGGTTTCGGAGCAATTTCTCGTCGTCCGTGATTCATATGCCTTATCCGCCTCACGCGCAAAGAAGCTCTTCTTCACGCCGCAGTCGATAACATCCCACGGGAGGATCTCGTCACAGGAAAATTTTCTGTTCGCATAAAACGCCGGGTCTATTCCGACCGACGCAAAAATGTCGAGCCACTCGTCATAGTCGAAATATTCATCCCACGCATCGAAACGTCTGCCGCGCCGATGCGCCTCAAGCAGAGCCGCCGACAGTCTGCGGTCGCCGCGTGCAAACACAGCCTCGATCCGACTCACGCGCGCATCATGCCACGTATAGCGGATCTTACGGTCGGTTATCGCCTCCCGCAGCCAATGCTGTTTTTCCTCGAGCATCTCAATAGTATCCTGCGCCTCCCACTGGAACGGGGTAAAAGGCTTCGGAATAAAGCAGGCTACGCTTATCGTGACCTGCGGGCTCTTTCCGCGCTTTACATTCGGGTTTGAATAATATGAATCGACGACCGTTTTCGCGAGCTTCGCGATACCCTCGACATCCTCGCGCGTTTCGGTAGGCAGACCGTCCATAAAATAGAGCTTGACCTGATTCTTTCCGCACTCGAATGCGTTTGCACAAGCACGGAGCAGCTCCTCCTCGTGAACATTCTTGTTGATAACATCGCGCATACGCTGTGTTCCCGCCTCGGGCGCAAATGTGATTCCGCTCGTGCGGACGGTCGATATCTTCTCCATCAGCTCCTTGGTAAAGCTGTCAACGCGCAGAGACGGGAGCGACAGACTAACCTTTTTGTCATCAGTCCAAGAGAGCAGCTTGTCGGTCAGCTCGCCGAGTCGCGAATAGTCACTGATAGAGAGCGAGCAAAGAGATATTTCGTCAAAGCCGGTGTTCTCATAAAGCCGCCGACACTGAGCGTCGAGCACATCGGGACTCTTTTCGCGCACCGGGCGGTATATCATTCCCGCCTGACAGAAGCGGCAGCCGCGTATGCATCCGCGATACACCTCGGGAACGATACGGTCATGCACCGTCTCTATGTACGGCATAACGAATTTGTCGGGGAAATATACACTGTCAAGATCGGCGATTATTTGCTTCTGTACCGTTCGCGGAATATCGTCGTACTTCGGCTCGAATGAAGAAATAGTACCGTCCGCGCCGTATTCGACCTCATAGAGAGCGGGAACATAAAAGCCATCGAGGTGTGAAGTCGCACGGAGTATCTCGGCACGACTCGCACCCTCACGCTTCATCTTTGCATACATACGCGTAAAGCGCGGCAGCATCTCCTCGCCCTCGCCGATATCGAGCACGTCGAAAAAGTCAGCGATCGGCTCCGCATTATAAGCACACGGCCCGCCGCCTATGATAATAGGATCGTTCTCTCCTCTCTCGGATGCAAGCAGCGGAATGCCGCCAAGCTCGAGCATATTGAGCACATTCGTATAGCAAAGCTCATACTGGAGGGTAAAGCCGACTATATCAAAATCGGACAGCGGATCACCGCTCTCATGAGCATAGAGCGGGATGCCGTACTCGCGCATTTTTTCCTCCATGTCCGGCCACGGAGCGTATGCGCGCTCGCACCAGACATTTTCTTCATTATTTAGTACGCCGTAGAGAATACGTATGCCGAGATTCGACATTCCTATCTCGTAGTTGTCGGGAAAGCAGAATGCAAAACGGACATCCACTGCGTTCTTATCCTTTATGGTCTGTCCCCATTCTCCGCCGGTATATCTGCCGGGCTTTTCGACGCTTTTCAGTATAGTATGCAAATTCATGGTCATATCGGCAGCCGCAGCCGCCTATATCCTTTCTCTGAAATGTTATCGGGCAGGCATGCCCACGCAAAAGGCCCCGCACCGACAGAGCGACGCTGTATCGGTGCGGAGCCGGAGCATTTCTCTACCGGTCAATTTTTGCCGACATAAATCCTTGTGATAAGAACGGCGGGTACCATCCATGCAAGCTGATACAGCACCGCATGCCACGAGCTGACCGAGCCGCTGAGCTTGACAAGTATCATGAGCGCAACGATAACGAACGAGAATACCATTGCAAGAACCTTGAGCATGGTTCCGGTTTTCATTGCGTGCAGCACCTTTTCGCAGAGCGAATATGCCGTCATCATCGACTTGACCGATCGACGCGATGCTACGCCGCTCTCGGTATGCTCCGAGGACACGGCAAGATCGTCTATCGTGCGGCAGCGCAGTATCTTTATCGGATAATCGGCAAGACTTATGCTGCGATCGAGCATAAGATCCGTGATGTTCGGGTCAAAGGTCTTGATGCCGACGCAGATACCGAGCCTCGACAGCTGTTTGATGGTAACCTCAAAGTCGCGGTCAAGTGTATACTGGATATAGAGCTTTGCGGCTACCTCGCCGTCTATGGCGAGGTACATAATGCTAACCGAGCTCTGTCCGCGCAGTATCTCATCCTCGGGATCGGTCGGGGTGGGAAGTCCGTTGTCGGTAAAATAATCGGCGTTTCCGCAGTACACGTGTCTGCCGTCAATATACGCCTCAAGACCACCGGAAACAACGCTCGTCAGCTTGACATCATCGGTATGCTCGAGATCGCGCGTAGCCGCTTCAAAGACCTGAGCAAGCGGACCGCCGACCTTCATAAACAGGCTTGCTACATTGGAAATGATATAGTCGATCGGGCTGTCGCCGTAGGTCTTGATACTCTTGACCATTACTCCGTGAGCCGGGAAAACATCTTTATCCTCAAAGGTTATCGCGCTCGCACTTGTGGAATACTCCTCAAGAGCACGTGCGCCGATTATCGCGCTGCCCGACTTATACGCGAGCTTTGATGCCGAGAAGAACGGCATGCTGTATATCACCATAGCCGCGCATGGCACGCCTATGGATACCGTAAACTGAGCGATCGAAAATGCACGGTTAAAGCTGCGTCCGAGGAAGAGATCAAGTGCAAAGAATACCGCCGCAGCCGCAAGCGCTATCGGAATAAGAACTCCTGTCGCGCGCTCTGCAGAGCAATGCTCTCTCATACGTGCGAAAAAGCCGTCGACAAACTTTGTCTGACCGAGACGGAATATCGTCGCATCCTCCGGCATAAATCCGGCAAATGCATTCGTTTCGAGTGTCGCCTGAGCTTCGCCGAGCGTTTCGATAACGTATTTATCCTTTTTGGATGCAATTACGTTAAAACTGAATACCTCGCGGCGGAAGTCCATATACTCGCCGATAAGCGCGACAAGCGCCATCAGCACGCCGGTGGAGCTGAACATACGGATGCCGTCGGCAGCGCCGTGAAGATTGACGAGGCACATAACAATATCATATATAGCAGAGAATCCGAGCACCGTAACGAGCAGCGAATCCGCACCTACATGCTTATCTCGAAAGCCGAGCGCGCCGTCACGCACATGCTGAAAAGCAAGGGCGGCAGCTATGACGGTTATCTGCAGGCCGAACATCGTATATACGACCGGATATGTATGTGAGTCCATCCAGGTAGGAAGTCCCGCGCCGAATACCGGGAGATTATCATATAAGAACGAGAGTATGAACAGCAGCGCTGCGCACGCCATGCGGATAAGCAGACTGCGATATTTCTTTTTGTATCCGCCGAGAATAGTCTTTATCTGATCGGGAGAGGTAAACTCCTCTATCTCCTCGTCAGGCTGTTCGGCTTCATCCTCAGCCGCATCGCCGCTCTCTATCTTGTTCATCATTCCGGTAACATATTCGGGATTTTCGGAGAGCTCGGCAGCCTTTTCAAAGCCAACCGTTTTTGCAAGCTCGTCATCCATTCCAAATGCCACCATGAGCTGAACGTCGGTATCGTCTATATCGTCGTCGAGAGCATCAAAGCCATCGTCCGAATCGTCGGAGGGTGCAGCAGCACTGTCGGCGTCGGCAGCTTCCGCATTCTCCGCATTTTCTGTTTCGTCCGTTATATCGCCGTTTTCCGCTGCATCGACAGAAGCAGAAGGATCGACTTCCGCATCGGCAGGCTCCGGCGCTGTATCGGACGAAGCGGCAGGTGCATTCGCTTCGGGCGCAGTGCCGTCCGTGCTTGCAACAATATCGGCAAGTATATCCTCCGGAGTAGCTATTATCTCCGGTGCATCCTGAGCCGAGCCATCACAGTCCTGCGCGCTTGCAGGCTGCTCGGTCGGCATGCTCTTCGCCTCGGCGGCATCTTCTATCGGCGAATCAGATACAGGAGAAGCCGCCTGCTCCGACGCGGCAGGTGTGCCCGAGTCTTTATCCGCAGCTGCTTCCGCCATGAGCTTGCCGAGAGATGCGTCAGAGCTATCGGAGCTGTCGACATTTTTAGAGAATTCCGAGACAAACTCGTCGTAATCGTCGGAGACCGAATTCTTGTCACTACCGATAACGTACTTTTCATACTCGGTGTCGCCCATTACGTCGCGGATGATAGACTCCGTATCAAATTCCGGGTCGGAATCGTTTATCGAAAGATCGTAAAAATCCGAGGTCGTGTCTCTCGTCTCCTCAAGGGCTTTTCTCTTTTTGCGTTCGCGGCGCGATTTACGCTTGTCCCCTGCGATATTTGAGTTGAGCTTTCCGAGGAGATCGCCTGCCGATACCGAGCCGTTTTCGGCATCGGAGGAAGCAGCAGAGGCACCGTCGATAAATTCCTTATCTTCGCGCTTTTTCTCGTCCATTTTCAAAACCTCATTTATAATTCAATTTGTCCTGAGCAAATGCAGTTTATCTAAATCATATCCGCACCGGGCTGCATTCCGGTATCGCACAGCAGTCGAATGCAGCATCACGTCAGGCATCGTCGCGCTGATTGCGCACCTCATACAGCACCACCGCTGCGGCAGCCGACACGTTAAGCGAATTTATCTTGCCGCAGAGCGGTATGGAAACCGTAAAATCGCACTTCGAACGCAGCAGCTGCGACACTCCCGTGCCCTCGCCGCCCATGACAACCGCAACAGCGCCGGTCATGGATGTTGAATGAAGCGGCTGTCCGCCCGCCTCGGCCGCATATATCCACAGCCCCTTTTCCTTGAGCTCCTCTACCGCAGCCGTAAGATTAGGAACACGCGCTATCGCCATATACTCGAGCGCACCGGCGGAGGTCTTTTCGACCGCCGCGGTAAGAGACGCGCTTCTGCGCTTCGGGATTATTACGCCGTGGACTCCCGCACACTCTGCGGTACGGATAACAGCACCGAGATTATACGGATCCTCTATACCGTCGAGCACAAGCACAAACGGCGGCTCGCCTCGCTCCTCGGCTATCGCAAGGATCTTATCGACCGTGACATATTCCTTGGCAGCAGCATACGCGATTACACCCTGATGGTTGAGCCCTCCGCAGATACGGTCAAGTCCCGCTCTCTCTGCATGAGCTACCGGAATGCCGCGCGCAGCCGCCTCCGATACGATCAACTTGGCAGAGCCCTCGAGTTCTCCCTCCTTGACCACGAGCTTGTCAATGCTTCTGCCGGACTTAAGCAGCTCGAGCACGGCATTTCTGCCCGCTACTATTCCCTCCGGCAGTTCCTCGGCCCGTCCGCGTCCGCCGTGCGGCGTGCGCTCTCGGTAATTACCGTTCTTTTCGGATCTGCGGTCGTTTCTCTTTTTATCACGAAATTCCATATCTGTTTATGCCTCGGATTCCTGATTCACATAACTTGCCCACTGTAATCTATCCTATTATATCATACATTTTTCAGTTTGTACACAGTATTTTTCAAAAAAGCCGATGGTTTTACCGAATTAATTTACCATATACCTCGGGAAAACACTCTTACAACCGAAAAAAATCGAGCATTACAGAGGAAAAACGCCGCCTCGCGCAAAAGCCAAGCACGTAGCGGCGCGCAGCATGAGCCGTGCATAGAGCATAGCATCATACAGAGTGCACCGCTTTATGTAAGCCGTATCGCAACACAAAGCAAATCATATCATGCAAAATATATTGCGTCATGCATAGTTTACCGAACCGCTAAATTACACCGCTCCGCAGCGGACGGCACTCCGAAAAATTCCGTGCGAAAGCATCATGAATGCTGCCGGATTCGGCAAGCACCGCAAGAAAGTAAAAAAGACGCGCATCTGCGGGATACGCGTCCTTTTCTTTAATATTTCAGAGAGTCGGATTACTGTCTCTTAGCTGCGTAGCATTCGCTGCAGTATACAGGTCTGTCATTCGTCGGCTCAAACGGAACTCTTGCTTCCTTGCCGCACTCAGCGCAGACGGTAGTGTAGTACTCTCTTGCAGGCTTGCCGGCATTCTTTCTTGCATCGCGGCATTTTTTACATCTCTGGGGCTCGTTCTGGAAGCCCTTTTCAGCGTAAAACTCCTGCTCTCCCGCAGTGAAGACGAATTCCTCTCCACAATCCTTGCACTTTAAAGTCTTATCCTCGTACATTTTTTACCTCGCTTTGTGTTTCTGATGCCAATTTTCTTTGCCCCCGAACGGGATCACACCGTTACCTTTGTACGTTCACCATCGGCAAACGCTGTCTGTCACTGCCATAGCCCGGAATTAAGTTTTCCCGCAGATACCCCGAGACGGGGCTGTGACATACACCCTTGTGTTACTGCTTTTGAGAAGCCAACACACAATCAACAACGCTCTGTTATTAAGCTACTCGGGCGTATATATGTAATATAGATATCAACATTCGATTTTTTTTATCTTACCGCGTATGCGGCAGATCGCGTTCTCGACAGATTTTTTGTTTCTGCCGGTGCGCGCCGCAATCTCCGCAGCATTACAGCCGCCGAGATACAGCGAGAGAACGAGCGACTCGTACGATGTAAGCTCGCGCCTTATACGGTCGATCAGCAGCCTGCAGTTCTCTGCCGAAACAATACTCTCCATCGGGTCGGGCATCATAGGTGCCTCGACGCTCGATCCGCCGAGCTCGGTAAGCGATATAGGCTTGTCGCGTCCCGCACGCGCCTCCTCGCGGAGCAGGGATATTATTCGGTTTTTCAGGCAAATGCCCGCATACAGACCGAAGGTCACACTGCTCTGTGCCGTGTCATAGGAGAGCACCGCCTGATAAAGGGCGATCTCTGCCTCCTGCCTGAAATCCTCAATGCTGTAACCGCCTCCCTCGAGATAACGATAAAGAAGCGACTCAACAAGCGGCTCGTAACGGCAGCTGATCTCGGAAAACGCATCATCGTCCCCATCCCGTGCATCCGATATGAGTTTGAGAATTTCCGCCCTTTCCGCCACGCCGTTCCTCCTGATTTATAATTCTGTCTCGCCACGGTTGTCAATGCACCGTAAATTTATATCTCAAAATCAACTATTAAACGGTCAGGTTCAACCGCCGTATCGGGATGTAATACGGCTATTCGGCAGCTTCATGGCACATTTTGGATAAATAACCGTAGATAGTATACCATAAAGTTTCGCTCAGGTCAATAGTTTTTTTAAAAAAATTTAAAAATCAGTAATATTTCGCGTCATTAATCAGCTTTCGACAAAATTCGAACAAATATTATCACACTTTCTGCACCAGCAAAACTATTGCAGCAGGCGCATGCGACATTATTGCAGCAGGTAGTTGACCTCACCGGACATGAGCGCAAGAATCCCCTTGTAGCATATCTCCGGATTATCGCGGAAGTTGTACTTCATCTTTTCAAGCTCTATGCGGTTGTCCGCAATAAGCTCGATGTGCATTATCTCCTCATGCTGCTCGATTATAGACGCCGTCAGCGTATATCTTCCATCGTCCCGCGGCTCGGAGGTGCACTTGATATCGGAGCCGCGTTTTTTAAAGGACAGCAGCCGCAGCGCACTTTTAAGGCTCTTATCGCGTATAAGTCCGAGCAGATTTCCCTCGAGCGAATCGGAGACATGCTTACCCTGCTCGGTTATCTCGTACAGATCGCCGTTTTCTCCCTTTATTTCGCGAACATTTCCGGTATCGAGAAGTTCGCCGAAGCATTCGACAAAATCAAAATAACCTACCACACCGTCCTGAATGACGATATCGTTCAGATTTTCAAACTCAAGAGGATACCCGACATTTCGCATAAGGTACAAGATAAATATTTTTATATCGTTTTTATCCTTAAGTGCCGCCTGCATTTTAAACCTCCGTCAAAGCTCGATATCAGCCGCAGCGATCGCGCGGCGGCATTATCCGAAAAATACGGTAAAAAATCGGCCGCCGCAGAGTAAAGGCGCGACGACCGATTGAATTCTATCCTCGGATATCAGTCCTTCACAGGCTCGACATACTTTTTCCAATCGAGCTTGTCAAAGATCCTGTAACCCCAATATGACGTAAACTTTCCACTGTGAGAAAGCTCCTTGCTCATGATGTAGTAGTCCTGATGAACATAGAGCGGCATTACCGGCATATCCTTCGCAAGCAGCTGCTCAGCCTCAAGCAGGATCTTCGCGCGCACGCCGTGATCGGTCTCTGCAAAGGCGCGGTCGATGATTGCGTTGTACTCGTCGCTGTTGTAGCCGGTGATGTGCGGAACGCTGTCAAAGTTACCGGTCTTTGCTGCCTCGGCAAGGTCAAGCGCGGAGCCCGAATAATCCTTTGCAAAGGGTGCAAGGGTGGACCAAGCATCGGTGGAAAGAGTCTGCCAATCTATTGCGATAACATCAAAGTCTCCGCTCTCGTATGCCTCGTTGAAGCGGTCGCGATAAAGCGCATAATCGTTCTCGATATAGCACTTTGTGCCGAGAGACTTGACCTTTACGTTAAATCCGAGGCTGTTCCACTGCTCTGCGCAGTACTCGGCGACAGCCTGATCGGTCTCGTTGTCGCGGGTAAGAATAGTAAAGGTCTTTGTCTTAGCGCCCTTAACAAGCGACTTTGCCTGCTCGAGATCGTAGGTAATGAGATTGCCGTTCGTGTCTCTGAAATCTTTTCCGTCGACCTTAGCCGCGCCCGAGGGAACAAAGCCCTCTGCGGGCTTGCCGAAGGTCACGATATCGGCAATAGCCTGACGGTCGATAGCCATGGAGAGTCCGAGACGGACATCGGGATTATCAAAGGGAGCATGCTTTGTATTAAAGAAATAGGTATGCGTGCTGAAGGTATCCTGAGTCTTAGCCTTATCCTTGTACTCCGCACGTGCCGAGAGCGGAAGCTCGCTCATGTAGAGCACCTCGCCGTTATTATACTTCTCGAGCTGCTCCTCTGCGCTGAGGGTCCAGTCGGTGGTAAGGCGGTATGCAGTCACATACTTGTCGATAGCGTCTTTCTCGATATCGCGGTAATAATAAATATTGCGCTCGAGGATAAGTGCCTTGTCCTCGCCGGTCAGAGTGTTGTACTCCGGACGGAAGGTACGGACGGTGAACGGTCCGTTCGTTACGAGGATAGTAGTATTGGTAGACCAGTCATTTGCCTTGCTTACAATATCCTCGCGGAGAGGATAGAGAGCGGGACTTGCGCAGACAGTAAGAAACTCCTCGGGGTCTATATTGTGGGAGAAGGTCACCTGAATAACATTGGTATCTGCGGAGCAGACACCGAGATCGTCGATGGAAACGTCTCCGGACTTGACCTCCTTGGCGTTCTTGAGGTCCATCAGCAGCGCACCTGCCTCGCTCTGGAATTCGGGATCCATGATGCGCTTCCAAGCATATACAAAATCGTCTGCGGTAACATTTCTCGCGTCAGACCACTGGGTCGTCTTGATGGTCAGCTCGAGAACATACTCGCCGCTCTCTTCATCGGCGGTGTATTTCCAGCTGTCGAGAAGAGCCTTCTCGGTCTTGCCGCTTGTGCTGATCTCGGTAAGACCTTCGTATATAAGTCCGATAACCTTGAGTGCGTTCTCGTCGGTCAGTGATACCGCAGGGTCAAAGCTGGATATCGGTGAGGAAATGTAAACCGGAATGACCGCCCCGTTTCCTTTTTCTCCGCAGGCGCTGAGCGCACAGACAGAGATAATCATTACCGCACAGAGCAGTAAAGATACGATTTTCTTCATGATTTAGGGTCCTCCTGAAATTATGCTTCTGTCTTTCTGTACATTATCACACAAAAGCAGAAAGCGGCAATTATGCATTTTCCTTATTATATCATCAATTTGCATTTTGCGCAACGGTAATTTTCAGATATTTGTAAACTTTTTTACACCTGCCTCTCAAAAAAACTGCGCAAGACGCGGCGTTCCGCACCGTTCTTCGTCTTTTACGGCGGCATACGATATTTATCCGCATATAATACCCCGCACTACTGCCGCCGAGCCGTGCTCCCATCGCTGACAGAGTACGGATTTTACAGTGCTCGGAGAATATTTTGCTCTCGGTGAATAAAGCCTCGGCAAGACGTCGACAATCATGTATCAAGGGGGGGCGCGGGTCCTCGCGGACGGCATTCATGACTCAGACAGCTCGAAAAAAACAAATATCGCTATGTGTCGCAGTACTTCACGTCACTGCGCGATCGCCCCTTGCAAAAATACATGTCAGGACAGACGGAAACGGAGGCAATTTCGATGAAAAGCAAAGACGTCGGCAGAATACTGCCGGAGACCGATCTCGCCTATGAATGTCTCAGCTCCGATGGGCGCGGAGGTAAGGCGGACCGCGACGGGATAGAATGCAGCGAACGGCAGGAGAGCGGCATAACCGTAACGCGCCTGTGGGTCAAGAACGCTGCGGGTGCCGAGAAGATAGGCAAGCCGGCGGGGCACTATCTGACCGCTGATATAGGGCAGCTATGGCACGAGGGAAGCAGAGCAAGAGAAAACGCGCGGTCGGTCGTTGCAACGCTCATCCGCGAGACGATATATGCCGCGGCGGGTGAGAGCGTACTGAAGAGCGGCTGCATTCTGCTCGCGGGGCTCGGCAACCGCGCCGTTACCGCAGACGCACTCGGACCGCGCTGCGTGGACGCTGCAACGGTTACGCGCCATATCAAAAGTCAGGATCCCGCACTCTTTAAGCGGCTCGGAAGTGCCGAGCTTGCCGCCCTCGCACCGGGAGTTGTCGGTCAGACCGGAATAGAGACCGCAGAGTTCGTCAAGGGTGCGTGTCAGGGTGTAGGCGCAGCGCTCGTTATAGCGATAGACGCGCTCGCGGCGCGCAGTACCGAGCGGCTCGGAACGACCGTTCAAATATGCGATACCGGTATCTCTCCGGGCTCCGGCATCGGCAACCGCCGCGCGGAGATAAGCAGCGCCACGCTCGGCGCTCCGGTAATAGCGATAGGTGTTCCGACCGTCGTCTCAGCGGCTACGCTTGTTCTCGACACCCTCGAGCAGGCAGGCACCGATAGTCTGACTCCGGAGCTTGAGTCGGCATTGCGCGGCAAGCGGGACTTTTATGTTTCGCTGCGCGAGAGCGATGAGGCTGTGACCGTACTTGCCTCCCTCATCTCGGGGGCACTGTCCGATGTTCTCGGTACGGGCTTCATTTAATATTCGGCTTCTCACACGGCGGCTCGCGAAAGAATATTATCACGGCGGTCGGAATAAGCATACTACGGGGTGAACCCATGATGCGCAAAGCACGCGCGACGAAAGAATAAATACCTTTTTGTCGCGACAGGAGGGTAAAAATGCAGAAGGACACGATAATATATATCGGCGCGCCCGACATAACGACCCGCAGCAGAGCTCACGCCGGCAGCGGAATACGCACGGCACTCGGCGCGCTCGTAATAGCCTCGGTGCTTGTCAGCGGTATTGCTCAGGCGCTGAACGTCTCTCCGATATCCTCCTACCGCTCGTCCGGTCTGCCGCACATATCGGCGCTTCCCGAGCCGGAGGCGGGCGACGGCAGCGACATAGGCATGCAGGGAGCGGTATGGGACGGCACCGAGGATGAGCCGGAGGTTCCCGCCGGAGACCGCTCCATAATCGCCTGTGACCTATCGCGCGGAAGCGGAGGCGCGGTGATTGTAGACAACGGAACATCGTACGAGGTAAGCACCGATGAATACGCCGCACTTGCTTCGCTCGGTCTCGGAGACGATACCGAGCACGAGGTCACGCTGCGCGAGGACGGTGATGAAACACTGTACATTTCCGACGGCAAGGAGCCGCAGGCAATAATATATCACACGCACGGAACGGAATGTTACAGCGAGACGGGCATCAGCTGCTCGGATGCGGATATGCGTTTCCGCACGACCGACACCGAGCGGAATATGATAGCAGTCGGCAGAAGTGCGGCGCTCGAGCTCGCGCGGCGCGGGATTTCGACGGTGCACTGCACGATAATGCATGACCGTGAATCATATACAGAGTCGTACCATAATTCGTATAACACCCTCGTCCGCCTGACCGAGAAATACCCCTCCGTCCGCTGTACTATCGACATGCATCGCGATGCCGTGATGTACGGAGACGGTTCGGTAGCCAGACCGATAACCGAGACCGAACTCGGCACGGCGGCACAGCTGATGCTCGTTATCGGCACCGATGAGATGGGCGCGGCGCACCCGAATTGGCGGGATAATTTTGCCGTCGGCGCGGCGATTTCGGCAATACTCGGCGGCAGCTACCCCGCTCTGATGCGCCCTATCAGTCTGCGCGGAGCGGCATACAATCAGAGCTTTACTCGCGCATCTCTACTTGTAGAGGTCGGCTCGTGCGGCAACACGGTAGGAGACGCAAAAACGAGCGCGGTATTGTTCGCACGTGCGCTCGCCGTGCTGCTGAAAACGCAATAAGGAATATCGCGCGCACACATCGAACGTGCCGCTCCTGCGCGGTCAAGCAAGTCCCGAGGGGTCATATACCGTGCGACTGCAGCCGTGCCGCTTACATCTGCGCAATATATCATAATAACGCAATTAACGGCATATCTATCAGGTAACAGCTCGTCGTAAGTTGCACAGATATCGCATAAATCACCGTACAGCTCATCCAAAAAAGCAATCGACAGCACAAAAAAACACAGAAAAAAACACGGCGGCACCGCCATCGGAGCACAATACTCCGACACGATGCCGCCGTTCATTTTGCTGTTCGGCAGTACTTATTGTTATAACGATACCCGAAAAGCGCCCGGCTTACTTTGCCGATGTGATCTTCTCTATTGCGCGATTGATATTTTCAAGCGCCGCCTTGTAGCCCTCGAGCTTCTTGCGCTCGCCCTCAACTACCGCTGCGGGTGCCTTGGAGGTAAAGCCCTCATTGGCGAGCTTACCGCCGATGCGCGCGATCTCGCCCTCGGTCTTTTTGCGCTCGCCCTCAAGGCGTGCAAGCTCCTTCTCGAGGTCAATGACCTCGGAGAGCGGGATGTAAACGGTAGCGGTATCGCTGACGATCTGAACGGCATCAGCTCCGTCATAGCCGTCGACCACCTTCATCTCAGATGCGGAAGCGAGCTTAACAAAGAAGCTGCCGCAGCTGCCGAACGTCTCGGGGTCGCTCGTTACAACGTAGACGCTCGCCTTTCTTGACGGCGGTACGTTCATCTCGGCACGGCGGTTGCGTATCGCACGGATGCAGGAGATAACATTCTCGAGCTTTTCCGCATCGCCGTCGAACACAAGGCTTTCGTCGTACTCGGGATAGCGGGAGATCATAATGCTCTCGCCCTCATGCGGCAGGCTCTGCCATATCTCCTCCGTAATGAATGGCATGAACGGATGCAGCAGCTTGAGCGTCTCGGAGAGAACATAAGCGATAACATTCTGCGCGACCGCGTCGCCTGCGGAGAGTCGGGGCTTGACAAGCTCGATATACCAGTCACAGAAGATATCCCATACAAAGTCGTATATCTTTCCGAGCGCAACGCCGAGCTCGTAGCTGTCGATATTCTCGCGTACGGCTGCGGTAAGATGCTCGAAGCGGGTGAGAATCCACTTATCCTCGAGCGCAAGCTCACCTGCCGCGGGGAGCCGCACCTCGTCTATCGTAAGGTTCATGAGCACGAAGCGCGCTGCGTTCCACAGCTTGTTTGCAAAGTTTCTCGCAGCCTCGATCTTTTCGTCCGAGAAGCGCATATCGTTTCCGGGAGAGTTGCCTGTCGTGAGCGCAAAGCGGAGGGCATCCGCGCCGTACTTCTCGACAATCTCGAGCGGGTCGATGCCGTTGCCGAGCGACTTTGACATCTTTCTGCCCTGCGCGTCGCGAACAAGTCCGTGAATGAATACATGCGGGAAAGGTATCTGCTTTGCACGGTCGCCGGGGAATATCTCACTCATGTTTTCAAGACCCATAAATATCATCTTGGATACCCAGAAGGTAATGATATCATATGCGGTAACGAGCACCGAGGTCGGGTAGAAATAGTCGAGATTGGCGGTGCTGTTCGGCCAGCCGAGCGTTGAAAACGGCCAGAGCGCGGAGGAGAACCATGTATCGAGAACGTCCTCATCCTGATGCATATGTGTGCCGCCGCACTTCGGGCAGACGGTAACATCCTGCTCCGCAACGGTTATCTCGCCGCAGTCGTCGCAATAGTATGCGGGAATTCTGTGACCCCACCAGAGCTGACGCGAGATGCACCAGTCGTGGATATTCTCCATCCAGTTGAGATACAGCTTTGCAAAGCGCTCGGGGATGTAATCGACGGTACCGTTCCTTACCACCTCGATAGCGGGCTCTGCAAGCGGCTTCATCTTCACGAACCACTGACGGGATGCGGTCGGCTCGAGAACGGTGCCGCAGCGGTAGCAGTGACCCACCTCGTGCGTGCACTTCTCGATGCGGATAAGCGCGCCGCATGCCTCAAGGTCGGCAACTATCGCCTTGCGCGCCTCGTAGCGATCCATACCCGCGTACTTTCCGCACTCCGCGTTCATCTTTGCGTCGGGCGTAAGCACCTCTATCATGGGCAGGTCTTGACGCAGCGCGACCTCGAAGTCGTTCGGGTCGTGGCAGGGGGTTATCTTAACGCAGCCCGTACCGAATTCGGGCTTTGCATGCTCGTCGGCAACGACGGGTATCTCTCTGCCTACAAGCGGCAGAACGAGCATCTTGCCGATGTACTTTTTATATCTCTCGTCCTCGGGGTTGACGGCAACGGCGGTATCACCGAGCATCGTTTCGGGACGGGTGGTGGCGACGATGAGATACTCATCGCTGTCTTTGAATTTATACTTGATGTGCCAAAATGCGCCCTCAAGCTCCTTATGCTCGACCTCTGCATCGCTTATCGCGGTAGCGCAGCTCGGGCACCAGTTGATGATGCGGAAGCCGCGGTAGATAAGTCCCTTGTTATAGAGATTTACGAAGGTCTTGCGGACTGCGGCGGAAAGGTTCTCGTCCATGGTGAAGCACTCTCTCGACCAGTCGCATGAGGAGCCCATCTTCTTCAGCTGCCTGATGATACGGTCGCCGTACTTCTCTTTCCATGCCCATACGAGCTTGAGAAATTCATCTCTGCCGATGTCGTGTCGAGAGAGTCCCTTTTCCTCGCGCAGCATCTGCTCGACCTTTATCTGCGTCGCAATACCCGCATGGTCGGTGCCGGGGATCCACATAGTATTGTAGCCCTGCATGCGCTTGGTACGGATAAGGATATCCTGGAGCGTGTTGTTCAGCGCATGACCCATATGGAGCTGACCGGTAACATTAGGCGGCGGGATTACGATATTGAAGGGCTCGGCGGAGCGATCCTCGCTCGGCTTAAAATAACCGTGCTCCTCCCAAAAGGCGTACCATTTGTCCTCAAAAGAGGACGGTGAATAGGTCTTTTCAAGTTCCTTTTTCATATTTTAACCGTTGCTCTCATACGGAGAGCATCCTTTCTTCGGAATAGGTATGAATATATGCTGCTTTGCCGCAGCGAGTAAGCAAATATCCGGCGCACCGTCTTGGCAAAGCAGGCAGTCGTAACGCAGTCTGAGCAAAGCATACTGCAAGCCGTTCTTTTCAATAATCAATCGACCGGAAAGGGGATATCACATGCATGCCGAAATATCAAGCCCCATTATCTCGCATGCGTTCCGCGCGGTGATATCGCGCACCTCCGCTTCGGGCAGCTCCTTTATGGCTGCGACGGCGCGTGCAGTCAATCCGACATAACCGGGGTAGTTCATCTCCCCGCGGTGTGGATGCGGCGCGAGGTAAGGGCTGTCGGTCTCGACGAGTATCCGCTCTATCGGAACACTGCGCACCACCTCTGCCATCCTCGTGGCATTCTTAAAGGTTATAACGCCGGAAAACGAGATATACCAGCCCATATTCACAAGCTGTCTCGCCATCTCCGCACTGCCGCTGAAGCTGTGCAGTATGCCTCGCACACCCTTGTGCTTTTGCAGCATATCGAGACAATCGCCGTGTGCGTCGCGGTCGTGTATCTGAACCGGGATATCGAGCTCGCGTGCAAGGCAGAGCTGCATATCGAACCAGCGCTGCTGCGCCTCGCGTGGGATATCCCAGTGATAATCAAGTCCTATCTCGCCGAGCAGGCGAACGCGGTCGCTTCGGAGCAGCCCGGTGAGTGCTTCAAGCTCCGCAGACTCGTCCGTACCCTCGGGCGGCAGCTCCTCGGGATGGATGCCCGCCGCAGCATAGACATGCTCGTGCGAGAGTGCGAAATCAAGCTCGCGGCGGGACGACTGTACCGTCGTTCCCGCTGTCAGTACGCAGCCGACGCCGTCCTCGCCGAACGCACGGGCAAGGTACTCCTCACGCAGCGTGCCGTAGTGCTCGGACGGTGCGTCGAACTTTGCGTCGCCTAAATGTGCGTGTGTGTCAAACAGCTTCACGGTCTTATCTTACGCGCTCCCCGAGCGGTGTTTCGGGGTCGAGGAATACAACGCGTACCGTCTCCTCGCCCGAAGCGAGTATCATGCCGTTGCTCTCCACGCCGCAGAGCTTTGCGGGACGGAGATTTGCGACGATTATGACCTTCTTGCCGACGAGCTGCTCGGGCGTGTAGAACTTAGCTATACCCGAAACGACCTGACGCTTTTCATAGCCAAGATCAAGCTGCAGACAGAGCAGCTTTTTAGCCTTCGGGACCGGCTCTGCAGACAGAACCTGTGCCGTACGCAGCTCGACAGCCGAGAAATCGTCGATGCCGATGAGCGCGCAGCCCTCAGGTGCAGTCTTTTTGTCGGATGCGTCGGATGCATTCGCTGCGTTTGCTGCATTCGATACGGATGCGGCATTATCGTCGGCAACCTTCTTTGCGGCAGCCGCAGCGGCACGCTCAGCCTCTGCCTGAAGCTCTGCGGTAAGCGCCTTCTCATCAATACGCGCGAACAGCACCTCAGAGGGTGCGAGCGTATCACCCGCCTTGAGCGCACCGAACTCGACGGTATGCTCATCTGTCGCGAGCTGCGCGAGAATGCGCTTGCTCGTATCGGGCATAAACGGCTCGAGCAAAACTGCGCCTATGCGGATGGTCTCAAGGAGATTATAGAGCACCGTTCCGAGACGCTCGCGGCGGCTCTCGTCCTTTGCGAGCACCCAGGGGGTAGTCTCATCTATATACTTATTTGCACGGCGGAAGAGTCCGAAAACGGTTTCCGACGCATCCGCTACATGATAGCTGTCCATCTGCTCGCGCGAGCGGGAAACGGCGTCGCGCACGGCAGCGCGCAGCTCGTCGTCTATCGGCTCTGCCGCGCTCGGAGACTGAATGACACCGCCGAAATACTTGCCCGTCATGTCAACGGTACGCTTTACAAGGTTGCCGAGATTGTTTGCAAGGTCGGCGTTATATCTGCCGATAAGGCTCTCATAGGTGATGCTGCCGTCGGATGCGTAGGGCATCTCGGAAAGCACATAGTGTCGCACGCCGTCAACGGTAAAGTGACGCGCGAGGTCGTCGGCATACAGAACATTGCCCTTTGACTTACTCATTTTATCCTCACCGAAAAGCAGCCAAGGATGACCGAACACCTTCTTCGGCAGCGGCTCGCCGAGCGCCATGAGGAAGATGGGCCAGTAGATGGAGTGGAAGCGCATGATGTCCTTGCCTATCACGTGAATGTCGGCAGGCCAGTACTTTGCGTAGTTTGAGCCGTTGTTGCCGTCGCCGGTATAGCCGAGCGCGGTGATATAGTTGGTCAGCGCGTCGAGCCACACGTATATGACATGTCCCTCGTCGAAATCGACGGGTATGCCCCACTTAAAGGAGCTGCGCGATACGCAGAGGTCCTGAAGTCCGGGCTTTATGAAGTTATTTATCATTTCCTTCTGACGCGAGACAGGCTCGATAAAGCCGGGATGCGACTCGATATACTCGAGCAGTCGGTCTGCGTACTTGCTCATACGGAAGAAGTAGGCCTCCTCCTTCGCGCGCCGAACGGGCGCTCCGCAGTCGGGACACTTTCCGTCCGTGATCTGCGTCTCGGTAAAGAAGGACTCGCAGGGGACGCAGTACCATCCCTCGTAGCTGCCCTTATAGATGTCGCCCTGCTCGTACAATCTGCGGAATATCTTCTGCACCGCAGCCTCGTGATGTGCATCGGTGGTACGGATAAAGTGGTCGTAGCTGATATTCATCCTGTCCCACAGTCCGCGTATATCTGCCGCAACACGGTCGACGTACTCCTTCGGCGATACGCCCTCCGCACGGGCGATATCCTCTATCTTCTGTCCGTGCTCGTCGGTTCCCGTGAGGAAGAAAACGTCGTAGCCGCGCGAGCGCTTGTAGCGCGCTATTGCGTCGGTGAATATCGCCTCATAGACGTTTCCGATGTGAGGCGTGCGCGATGCGTATGCTATCGCCGTGGTGATAAAAAAGGGCTCGCCATGTCCGTCATGGCAGGAGCTGCAATGGTTCTTCTCCACCTTTTGTTCCTTCTTTCATTTCGGTATATATTCGTAAAATCAACTTATATTCAATTATTGATGCGACGCTTCTCATATCCGCTCGCCTGCGGCATATACGCGGTCTATCCCGCCGTGCTCGTCGAGCAGCAGCATGTCCGCGCGCAGCCCCACACGCAGCGAGCCTGTCACGCCGTCGAGCCGCCACATTCGCGCGGGCACGGAGGTCGCAGCCGGCAGCGCCTGCTCAAACGGTATCCCCGCAAAGGCAGAGAGATTCTTCACTGCCGTAAAGAGGTCGAGCATGCTTCCGGCAATGGCTCCGTCGCCCGTTCT
>QWCN01017008.1_pt1 | contig 21385 bp, 15 predicted proteins | sample 1972711 | NCBI WGS metagenome assembly QWCN01 (sample SAMN09866707, study PRJNA288562) | Human gut metagenome isolate term1_stool, whole genome shotgun sequencing... | isolation source: gut | host: Homo sapiens | place: USA: California
GAGTGCCCCCAACAACAGCGGCTCGGCCTACATCATTGCTCAGACCGTGACCGATGCCGCAGGCGGCGAGATCACCACCATTGACCGGGACAGCCGGTTTAACCTGATTCTGCGCGTGGCGGATTACGGTGCTTACAACAACTTCATTCCCGCGGACCAGATCTCTGCCCGCATCAACTCCTCCGCGTTCACCTTTACCGGCAACGCCGAAGTTGGCCAGCTGTACGAGGAAACCGACGCCAACGGTGCCGGTTACTACAGCTATGTACTGCTGTTCCGCGATGTGATCTACAACGGCGGCGGCAACAGCGTGCCCATCAACCTGAGCTACCTGAATTCCACCATGGCGATGCAGCAGCTCAGCGTTACCCTGGGCCAGTGTGTGGACGAAGACCCCGATACCCCCAACCTGATGATCCGCGCTTCCAGCTACGGCAATGAAGCGGTTGTGGCCGGGACGCCCTTTACCCTGACCCTGACCCTGTACGCCACCGGCGGCCAGGAGAACCTGAACGATGTGGTCATCTCGCTGACCCTGCCGGACGGCATCACCATGACCAGCGGCAGCCTGAGCAGCTACCTGGGCACCATGGCCCCCAAGTCCACCCGTGATGTCAGCTTCAGTCTGACCCCCAGCGCCGGCTTTACCGGCGGCGTGGCCAACATTACCGTGAACAGTGTGGGTACCGGCGCGGATACCAACAAGGCCGTTACCGGTATGTCCACCACCATCTCGGTTCCGGTATCTCAGCCGGACCGCTTTGAGTTGGGCCAGCTGGAACTCAGCGACAGCATTACGCTGGGCGATTCCGCTTCCGTCACCCTGAACTTTGTCAACAAGGGCCGCGACGCCCTTTCCAACCTGGAAGCCACCCTTTCCGGCGATAACCTGGGCGCCGACACCACTGTGCAGTACATTGGCAACCTGAACGCCGGTTCCTCCAACAGCGTGGATTTTGACATGACCCCCACCCAGGAAGGCACCTGCAACGGTACCATCACCCTGACCTATGAGGACGCCAACGGCACCCTGAAAACCGTCAGCAAAGATTTTTCCTTCTCTGTTCAGCCGGCCATGGACTACGGCAATTCTGGCGATATGGACTCTAACATAGATGACATGCAGCCCCAGCAGACCGGCCTGCCCCTGTGGGCCTATCTGGCAATCGGCGCTGCTGTGATCGTGGTGGTAGTTGTGATCGTTGTGGTGGTACGCAAAAAGAAGAAGGCCGCCGCACTTGCCAAGCTGGAGGAAGGCAACGATGAAGATATCTGACCAGATCGGGCTGGCTGTCACCAACCTGTCCCGCCGCAAGGGCCGCACGGCACTGACCGTTGTGGGCGTCGTTGTGGGCATCTGTGCGGTTATCGTTATGATCTCCATGGGCATTGCGGAAAGCCATAACAACGACGAAATGCTCAAAAATATGGGCGGCCTGACCAAGATTGAGGTATACAACTACGGCAGCCAGAACATCAATGGGCAGGAGGTCAAGCTGGATAACGAAGCCGTCCAGCGGTTCCGCAAGATCGACCACGTTACGGCTGTCACCCCCTATTACCAGCCGGACCTGAACCTGTATGTAGAAGCAGGCAAAAACAACCGCTACCGCGCCAGTTATGTATGGAGCGTTCTCGGCCTGGACCCGGACACCATGCCCCTGCTGGACAACAAGCTGGAAAGCGGCGACTGGCCCAAAAGCGGCGTGAATTACGGCAAGGATGTGATCCCCGTTGTGGTGGGCAAGGAGTTTTTGTATCAGTTTGAGGATACCCGCCGCAGCCAAAACAGCTCCAAACGCCAGCGCTGGAGCGGCGAAACCGATGCCAACGGCAACCAGCTGCCGCCCTTTGTGGATGCTACCAAGGATACCTTTACCCTGACCCTGACCAATGGTGACACCGAGAGCCCCAAGACCCAGAGCTACAAGCTCAAAATCGTTGGCGTTGTCTCGGAAGAATCCGAGGATTACATGCTGCAATACGGCATTACTTTCCGCCTGAACGACCTTCTGATGCTGAGCGAAGCCTACAGCAAGCTGGCCAAAACGGATTTTAACCCCAAAAAAGTGACCTATAACGAAGTGTACATTAAGGTCGATGACATCAAGAATGTGGATAAGATCTGCGATACCTTAAAAGAGGAAGGCTACCAGATCAGCTCCATGGTGGATTACCGCAAGCAGATGCAGCAGCAGACCGCACAGCGCCAGCTGCGCCTGGCGGGTCTGGCGGCCATCAGCCTGTTTGTTGCCGCGCTGAACATCGCCAACACCATGACGATGGCCATTTACGAGCGCACCCGTGAGATCGGCGTGATGAAAGTTCTGGGCTGCGAGATTGGCAACATCCGGCGGATGTTCCTGATTGAAAGCGGTATGATCGGCTTTATCGGCGGCGTAGCCGGTACGATTTTAAGCTACATCATCAGCTTTGGCATGAACAACATGACGATGATCGTATACGGCCTGAACACCCTGCTGATGAAGCTGGGCATCAACGCCACCATCGACCTCAGCTCCCTGATGGGCAGCAGCGATTCGATGTATTACGGCGGTGGAATGTACATGTCTGATTCCGGCAGCGGAACCGTCATGTCCATCATTCCTATCTGGCTGGTGCTGGCTGCCATCGGCTTTGCCGTGGTGGTGGGCCTGCTTTCCGGCATCGTTCCCGCCAGCCGCGCCGTTCGCATCAGCGCCCTGGAGGCCATCCGGCACGATTAAATCAAATGCGCCTTCCCGCAAGGGAGGGCGCGTTTTTGTTTGAACGAAAAAAGAATAAATAATAATAAAGAATAATAAAGAATAAAGAATAATTTCGGTGGACCGCAGAGTTCTGCATTCTATGTATTAAGGCAACACCGCACAATTCCCGCCTAGCGGCTTAAGCACCGCTTCGGCGGCTGCGGCACGGCATCTGCGTTGCCAAAATGCTCGATAAGACATCCACCTACGGGACGATGCAAGCATCGTCCCCTACAAATCTCTTTTTCTGTTCGCGGCAAAATTTTACCTTTCTTCCCCTTCCATACATTTTCTTCCTCGTCATCATACAAAAAACGCGCACAGCGCCCGATATTTATCGGCGCTGTGCGCGTTTTGCTAACTCCTAACTTTCTCCGGTATCTGCGCCCCAATAATTGCCGCAAACATCAAAGCGCACCCTGCCAGTTCTACGCCGGAAAGGGTCTGGCCCAAAATCAGCCAGCCGGCCAGGGCGCTGAACACGCTTTCCATGCACATGGCCATGCTGGCAATGGTGGGGTCAAGTTCTTTCTGGCCCACAATTTGCAGCGTGTAGGCCACACCGCTGGACAAAATGCCGCAGTAAGCAATAGATACCGCCGCCCCCTGGATCTGGGCAAAGGTCGGCGTTTCAAACACAAACATAAAAATAGTGGAAAGGACCGCCGTTGCAAAAAATTCCGCAAAGCTCAGCTGCACACCGTCCAGCCTGGGGCTGTAATGATCCACCAGCATAATCTGGAACGCAAACAGCAGCGAGCAGAGCAGCAGCATCCATTCGCCGCCGGTCAGGGTCAGGGTATCGTGCCCCGCCAGGCACAGCAGGTAAAGCCCCGCCAGGCTGATGCAGGCGCAGATTCCCAGTTTGACCCCCGGCCGCCGCCCAAAGAACACCCCCAGCAGCGGTACCAGCACCACATACAGCGCCGTCAAAAAGCCCGCCTTGGCCGTGCTGGTGGTGCCAATGCCGATCTGCTGTGCCGCCGAAGCCGCAAACAGCGCAATGCCGCAGAACACACCGCCCCGCAGCAGCATCCGGCCGTTGATCCAGAACGGAACACCGGGATCCGCTTTGCGGGCCTTGCCGCGGCGCAGCAAAATCAGCACGATCAAAAATGCGCAGGCCAGCCAGCTGCGGGCCGCCAAAAAGGTATACGGCCCCACATAGCCGCTGCCCACACTTTGCGCCACAAAGGCTGTGCCCCAGATCAGCGCTCCCAGCAGAAGCAGCATGGTGTTGCGCAGCTGTTTTTTATCAAAGTTCATCTTTTGATTCCTTTTTTTGTTTTAGTCATATCCGCAAAATGCCCCGGCGTCGGTCTGCGTTGACCGCTGCGCCGGGGCACGCTTCATTTTTGGTTATTCTGCATCCGGGGCAACCAGGTCGTCGCTGCCAATGCCCTCAATTTTCACGCCGCCGGTAATGTAGAACATACCAGAGTCATAGCTGACATTGGCCTTGTACAGCCTGCCGGGGGTCAAGCCGGAGATGGTATAGGTGCTGCACTCCCCGCCGGTCGGGAAATACACCGTGGTGCCCGCCACATAGGAAGTGGTTGCCTTATCCTCCGAAAGTTCCCACAGCGCCACCTTGAACTCCAGAATACCGGTGGATTCGGTGGTGCCATAGCCCGTTACCTGCACGGTATCGGAACCCGCCACAAAATACTCGGTGTTGCGGTTCTGGATGCTGTTAAATGCAACATACAGCGTCCCATCCTGCACCTGTTGGTTCCAGTGGACCGAGGTATCCTGCAGCCCATCCGGGAAGTTCACCTCACCGCCGGGCTGCGCCACAATTTCGTCCGCCTCATCGTCATCGGAACCTTCTTCACGCAGGCCCAGCAGGTCTGCCGTTTTCAAAATCAGATTGCTTGCTGCTTCCTTGGGGCTGCAGGCGGTCAGGCTGAGCGCCAGAACCGCTGCCAGCACAAGTGCAGCTGCACGTTTTGCCAGTTTCATCATTCATTGCCCTCCATGGCAGGTAAAGCTGTTTGTAACCCTTTTATTATATCCCAATTCGCCGGGCAGAACAAGTGCTTCTTGGTGAAAACCTGGTAAAACCTAAGGCAATACCGCATAATTCTAAGTGCCGATACGGCGAGCGAGGTGCGGCAGCTGCTAAGCCAAAAGCGCAGATAATACTGGATGTCTTATTGAGCATTTTTATCCGCGGGTGCCCTCAACGCTGGAATCGGTGCTCCAGCCCTGCAGGTCAGTAGGGTTGATGGAGCCGTTCCAGCGGCCATCGTTCTGGGCGTCGTTCCATTCGTTCCAGGCTGCCTCGCTGCGGATAGCTGTACCGCTGCGGAATGCTGCATCCCACGGGTTGGCGGAATCCGGGTCGGTGGGGTCCCAGCCGCGCTTGCTCTCGTCCGTCGGGTCGGTGTAAATGGTGCCGGGCTTTCCCATGGGGCCGGGGTCATCGGCGTTATCATAGATCACCACGCGGGTGCCGATGGGGCAGTTATCATAGATCCACTTTACATCACAGACCAACAGCCGGATACAGCCCAGGCTGGCCTGGGTGCCCAGCTGGTTGAACTGGTCGTACTCGATATCGTCCTTGTGCTGGCTGTAATACGGCACAGTGTGGAACAGATAGGAATCCCAGATGCGGGTAGCGTACTGGCCATAGCTCGGCCCGGCCAGCAGCCGCCAGTCATAATTGACCGGCGTTGCAAAGAATCCCAGCGGGGTATCCGCGCCGCCGGAGCACACCATGGCCATATACGGCTTGGTGTAGTTACCCTCATCGTCCAGCGCCAGTACCGTCACGGTAGAAGCCGCGCGGTTGACCGCGATCATATAGGGGCAGCCATCTTTGGCACTGTATTTCAGCCCCTCGCTCTGGTAAAATTCATCGGCAGCCAGCTGTTCCATCAAGGCTTTGCCGCGCTCATCCCAAAGCGCTGGGTCCACCACCTGCGGGGCATCCTTGGTGCAGTTTGCGGACGCCGTTGCGGTGGCATCGGCAATGCGCTGTTCTTCCTCGGTCATGGTGGGCTGTTCCTGCTGGCTGTCGCCATCCGTGGTACTGTCTGCACCGTCGGGCGCGGCGGAGCTGGAATCCCCCTGGCTCTGGTTGGGCTTGTTGGTAATGGTGCCATCGGTTTTTACCAGCAAAAAGCAGCCTGCGCACACCAAAATAAACACGGCAATGCAGAAAATCAAGGTGATCAGGGCATGCACGCGGCGGTTCTGTTTGCGTGAAACAGCGCGGCGGCGCTGCATATTGCTGCTCCTGGCAGCGGGTGCAGGGCGGCGCTTGGGTCCCTGCGCCGGACGTTTTTGTTGCGGCATTGTGCAGACCTCCCGTTTATGGTGTCAAAATCGTATGTTTCGGGCTTTGCTTCCCACTGCAGGCGGGCGCGGCCCGAACGGAATTCATTTCCCGTATTCTTCCGCCACAAATTTTTCCAGTGCGGCAAAGCTGCGGCGGACCTTCTCGGTATCAATGCAGTACGCCATGCGGAAGTAGCCGGGGCAGCCAAAGCTGTCGCCGGGAACCAACGCCAGGTCATACTTCATGGCCTTTTTGCAGAACGCATTGGCGTTCTCCTCCAGCGCTTTGGGGAAGATATAGAAGGTGCCGGAGGGTTTAACCACGGTAAAGCCCAGCTTTTTCAGCTCGGCGTAAATCAGCTCCATGTTGGTTTCGTACACGCCCAAGTCGCTGGTTTCGTCCAGACATTCGGCCACGGCCAGCTGGATCAGTGATGCCGGGCAGTTGTGGCCGGTTCCGCGGCTGATCTGGCCGCACATGGGCACAATATACTCGGCGTCCTCGCAGCGCGGGTTCGCAGCCACATAGCCGATGCGCTCGCCCGGCAGGCTCAGGCTCTTGCTGAACGAATAGCAGGTCAACGTATCATCATAGAACTTGGCGGCGTACTGGATGGGCTGCCCGCCGAACATGATTTCGCGGTACGGCTCATCCGAGATCAAAAAGATTCGGTGCCCATACTTGGCGCTGGCGGCGCGCAGGCGGTCGGCCAGGCCGGTCAGCGTCTCGGCGCTGTAGGCTGCGCCGGAGGGATTGTTGGGGGTGTTGATCAGCACGGCGGCGGTGTTCTCATCCAGCATCGCGTCAAATGCGTCAAAGTCAATCTGGAAATCCTTCGTGCGGGGCGGAACGACCTTCAGATTCAGGCCCGCGCCCTCCACATACGGCTTGTATTCCGGGAAGAACGGCGCAAAGGTGATAATATCCTGCCCCGGCACCGCCACGCAGCGCATGGCGTGGGCCAGCGCACCGGCAGCACCCGTTGCCATAAAGATATGCTCCATACCGTAGTCCATGCCAAAGCGGCGGTTCAGGCTTTCGGCCACCGCCTTGCGCACGGCGGGGATGGTCAGCGTGGGGCTGTAGCCATGCAGCGTCACCGGCTCCTTGGTCTGCAGCAGATCGATGCAGGTTTTGGTAAAGTGCTCCGGGCAGGGCACCGAAGGGTTGCCCAGCGAATAATCAAACACATTTTCATAGCCGATCTCGGTCCCGCGAGCCGTGCTCCACTCGGAGATTTGGCGAATAACGGACTTGCCGCTAAGCATATCTTTATAGCGCTGCGCAATCATTTCACAGTTCCTCCCACCGCCATTTTGCAGTTATTTCATGATAACGTCATACAGTTCATCGCTGTTTTCTGCCAGGTATTCCGCCCCGGCCGCATTCAGTTCCTCCCGCGTGCGGAATCCCCACACCGCCCCGCAGCAGGGCAGGTTCGCATTGTGGGCGGTTTCCACATCCACGTTGCTGTCCCCCACATACAGGGTGCTGGCCGGGTCGGCATGCAAGGCCTGCAGCAGGGCGTTCGTGCCCTCGGCGGCAGGCTTGGGGGCCACGCCGGTCATCTGGCCGCGCACGATCGTAAAATACTGCGTGCCGAAATAATCCTTGACGACCTCTTTTGCCAGCGCATCCGCCTTGTTGGAAAACACCGCCAGCTGCACGCCGTTCGCTTTCAGCTTTGCCAGCATTTCGGGGATGCCGGGGTACGGTGCGGTGGTGTCCCGCAGGTGCTGGCCATAATCCCGCTTAAAATCCGCCAGGGCCGCTTCCAGCACCGCCGGGGTGCGCTGGTCTGCCGGGGCCAGGCGCTCCACCAGTTTCGGGATACCATTGCCCACGAAATAGCGGTACGCCTGGCGCTCATGGGTGGGCCAGCCATATTTCCGGCACAGCCGGTTGCCGGCATCCGCCAGGTCAGTCAGGGTGTTCAGCAGCGTACCATCCAGGTCAAACACTACAGTTTTATACATTTTGTAATATCCTCTATTCTCTATACACATTCTAACTTTTCCAACTGATACGGCAAAAGCCACACTTCTATTATAGGAGCATTTTGCCAAAACGGCAACCGCTTTTGCCTGTTGTTTTGGAGCAAAAGTGTAAATTATACAGCGGCAGGGTGCAATATCACGTAAAGTGTGCTACTATATATTTGTATTGCTGGCCGGGAGTGATCCCGCCAAGGGGAGGAAAAAAGATGGACCTGTTTCTTTCAATTCTGAAATCCGTCATTTACGGTGTGATTGAAGGCATCACCGAATGGCTGCCGATTTCCAGCACCGGGCATATGATCCTTGCCGAGCAGGTGCTGAAGTTTGGCTATACGGAAGATTTTATGGAAATGTTCCGCGTTGTCATCCAGCTGGGTGCTATCCTGGCTGTTGTGGTGCTGTATTTCCACAAGCTGTGGCCGTTCTGCAAGGATAATGGCCGCGATACCGGCTTTGCCGCCCACCTGCGCTGGCCCGTGGTCCGGCTGTGGTTCAAAATTATTGCAGCCTGCGTGCCCGCCGCCGTGCTGGGCATTCTGCTGGACGACTGGATGGACGCCCACCTGTATAACAGCGTGGTGGTTGCCCTGATGCTGATTGTGTACGGCGTTGCCTTTATCCTGATCGAGCGCCGCCCGCGGGTGCCCACCACCACCAAGCTTTCCCGCATTACTTACCCGCAGGCGTTCAAGGTTGGCTGCTGGCAGGTGCTCTCCCTGATTCCCGGCACCTCCCGCAGCGGCTCCACCATTCTGGGCGGCATGCTGTGCGGCATGTCCCGCCCGGCTGCCAGCCAGTTCACCTTCTTCCTTGCCATCCCGGTCATGGCCGGTGCCAGTTTGCTCAAGCTGGTCAAGTTCTTTGGCAAGGGCAACAGCTTCACGCTGGATCAGACCGTTGTGCTGATCGTTGGCTGTGCGGTTGCCTTTATCGTTTCCATCATCGCCATCCGCTTCCTGATGGATTACGTCAAGCGCCACACCTTCACCGCGTTCGGCGTTTACCGCATCGCGCTCGGCATTGTTGTTCTGGTGATCTGGGGCGTACAGACCTTTGTGCTGAAAGCGCCCGCCGCCGTGTAACGGCCCGGAGTGTATCTGAAATCGAAAATCTCCCCGCTGCATTTTGTGCATCAGCACATTGCAGCGGGGAGATTTTTTCTTGCCATTTTGCACCGATGTTGTTATACTCCAAATAGAAGTACCCATGCACCCAGGCATCCAGCTCTGCATTCTCGCCGTAGGTGTGGGTCACGCCGTCCGCGTCCATATAGTCATTGGCGGCTGTCACCACCGGGGCCACCTGCTTGAGTGCCAGCAGGTACTGGTAATACGGGGTCAGCGGCAGCCCGGCATTTTCCACCAGGGTGGGAGCCAGCATGCACATATCCATGCGGTTGTACTCGTCGGTGGCGCTGGTCTGGCCTGCGTTTTCCAGCGGGTAGTTTGCCCAGATCAGGTAGGGCGTGCTGCGCTCCAAAATCTGCAAATTGTTCTCATCGGTAAAGGTATGGTCGGCCACATGATCCACAAAGCTGGGGGCGTGGTCGCCTGCCATGGCAACAATCACCTTGCGGCCGGTCTTTTCGTACTGCTCGGTCAGGTATTCGGTCAGTTCGCCAAAGGCACGGTCGGTCATATAGATGTTGCTCAGGTATTCATCCATGATGGAATCATACTCGCCGTAATCGGTTGCGGCATGCACGATATCCTCCTCCGGGGGGTTCATATCGTAATCGCCGTGGCTCTGGATGGAAACCAGGAATACAAACCGCGGCTGGTCCTCCGGCATTGCTTCATACAAACCTTCCAGGTCGCGGTAGGTGGCGCTGTCGGTCTGGTAGGGGCGGCTGCCATAGGTTTCCTTGGTCGGAAAATCATCCTGGAAGTGGGTCTCGTCAAAGCCCAGCGTCAGCCAGGCAGAATCGCGGCGGTAGTTGGAGTTGGTATAGGGGTGGGCTGCCAGCGTGGCATACCCCAGATCTTTCAGGTTGCTGACCAGGCTGTTTGCCTTGTGCAGGTTCAACCAGTTGAACGGTGTGATGGAGGGCATCAGCATCAGCGAGTTGGAGGAAAGCATCTCGTACTCGCTGGAGTTGGTGCCGCCGCCCACATGCGGGCTGATGGTGTGGCCGTAAATGGAGTTGGGCAGGTTTTTGGTCACCTGCATGATCTCCTGGTCGGCCTGCAGGTCCGTTACCAGGTCAAAGTCATAAAAGCTTTCGGACAGGATCAGGAACACATCGGGGTAGTCCTGCTCGTTTGCCGTTTCGGGGCTGGCCTGATAGTCCTGCGCCATTGCAGCGGCCTCGATGGCGGCGTCCTCGCTGTAGCCGTCCGGCTGCAGGATGGGGTCCACCATCAGGCTGGCGGCTTCAAGGCTACCCGCCAGGTAGCCGTACTTATAATAGGTTTCCTGCCAGGCCCAGCCGTAAGTGGTGGCGGGCTTGATGGGGTTGGGGCTGAAATACCCCAGATACAGCACCGCAAAAATGCCGCAGGCGCAGGCCAGCGCATGGGCGCCGCGCTGTTTCCAGCTGCGCTTATGCTTGCCGGCCAGTTTGACCTGCACAACGGCAGCCACCAGCACCGGGATGTACAGCAGCGCAATGGTAATAACTGTCTGGGTAATGTGCAGGGTATAACTGCCCATCACCTCTGCCGCGGTGCCCAGGTTCAGGATGTCCTGCGGCATCAGGGCGGAACCATGCAGGTCCCGCGTGTAATAGTTGACCAGCGCCAGCACGGTAAAAATCAGGCCGGAAACGCCGGTTGCAATGCCCCAGCTGCCGCACAGGGCAAACACCACCAGCGTCAGGCAGAACGCCGTCAGCGCATTGAGCGGTGCGTATACCGGCCACTGCCCCGCCATGTAGTTGGCAGTTACGCCGTCAGAAATTTCTAACTGGTAGCGCGCCACAAAGGCCGCTGCCACAGCCAGCGCAAATGGCAGCACCGTGCCAAGCCAGAAGCGCTTGCTTTTTAATGTTTTTTTGATGTTTTGCATGGGTATCCAGTTCCTTCGCTTTGTTTGTTCATTAAGTTGCGGTCAACATTCCGCGTCAACACACCGAATGTCCGGTATGCCCGCAAAAGGGCATATTAGGTTAGTATATCATATTTTATGCCGGTTGTGAATCACCGTTTTTCGGCCAAATGCTGCCACTTGTTCCAAATCCGGCCCGCCCGCGCAGATTTTGCATTTACCAACCTACGCTTTCATGTTATAATATTAGTTAATCATCATTTTACCCCATAGACGGAGGCTATTCTATGAAAATTCCTGCAAAAGGTTTTACTCACGGCGGCAAGTTCCATGCAGACGATGTGTTTGCCACAGCGCTGCTGATGATTGTGCGGCCGGATATCAAAGTAACCCGCGGTTTTGTTGTGCCGGATGGTTTTGACGGCATTGTGTACGATGTGGGTTGCGGTATGTTTGACCACCACCAGGAACCGCGCGAAAGCCGCCCCAACGGCGTGCCCTATGCGGCCTTTGGCCTGCTGTGGCGCGTGTTGGGTGCCCAGCTGGTGGGTGCCCACCAGGCCCGCCTGCTGGATGAAAATTTTGTTCAGCCCTTGGACTTGAACGATAACACCGGCGAACAGAACTCCCTGGCCGATGCCATCGGCAGCTTTAACCCCGTGTGGGATTCCGGCGAAGATTCCGATGCCTGCTTCTGGCGCGCCGTGCCCTTTGCCAAGCAGGTGCTGGAAAACGAGATTGCCGCAGCCAACGCCGTAAACCGCGCGGACGAGACCGTCCAGAACGCCTACAAGAACTCCAAGGACGGCATTGTGGTCCTGCCGGACTACATGCCCTGGAAAAACGGCCTGTACAAAACCGATGCCCTGTTTGTTGTCTACCCCAGCCAGCGCGGCGGCTACAGCGCCCAGTGCGTGACCGATTACAAGACCCGCCGCAGCAAGGTGCCGTTCCCGCCCGCATGGGGCGGCCAGCCGGAGGAGATCCTGCGCGAAAAGAGCGGCCTGGCTCTCAAGTTCTGCCACCCCAGCCGTTTCCTTGTCACCGCGGAAACCAAAGAGGATGCCATTGAGGCATGCCGCCGTGCCCTGCGCGCCGCCGGAAGGCCGGTGAGCGCACAGTGAGCGCCGAAACTCTAGAGCAGTTTGGTCCCCGCCCCAGCACCGCGGCGGACTGCCAGCCAGACCCGGCTTCCGCCTGGGTTTACATGGTGCGCTGCGCGGATGGCAGCCTGTATTCCGGCTGGACCAATGACCTTGCCCGCCGCCTGCGCGCCCACAAGGGCGGCAAGGCCGGTGCCAAGTATACCCACGCCAAAGGTGCCGTTAAGCTGACCTATGCCGAGCGCTGCACCGATAAAAGTGCCGCCCTGAAGCGGGAAGCCGCCCTGAAAAAGCTGCCCAAACCCGAAAAGGAAGCCCTTGCCGCCCAGTGGACCGCTGAAAACACCATCACCCTGCGGGATGCCGCGCCGGAGGACGCTGCCGCCGTGGCGGAGCTGTACAACTGGTATGTCACCCACTCCACGGCCACTTTCCAGTATGACCTGTGTACCGAGGAATTCCAGCGCGAAAATATCGCCCATGTGCAGCAGCGCGCGCCGTTCCTGGTTGCCGTCAATGCAGCGGGCAAGCTGTGCGGCTTTGCCTGCGCCCACCCCTGGCACAGCCGCACAGCTTATGCGTGGGATGTGGAGCTAACCGTTTACTGCGCCCACGACTGTGTGGGCCAGGGGGTTGGCGGGCGGCTGTACAAAGCCCTGCTGGACGGCGTGCGCCAGCGCGGCTACTGCAACGCCGTTGCCCTTGTGACCGGCCAGAACAAAGAGAGCTGCGCGTTCCATAAGGCGCTCGGCTTCAAAAAAATCGGCGTGGAACCCCGCACTGGGTACAAGTTCGGCCAATGGCTGGACCTTGCCTATTGGTGGATGGACCTGCGCCCCGGCCAGGAGCCTCCGGAGCCGGTGCGCCTGGGGCGATAAAACTGCATAACACAAAATTAAGCGGGGCACTGCTGATTGGCAGCGCCCCGCTTTTGTTATAAAGATTTGTAGGGCGTGATGCCTGCATCGTCCCGCATACTGAGCTGCACCACAAACTGCCCTTGTTCACGCAAAGTTTACCGGAATTTCCAGCTATTTCATGCCTTGTTCATCCGCAGTTCATTTTTATTCTTCATGATAGAATCTATCGGGGGCCCCTATTACCGCCCCCAACTGGAGGAATTGTTATGCACGAAACCCAACAGCCGCGCGACCCCAAAAAGACGACCGGCATTGTATATGCCGTGATCCTTGTGGTGTTGCTGCTGCTCAATTTCTGGGCCTTCCCCGCCATGATGAAAAGTCAGGTCAAACAGGTCGATTACGGCACCTTCCTGAACATGCTCGAAGGCGGCGAACTGAGCACCGTTGAAATTCAGGATCAGCAGATCTATTTTGTGGACAGAAACGATACCACCTACTGCACCAACTCCATTGCGCAGGACTTGCAGCTGGTCAACCGGTTGGAAAGCGCCGGCGTTTCCTTTGGCAAGGTGTACAACCAGACCACCTGGGTGGATACCCTGCTGGGCTGGGTCATCTCGCTGCTGCCCATGATCATCCTGATCGTCTGGTTCAACCGCATGATGCGCAAGCGGGTCGGTGAAATGACCGGCGGCGCCAACAGCATGATTTTTGGCGGCGGCAAATCCGGTGCCAAACAGTATGTCGTTGAGGATGGCAAGTCCATCAAATTTGCCGATGTTGCCGGTGAGGACGAAGCCAAAGAGAGCCTGCAGGAAATCGTTGACTTCCTGCATAACCCCAAGCGTTACGAGGATATCGGTGCCAAAATGCCCAAGGGCGTTCTGCTTGTCGGCCCCCCGGGCACCGGTAAAACCCTGCTGGCCCGCGCTGTTGCCGGCGAAGCCGGTGTTCCCTTCTTCTCCATTGCGGGTTCTGAATTTGTCGAGATGTTCGTCGGCATGGGCGCTTCCAAGGTGCGTGACCTATTCAAACAGGCCAACGAAAAAGCCCCCTGCATTATCTTTATTGATGAGATCGATACCATCGGCAAAAAGCGTGACGGTGCTTCCGGTATGGGCGGCAACGATGAACGCGAGCAGACCCTGAACCAGCTGCTGACCGAAATGGACGGGTTTGACGCCGCCAAGGGTGTTATCATTCTGGCCGCCACCAACCGTCCTGAATCCCTTGACCCCGCTTTGACCCGCCCCGGCCGTTTTGACCGTCGTGTGCCCGTGGAGCTGCCCGACCTGAAAGGCCGCGAAAGCATCCTGCGTCTGCACGCTCAAAAGGTCAAAATCGGCCCCGACTGTGACTTTGCCGTGGTTGCCCGCATGACTCCCGGTGCTTCCGGTGCCGAGCTGGCCAATATCATCAACGAAGCCGCCCTGGGCGCTGTGCGCCACCACCGCATGGCCGTTACCCAGTACGACCTGCAGGAAGCCGTGGATACCATCCTGGCCGGTGCCCAGAAAAAGAATAAGATCCTGAGCGACAAAGAAAAGTGCATCGTGGCCTACCACGAAGTCGGCCATGCCATGGTTGCCGCCCTGCAGAGCCATTCCGCCCCCGTGCAGAAAATCACCATTGTGCCGCGCACTTCCGGCGCGCTGGGTTTCACCATGCAGGTAGAGGACGGCGACCACACCCTGATGACCAAGGAAGAGATCCTGGCCAAAATTGCCACCATGACCGGTGGCCGTGCCGCCGAAGAAGTGGTGTTCAACTCCATCACCACCGGCGCATCCAACGATATCGAGCAGGCCACCAAGATGGCCCGCGCCATGATTACCCGCTACGGCATGACCGACGACTTTGACATGGTTGCCCTGGAAACCGTGAACAACGCCTACCTGGGCGGCGATGCCAGCCTGGCCTGCAGTGAGCGCACAGCCGCCACAGTGGACGATAAGGTCGTGGAAGTCGTCAAGCAGCAGCATGAAAAAGCCAAACAGATGCTGATTGAAAACCGCGGCAAGCTGGACGAGATTGCCAAGTACCTGTACGAGAAAGAAACCATCACCGGCGAAGAGTTCATGCGCATCCTGACCGCTGTTCCCCAGCTGCCCACCGGTGCCGTGGAACAGTAAAGGCAACACCGCACAATTCCCGCCTGACGGCTTAAGCACCGCTCCGGCGGCTGCGGCACTTAGAATTGTGCGGTATTGCCTAAAATCTCCGCTCTGCGCGTTTTCTTTGTAAAATAACGGTGCCCCCGCCCTATGCAGTTCATTTACCGCACGGGCGGGGGTGTTTTGTTGTAATTCCGTAGGGGCGCACACCATGCACCCATCCGTTTTATATCATCACACTACAGCGCTTTCTCACAAAGCACACCATGTAATAGCGCCATTTTATGGCCAGCCGTTACCCATTTGTAGGGGCCGCTGCTCACCTCTTTCCGAAAAACGCAATAAAAATGCTGTCTTTCTCCACATCAGGGAAAGGCAGCATTCTTCTTTATCCGTTCAGATCTTCGCCGTTGCTGGCAATCACATTTTTATACCATCCAAAGGACTTTTTCCTGTACCGTGCCGCCAGAACGCCACCACATACCAGGCGATCTGCTTGACCAGGTTGCCCTTGCTGCGGAACACAAAGTTGCGCTGGATGGGAAAGTTTATGCATTCTCCCACCACCATGGCAACCATGTAGGCGCAAAAGTACGGCAGACCGCCATGGGCGGAATCATACCCCAGGATGTTCCACTGAAAAGTTTCGCCAAACAGTGTGACCGGGATGCCCGGCCAGCCAAAATCCACCATCGGCAGGCTGCTGAACGCCGCCGGCAAAAATTGCAGCAGCAGGTATTTGAACACCGTAACCAGGTTGGATACGATCACAAACAGTCCGCCTTCGCGCACCCACTTGGCTGCGGCGGGGTGTTTTGCCGCAAAATTATTCCATAGCTGCATAAATAGCCCCTCTCTTTCCTCAGCTGTTGCGCAGGCGCTGTTCCAGCTGTGCGTTTAGTACCAGGTTTTTCACGGCTTCTATGATCACCCGCACAAGGCCGATGATCCAGAATCCCTGTAATTCCATCACAATGCCATCCACCATGCCCATGCTGATGGCACCGCTGGTCATTTTGGCCAGGGCACGCAGCGGCATGTTGTACTGGAACAGCACATTCAGGTCCGGCTTGCCGCGCTTGTAGCTGGCGTTCAGCAGTGCGGTAAGCACCAGCCAGATCAGCCAGCCCAGCGGGCTGCGGCTGTGGTTCAGCTCGCGCCGACCCGCAACTCATAGCTGCCGCCTTCCACTTCCCAGCTGTCGGTCTTGGTGTTCCAGTAGCGGAATGCCTTGTCGTCCAGCGGGATGGTCACGGTCTTGCTTTCGCCGGGCTGCAGCTGCACCTTGGCAAAGCCTTTCAGCTCCTGTGCGGGGCGGAACACTTCTGCCCCGGGTTTTGCCACATACAGCTGCACGATCTCTGCTCCGGCGCGCTTGCCGGTGTTGGTTACGGTCAGGGTCACGCCATTGGACGCGGCCTGCAAATTGCTGTAGGCAAAGCTGGTGTAGCTTAACCCATAGCCAAAGGGGAATGCCACCGGCACACCGGCGGTCTGGTAATAGCGGTAGCCGACATACAGCCCCTCGCGGTACTGCACCATGCGGTCCGGCCCGGCAAAGTTATCCTTGGCGGGGGTATCCGCATAGGCGTTGACCCAGGTTTCGGCCAGCTTGCCGCTGGGGTTCACTTTGCCGGTCAGCACATCCAGCATGGCACCCGCCCCCGCCTGGCCGCCCAGCGCACCATACACCAGAGTACGGCAGTGTTTGAGCCACGGGGTTTCCAGCGAAGCCCCTGCGCTGAGCACCACAACGGTGTTGGGGTTGGCCTGCTGCACGGCCTTTAACAGTTCGATCTGGTTGTCCGCAAGGCGCATATCGCCGCGGTCCAGACCCTCACTTTCCTTGATTTCATCCAGCCCCAGGCAGAGCAGCACCACTTCGGCCTTTTGGGCCAGGGCTACAGCCTCGGCCTGTTTGGCGGCATCCGGTTTGCCCTGGCGGTCAAAGCCGGGGGCAAAGCCCGCGCTGGCCAGGCCGCTCTCTTTCAGGCAGTCCAAAAAGGTATCCACCTTGATGGAGTTGACCGCGCTGGAGCCAGCGCCCTGGTACCGCGGTGTCTGGGCAAAGTCGCCGATCACGGCAACTTTTGCGCCCTCGGCCAGCGGCAGCAGGTCGTTCTCGTTTTTCAGCAGCACAATGCTTTCGGCTGCGGCGCGGCGGGCCAGGGCGTGGTGAGCGTCCGCATCAAAGGTGCGGCTGTGGGACTGCACGGCGGCATGGGTATCAAACACCAGCGTCAGCAGCTCGTCCAGCCGGGCGTCCACATCCGCTTCGGTAATTTTGCCGCTCTGCACAGCCTGCATCAGCTCGCGCACCGCGTCCCCGCCGGGGGCGGGCATTTCCAGCGTGGAGCCGTTCTGCACGCCCAGGGCATGGTCATTGCTGCCGCCCCAGTCCGTTACCACAGCGCCGTCAAAGCCCCACTCCCCGCGCAGGATGTCCATTAACAGGTGGCAGTTCTCGTTGGCGTAAGTTCCGTTGATGAGGTTATAGCTGCTCATGATGGTCTTGGGCTTTGCTTCCTTGACCACGATCTCAAACCCGGTCAGGTACAGTTCCCGCAGCGTGCGTTCATCCACCACGGAATCCGACGCCATGCGGCGCAGCTCCTGGCTGTTGACGGCAAAGTGCTTGGGGCAGGCCGAAATACCGTTGGACTGGATGCCCCGCACATAGCTCGCGGCCATTTTGCCGGAAAGATACGGATCCTCGGAGAAATACTCAAAGTTGCGGCTTGCGCACGCCGTTGGGGCCATCGGACAAAGTGATAGCCGGAATGCCAGCCTTTTGATACGCACGGGTGGTAAATACTGTGTCACCGGAAAGGAGGGCACATTTTTGCTCTAAATTCAGTTTTGCAATCACATCTGCGTGTTTCAATTAGGTCACACGCTCCTTTTTAAGCTCAAGAGTTCTCTTTTGCCGCTTTTGCTGCCTTGCGGAGTTTGACATCAATCACAACACCACGCACAGCCAGGACAAACAAAACGATTACTACAATATCAATCAGTACAACGAGATGGCGCCAGCCAAACACAGAGATTGTGAAAGCATGACGCATAGCGGTAGTATCGCCGATGCTTTCGGCATAGTCGCGGTTGGTCACACGGACATGCAGGTACATGTAAAGTGCTTCTTTGGTTGCACGGCGCAGTGCCTGCATGTAGCTGTTGGAGGAAGTCTCAAAGGCCATCTCACCGCTGCCGAAGCCAGCCATCCACAGGCTGCCGCCTGCACGCAGGGCCTGGTCGCCGTTCATGTAGCTGTGGTGGTCTGCATAGTCGGTGATAACAGCGCCATTAAAGCCCCATTCATCACGCAGAACGCCGGTCAGCAAAGCTTCGCTGCCGCCTGCCCAAACTGCACCAATACGGTTGTAGCTGCTCATCAGGCCGGTTGCATCGTAATCCTCAATAAGCATCTGGAACGGGCGCAGGTAAATTTCACGCAGGGCCTGTTCGGTCATCCAAGTGTAAACAGAATCACGGTAAATGCCGCTTTCGCCATCGTTGCAGATAAAGTGCTTGACGTAAGTATAAACGCCTGCCTGGTTAGCGCCCTGAACCGTGTTGCCGCAGATAACACCAGACAGCAGGCTGTCTTCAGAATAATACTCGTAGTTACGGCCATTGAATGGGCTGCGGTGCATGTTGGTAGCAGGTGCGTACCAACCGGTATAACCGTTCTGCAAAGCCTGCGTACCAATGGTACGGCCTTCTTCCTGGGCGAGGTCTGCGTTCCAAGTCTGTGCCAGCGTGCTGGAACTGGGGAAGCCAGTACCTGCACCCATGCCGGTAAAGCCGCCGATCTGTGCAGGGCCGTCTGCATCCTTGCTCTTGGTCTTACCAACACTCTTGAGCTCAGCCAGGCCGCCATAAGCGTTGATGTAAAGGTTCTCCATTTCATCAACCGTTAGCTGGTCAAGCAGGGTTTCCCACTGGGGATCGTCAAAGTCTGCACCAAGCTGGAAGCCAAAGTCAGTGGTCTTGCCATTGTCCTCAATCTTCAAACCATTCTTAGCACCAGTGGTAATGGCCTCGTCAGCTTCGTTGATGTAGCTATTGGCATCGTCCGCGGTGTACAGGTTCAGTGCCTTAACATTATCAGTCATAGCACGGCTGGGGGTATTTGTTTTGGGGAAAGTGCCTTCAAAATCGGCACGGGTCGTGTAGGTAATATTCTGGTTGGAATCGCTGCCGTCCAGGCTGACACCGTCAATGGCATCGCTGCCGGTGAACTTGTTGGAAACAGCTTTGCCGGTAACCGTATCCTCGGCATACTGCACACCTGCGGGCAGGCTGCAAGTAATCGTTGCGTTGGCATCATCGTCCACATTGTGGGCATCATGGCGCACGGTAAAGATGTAGTCGCCTGCATCCAGTTCATAACCGGTAAAGCCGTTGTGGTTGGCATCATATGCGTCATAGCTGGCCATATCAGAAACGGGCACCGTCAGGGTAACTTCTTCGCTCTCGCCGGGGGCCAGTTCCTTCGTCTTGGCGAACGCACCCAGTTCGACGCTGGATTTTTCAATCTCACCCGCGGTGTACGGGGCAGTGTAGTACAGCTGAACAACATCCTTGCCTGCGCGGTCGCCGGTGTTGGTAACGGTCACCTTAACGGTCACATCGCCATCCTCGTCCAGTGCGCTGCCGTTGGCAGGGGCATCGGTAACTTTCCAATCAAAGCTGGTGTAAGACAGGCCGTAACCGAACGGATACTGCACAACGCCATTGTAGCCAGTGCCATATTCGTTGCTTACATTGTCCCAATAGCCCTCAGTATCAGCCGTTTCATACCACTTATAGCCGATGTAGATACCCTCGGCATAGTCTACATACGAAACCTGCTCATAAGCATACGGGGTATCCAGGTTGCCGGTGGTCGTACCGTCTGCTGGGTAGAGGCCATCAGCATCGGTATAAGCACCTACACCTTCCATACCAGCATTGGCATAGCTGGCAGCAGTGGTCAGGTCATAAGCCCAGGTATCTGCCGTGCGGCCGCTGGGCTCTTTGTCGCCCCACAGCACTTCCGGCACTGCAGTTGCACCTTCGGAACCAGACAGACCAACCAGCAGGCAGGCATCAACGCCGGGAATCGTTTCGATCTGGCCCAGTTCCATAACGTTGGTAGAGTTGACAAGAACAACCACATGGGCATAATTAGCGCCAACATAGTTCAGCAGGTCTTCTTCCTCGGTGGTCAGTTCCAACATTGTGCGGGTATCGTCAACAACAATGTCACCGCCCTTTTCGGTGCGCTTGTACTGCTGTTTGGTCGCATCGTTGCTTTCGCCTGCCAGGCGGCCAATAACAACGATTGCTGTATCAGAGTAGTTCTTGGCGTTGTCAAGCATCGCCTGCGTGTAATAGGTCTGGTTGTTAATATCAGGCTCATACAAGCGGCCAGACTGTTCAGGCCAACTGTTCAGTGTACGGGTGTATTCACGGCCTGTCTGGAAATCCTTGTACATATCGGTCAGTTCTGTATTGTACTCAACACCATAAGCGGTCAGTGCTGCCAGCAGGTCCGTATTAACAGTGGACACACCGCCGGAACCAGAGCCGCCGCCCAGCCATGCAGTGGAAGCCCAGCCGAACACATTAACTTTCTTGGTATCTGCGTTCAGCGGCAGGGTGTTATCGTTGTTTTGGAGCAGAACCGTGCCTTCTGCTTCAACATCAGCGGAAAGAGCTTCCGCTTTCGCTTTCGTGTCCGCAATCTCGGTTTCAGTATAGTGTCCACTGGGCGCACCGATGAAACTATCAATGATTGTAGACATCGTTGACAGGAAATAGGTGCCGACCATCGCAGCGACCAGCAGGATCGCCGACAGCACCAGCCCGATTCCGTGCAAGACGGGATGCGGCTTACGAACTTTAGCTTGCTTTGCCATTTGCATTCTCTCCTCTTTTATAGTTCAAAAGCTGATACTATGCTTTTGCATTGACTATATTGTAGCAGGCAAGCACACTTTCCGAACGCTTTTTGCATAAACTGCCTGTTTTGGCACACACTTTGCAAATTCTCTAAAAAACGCAAAAAATCCGTTGTGATTTTGTACAGTTCAGGTCATTGCTTATTTGTGTAAATTGCTAAACTCTCTTTCATCGCAGGAATAGGCACAAAAAATACCCGAAGCTACCACTTCGGGTATCATTATTATTTCTGCGGCAGCAGCACTCGCAGCGTAAACCACTCATTCTCCCAGTGCAGCGTCATAGTTCCGCCGCGCTTTTCGGCGGCGGCGCGCACACCGCGCAGGTCGCTGCCGCCATGGGTG